>Ga0164293_10002069_pt1 | contig 16971 bp, 28 predicted proteins | sample GEODES118metaG_FD_111487 | JGI IMG/M metagenome (GOLD analysis project Ga0164293, IMG submission 111487) | Eutrophic lake water microbial communities from Lake Mendota, Wisconsin, USA - GEODES118 metaG | ecosystem: Environmental > Aquatic > Freshwater > Lake | place: USA: Lake Mendota...
ATCTTGATATTGTGCTGGACTAGGACTTAAAACAATCTTAACTTCTGATACTCTTTTAGTAAATGGTTTCATATTCTTATTTTTAATTTCTATACATAAAGATATGAATAAATTTCCTAACGTCCTAATCTTTTTTAATGTTTTTTTTATGTTCTGAAATGAATTTTTTAATTGCTTCTTTTTTCTCATCATTCCAAATTTCTTCGGGATGAATTTCGTTACTGATTTCCGTTGAAGGATCTTCGCCAAATAAATCTTCTCCTTTATAATCAGGAAATTCATCCTTCATATATTCTATTCCATTTACCCATAATGCAACTGTCATTATAAATGCAATTGCAACTATACAACATATTAGTCCCACCATGATTCTATATTTTCTTCCATTATTTTAAATAACAATTTTCTTGCTCGATCGTGATTAAGATGTGCAATATTCATTGCAATAACTCTTTTCATATCTGACTCATCTCTGCCATTTAAAGTAAATACTCCTTCTCCTTTCAATACTCTTTTATATACTAAAGGATATTTTGCAAAATACTCATCATACTTTTCCCATACCTCTTCCGAGTTGTATAAAGAAGATCCTGGTCTGTCTTCACAATCCGTAAACCAAACTCTATCTTTATGGTAATCCATATACTCCATTGTATAGTCTTCCTCTTGTACTTTCTTAATTAACTTAACACATAGCCTCATTCGTTTAGCATCTAGTTGCGCTCTAGTATGAAAATCTCTTCTTCCAATGTAATTGGCTTGTGCTGTTAATTTATGCCGTAACATATCAAAGATGTAATGGCTGTCCCAATTCCTATCTTTCCAAATAATTGGAAACCAGTACCAAAGGTTTTTTACTCCTTGTTTAAAGTATTTGTGGTAGTATCTTCCATCCATGTCCCACCAAAGATATATTCTTTCAAATATGTTTGGTCTTGGCCTGGTTTTTAAATCTTCAAAAAAGTCTTCCATTATTTAGAATTAATTAAAGATGCAATTGCTTTAGCTTTTTCTAATTTTGACATTGAAGTGTTTTCAATTAAAGTCAAAGTCTGATAAGCTTTGAATTCATTCTCGTCAAAGTCCTCAGTTTTAATCTCATCCATGAAATCAATTTTCATTTTAGTTTCTGCAATGAATGCTTGAGTAGCATAGATTTTTGCTTGAGCTTTTTCAATTTGCTCTTCAAATTGCTCTTTTTTAGTTCTTGATGGAATTTTATCCAAAGCAGACGATGCCATTTGGATTTGTTGACCATTCGGTAATCTTACATTGTAATACCCATTGTATGCATTACCTCCGGTAGTTACTTCCATTCCTTCATGCACTCCATAATTTTTAGCGTCATACTGAGTGTGTTTTGCATTTACATATGCTTTGTCTCCGAATTGAAATTTTTGAGTTGCCATAACTTTATTGTTTATTTTTGTTTATATTTCTTTTAGTTTTCTTTGGTTCTTCATCTGGAACTTCTATTACCAAATAAGGTATTTCATTAACAGCTTTAACAGTACCGGATTGAACTAAAGCTTCTACCGCTTCAGGATATTGACCAGCAATCATACCTAATGTACATTCCATATAGATTAATTTCATTTTTTGTAAAATTTAATTAATTTTTTAAATTCTTCTACAACTAATCCTATAAATACTATGAAGCCGGCCACTATAAAACCGGCTCCCATAATTCCTAATGCTACTTTGATCATATTCTTAATTAAGAGTTAATAACAAAAGCCTTATCTGCCCAGGTTTTAGCATTTACTGCTTTATATTGAGCTTGGTCATATAAATTAGAATTTGAATACAATCCATTGATATCGCCTACTGTCATTTCTTGCAATAAAGCCTCATCTGCTAACACAATATTTTTACCTTTTTTAGCAAACACTGTCAATGGATAAGTAGTACCTTCTGGTATAAACTCAACGGTTTGAAGTGCTCCTTTTTTAAATCGTCTAACAACACTTGCTAAACTAATATTATCACAATTAACACTTGAATAGAATCCTGCCTGAACTTTTACAATGGCACGGAAATTTCCTTTTCTACCTTGAATAAAATCTACTACACTTAAACCTTTTACTAAATTTGTCATAATTTCTGTCTTTTTATTAATTTCTATACATAAAGATAAGGATAATTTACCTATTGTCCTAATCTTTTTCAAGAAACTTTTCAGAAATTTTACGCTTTACCTATAGGACCAAAGTATGGAATTTTATTTGATTTAGATTGAACCTCGTCTAATAAATAACTAGTAATGTCATTGACAGCGTGTGACACTTGATGAGCGTGATTTGTCAATTTGATAATGTCTTGGTTATTTGCACTTTGCACGTAAGAGATAGCCTCTAACTCTTTTTGAATTTTCCGTATATGCATTATAGCGGAAATTAAAAATAGCACTAAACCGAATGTAATGATTGATAAGATGCAAATAGCGATAATCATATGATACTTATTTTATTTTATAAAAATAAGTATTCCTTTTGAAAGATGCAAATAATTTTTAGTAATTATCTACCTTGCCCTCTATATGCTTTGTTGTAATGTTTGCCTGATTTGTGTACTGAGTTTTTCTTTTTAGAATGTACTCCAGGTCTTTTTCTTTTGTTAGTGTTTAACTTAACTGATGTAGTTGCTGATTTTGCTTTTGCTGCCATTATGATGTATATAAATAAAGTTCACCCATGCTGTTTGGTTTGACAAATGAACCTAATACATCTTGATTTGGCATAACTGCAATTAAATCGTCACCTCTATCTTGTATAGTAGCACCTAATTGCATTGCAATGATTTTCCATCTTTCGATATCTGTAAAGCGCTGCGTTCTTGGTACTGACACTTGTCGAATTTGTTCGGAACCTCCTGGGTTTGAGTAATACATAGACTCACTCCCATACTCTTTAATAGCTTTTTTTACTTCTTCACGAATTAATTGTCTTAGCTCAGACTTTTTCATTAGAAGTTATATTTTTGACGTTGTTGTTTAATCATATTCATGTATGTAGTAATTTGAGTACGATTTAATCCAAGTGCCATAATAATGTCATTTAGTATAGATGCAACAGCCGTTTTGTTTAAATTAGGAGTCTTTTGCAAACTAGCTACTAAATCATCAACTTGTTTTCGAACAGAAGCACTGTATTTCACTTGATCTAAATCATAAATTTCATTTACTAATTTAGCATTTGCCAATTCTTTAGCAACTTCTTCTTTGATAATCTGTGTTAATTCTTCTTTTGTCATAATAATTTTATTCTAAAATATCTGTTCGAAAACGAGTTAATGGTTTAAGGTATTATTTACCTGCTTTAACGTGCTCTACTGAAGCTTTCTTATAAGCAGTTACATGTTTTTTAATTTCGTTGATCGCTTTACGCGCTCTTGCTGCTGCAGCTTTATTTCCTTTATCAGCGAATACACCGTGATTGTCGTTAAACTCTGCCCATAATGATTCTAAATCTGCTTTAATCTCGAAAACTGTCTTTTCCATAAATTGTTTTGTTTTAATAATTGTACTTAATGAATTGAATATTCCTATCCAATTTTATTTAATATAAATATCAGGTTTTTACTTTTTCAATATTTCTATTGCATCTGATAATTTATATATTCTATTTGTAGCCGGACAGTCTTGGTTATAAGGTCTATCAAATAAGATATACTCTTTTTCATCTCGTCCTGCTGCTACCCACTTATCATAATTTTTTGGACTATCATCAATTAAGAAATCAATATCCACTTTATGTTTATAATTAGTGATATACGTTTCTAAAAAATTGAAATAGTGCTTACCTAACCAATATAAAGTATGGTTAGCATTATAAGGCATTTGTGCTGTTACACATACCCATTGAAATCCAGGTCTCTGAGTTCTACCCCATTCTTTAAGAATTTTAAATTCTTCTTTAACTCCTGGCATCAATTCAGATTCTCTATAGATCTCTTCACAATGAGTTTCTTGCCAAATTTTAGATAGCTCTTTAATTGGCACATCGACATTGTCATAGTCCCATGAAGTAGCATAATCTCCTAATACTTTATCAGGATATAACTCTTTTATGATTTCCATTGCTTTAGTATCGAAATCTCTCAATACTCCATCTACATCAATACCTACACGTAACTTTCTTTTTGCCATAACTTTAATTTTTATTTTTTATTTTTACTTCCTTTAGGGCGTCCTCTTCTTTTAGGAGGATTCAATATCAATTGAATTTTATCTCTTAATACTGCACATTTCATATAATCTTCTACAGACTCAAAATATTTAAGAGTTTGATTGATTAAATCTACTTTTTGTTCTGTACATAACTCACGCGGCCAATCTATTTCATCTTGTGCATAGATTAGATAGCTGTCTACCATTAAGTGATTAAAATAATTTTTCATATCTTAAAGATAAGTAATTCTTTTGTAATTTACAAATTAATCTGTCTTTGATACAGTAATTTTAATTTTAGGTTGATACCCTTTAGGTAATCTATTTACAACTCCTTTGAACTCTGAAAAATCTACATCCCAACTTAAGAAAAATTCTAAATCATCTAAATTATACATTACTTGAGAAGTAGTAACCATATCAAATTTATTTTCTCGTCGATATGGATTCATAAAAGGATCTTTGGTATATTGTTTTGATAGAACGCCTAATACTTCGGAAGGAGATTTTATTTTTTCTAATTCTCTAGTAGCAATGTCTTTTCTAGAAATTGACGAAGTTCGTTTAACTCCAGAAGTGTATCCAGTATCTGGATATTCAATTCCGTGATTAGTTCTAACTACAACCTTACGATCGTCAACCTTAGTAATTACAGGCAAATGTTTAGAAGTCATTTCAATTAAAAATGCGTATTTTGGACTTGCAATAATAGTTTCTCCTTTAACTCCTACATCCTTATCATCTTCACCCACAAAAGTAACCACAGATTTAATAGCCTCTGATAATTTAGATTTTGACAATGCTGTTCTAATTTTAAGTCCATCGTGAGATACTTTAGGAGCTTTACCTTTATCTAAATTTTGCTTTGCTAATTTACCTTCCTTCTCATCGAAATTTACAGTTAAAGATGAATTGACAATTCCTATACCATATTGATTCATTCCTTCAGACCAGTCAGTTAATTTATCATGTAAATAAACAACTTCAACTCCTTCAATTAGCTCATGAATAATTTCAATATCTGCAGTATAGCCTCTGTCTCTATTTTTTGCTAGAATAGTCTTTCCGTCGACATTAACTTTAGCAACTACACATTCATTTAAGTTTGTGTGCTTAGCATCAACAGATGCCATCATTGCTGGTAATGGAGTATGTGTGAATATTTTAATTAATTGGTTTTGAGATTTTGTTAATTGATCTCCCGGAGTATATGTAGCACCTTTATTATTAACTCTGTAAGTAATATCTCCATTATCATGCACATAAATAACTTCTCCTGTAGAATTGTAATGTGTGCAATCTTTATTAATATTCTTAATTAAATCTCCTTTAGCAAATTCATAAGGCTTTGATACCTTAAGTAAATCTGTTTCTAATTTAAGTGTTTTTTTCATTATATCTCCAAGTAATTACTTCATCAATTTGACTTTTAGTCCAATAACTATAATAGTCTGTGCCTTTTAATATGTCTGCATGTTTATTTAACTTTGACAATGACTGTACTAATATTAAATAACAATCATCAAACGTAGTCTGAACTTCATTAATAAAAAACGGAGTTCTAGGCTCGTTCTCTAATATCACTTTATCAAAACTATTAAATTTAGAATTAAGTGATAATATTACAGAATGCAATTCTTCAATTGTATATTTTTCATAATCCGTTAAATACAATATCGTAACATCATACTCTGAAACATCTATTGATTCTATTAAAGATTCAATGTCGCTTACATCAGAAATACCTTGAATTGAAACTTTATTATTTTTAATAGCTTTCGCTGCGAATGGGCATATAGGATGTTTACCTAACGAATTAGGTTTTTGTATATGTTCAAACCATTTTGATAATTGCAGTTCCATTTATAAATAAATATCTAACTAATAATATTATAGCGCCAGCAATAACTTAGTTAGATTTTATAATTCTGCTCCGCAATTAGGACAAAACTTCCAAGATGATTTTCTAATTCTGATTCCACATTCATTACAATAATTTCTTATCTCTGAAGTTTCCACAGGCTTAGCTGACTCAGGTAGCAATTGAAATTCCCAATTCGCAAATGAATAGTCAGAGTAGCTACCTCCTTCTTGTTTGAATTCTTGTTTTGATTTTCCTCCTTTTCCTACTCTTCCAGTCTCAACTGAATCTGTAATTACAGCGCTTCTAATGTTAGGCCCTGCAAATGTATTTACTGAATTTGAGTAATAAGCTGAGTTGATAGTTTGTGTAGAAGTGGTACCAGCGGTAATATTAAACGGATTACTTGTAGTGCTTGTATACGTTAATGTATTTGGGTATATAGTAGTGGTAGTAGTGCCGTTTCCATATAACAAATTATTCGTGAAAGGTACTATTTTATTAAAGAAAGATACTTTTACTAATCCGTTTTTCTCTCTAGCTGCTTTGGTTTCTTTTACATCATCAACTTCAAATACATTGAATTGAAATTTTTCAGGAGTGTCTAAAAAACGTTCCAAATAAACTCTTTGGCCCGCTTTAACGATAATGCCAGCTGCTGACATTAATTTGTCATTGAGCCAGATTTTAGCTAGCACAGATTCGTTTGTCGGATTGAATAACTCAATCTCGAAATTAGTTTTTGATTTTAAATAGTGGTTTTTGTTTTCGTAAAGTTTAAGACGATTTTTCTTAACTGTTACAAAGGCTTCAGGTCGAAGCGTGGTCATGTTTGTAGTGTACATAGTTTTAATTTTTGATAAATGTTAAACATCTAATTTTGCTAATCTTTTCGTAGCTTAATACTACTCAAGGGCTCTGAACCCAAGACTAACAAAGTTATTGGCGCTATACTAATAAATATGATATTGTTACAATTCTTCTTGATTGCCATTAAGTGCAGATTCCCATCTAGCTAGCTCTTCATCAGTCACTTCAAAATCTTGATTGAATTCAGTTTCAAAGTCTTCATACGCAATTCCACTGTCTACTATTAATTTGTCTTTTAAATACTCAGCAGCTCTATCGTACCCATCCATTTCCAATAAAGCAATACCAAATAGGTTAGCTTCTATTTCAGATTGCTCATCTATTCCAGCTTTATGCCCAAGCAATGAATGTGCTATTTCGTGTGCCTCCAAAGCTAGTATTTGATCTTCATCAACGTTATTATCAGTCACTGATTCTCCGTCAATGTAAATGTCTTTAGTACCTACCCATAAAGCTCCTACTGATTTTATTTCATCTAAGCCTTCTTTAATAACTGCATAGTCAGGATGTCCGTTATAAAGAATATGCACCGTAAATTCAGAATTTAATTCTGATTGATATACTTTTGAATTTTCGTCTTGTATCATGATTTTATTATTTTTAATGGTTGTAATCTGGTTAGAAATTCTTCCACAGATAAATTTTCGTTTTTGTCCGATTTAATCCTAACATGCTCAAGCATCTCAGGCGCTCGGTCAATCATTTTCATCAATGCCGTTAAACCTCTTCCTGAATAGAATGTTTTAAAAGAAGCTTCGCCTAACAGATTAGTTTCTAACATGGCATCTTGCTCTGTGTCTCCGGGTAATAAGATATAGTACTGCATTATTCTTCAGAGACTGCTCTCCCAATTTGTTTAGTCCAATCAAAATCAGTTCGAACATCATTATTTTTATATGCAGTGCCGTTAAGCATAATAGGATCAACTCCTAATGCTTTGGCTAAATAAGTTAAAGCAGCTACATCTTTAGGGAAGCAGTGACCTCCGAATCCAAAATCTCCATCTGGGCCTGGAACTGACCAATGTGATTGCCCTAATCGCTCATCATAGCGAGCATATTCAATTACTTTGTCATAATCAATATCTAGAGCTTGACTAATTTGATACATTTCATTTGCAAATGAAACTTTAGTCGCTAAAAACGTATTAGTTACATACTTAACCATTTCCGCAATAGTTGCAGATGTTTTGATAATCGGAACTTGAGGAAAGGCTTTTGCAAATATTTGTTTTACTTGAGAAGTATATGGTCTATCTCCTCCTACAATAATCCTATTTTGATTTTTATAATCTTCATTAGCATTAGCTTCTGTTAAGAACTCTGGGTTGAATACTATGTCAATATGATTACTATACAACTCATTAAGAGTTTCAGTAGTTCCCGGCGGTACTGTAGATTTAAGAATTACAGTTACGTGTTTTTTCAATGCTTCACATGAATCAGAAATTTCTTTCAATGCATTGTGTACTATTGATAAGTCACATGCCCCTGATTTATACATTGGCGTAGGTACGCATAAAAATATTACTTCAGTTAAATCAACTACTTCATAAAGTGATTTTTGAGTACATTTTTTATTCGTATCTTTGTCATACGTTATCATTTCATAACAATGAGACATTCCTTCAGTCACAGCAGTTCCTACAAAGCCTTGACCAATAACTCCTAATTTACTTTTCATTATTAATTACGTTTATATATGTTTTTAAATCTTTTGTCGCTCTCCAACCAATTTTCCATTGAGTATCTCTCCATAATGCCATTGTATTCCTGCCTTCATTTTTTCTTAAAGGTACATGTACAATTTTCGACTCATCTCCGTTGCAAGTCCATTTTGCTACATCTAGAATTGAAATTGGCTCTCCTCTACCTAAATCATAATTCTCTGCATATTTTAATGATTGAGGCTTAGTTAATAGATGTTCTGCAATTGCAATCATTCCTTGACAAATATCATCTACATGAGTAAAGTCTCTTGTTTGCTTACCATCTCCAACAACAGTAATAGGTTCATTATTATCAAATTGTCTTTGGAATTTTGCTCTTACTGTTGCAAATTCGCCCACTTCAGGTTCTCTAGGACCGTATACATTATAAAATGTAGCCATGGCACAATTTACTCTGAAACAATATTTGTAAGTGTTTAATATATCTTCGCCAGCTACTTTAGAATAAGTGTAAGGCGATATATATTTAGACCCATGATTTTTAGATGAAGTCGTTGCATACACCACAGCTTTTGAATTTGTTAATCTAGCATATTCCATTACAGCTGCAGTGCCCATTATATTAGTTTGAATCCAATGCATTGGATTTTCAAAGGACGGCTGAATTCTAGCCTCGGCAGCTAAATGATAAATTACATCATAGATATTGTCACAACTTAATTGACTTACGATATTACATACATCGATATAGATATAATTAGCTTTTGGATTTCTATAAGACTCTGAGCTTGATTCTGAAGACAGGTTATCAATTACATCTACTTGATGTCCTTGACTAATTAACATATCTACTAAATTAGACCCTACAAAGCCTAACCCTCCCGTTACTAATATTTTTTTAGACATTGATTAAATTGTTTTGAAGTTCATTCATTGAGTTTATTGTAATTAGTAAATGACCTAATTCAAACGTTGCATTAGGAGTACCAGACTCTTTAATTATTTCAGATAACTGCTGAATGTAAATAAAATCGTCTCCGTCAAATGTTCTGCCATCTATTCGAACTACAATATCATTTTCTCCATCAGCATCATTATGCATATCACTTAACACTCTTTTGATTAAGTTAAATGAAGTATGCCCAGCTTCTTTATTAATATAGTCAGCTTGTAAATGAGCTATAGCATCTAAAGAGCCTTTAATATATAATCTATCACACCATGGCTCCAAAGCTTCGATAGCTTGTAACGTGCAATTATCAACTACAAATGCAATATTATATTTTGGAATAATTACTGGATGCATTAACTCTGTATGCTTAACATTGCTTCCCCATTTGCGAATAAATTCTTTAGTAGATCTAACCATATCATTTTGCCAAGCTGCATGTCTCGCTTCGTCACCTCCAAAGCTTCCAGCTCCTCTTCCTGTTAAATGATATACCATAGAATTCCAAGGTTGCACAAATGTAAATCCTGCTAGTTTTAATCTATTAAATACATCAGAATCTTCTCTACAAGAATGCATTCTTTCGTCATGACCTCCTATTGATAAAAATTCTTTTTTGTACATCATCCAAGGAGCAAATACCCCATCAGTTACATGAGTATCTTCTTTATATGTATCTACAAAAGAGTCAAACTCATCTTCTTTAAATTCTTCTGGCCACATTCCAAAATCCATTAGAATCTTTTCTCCATTATTAGGATGTAAAGGCGGCTCAACTCTAGTAGCAGAAACTACAGTTTTGTATCCTAAATGGTCATATGCTAATTTATCTGCATTCTTACCTAACATCATATCCGCATGAAAAATCATAAAAATATCTGTTGTAGATTTTTCAATACAATAATCATAGGCCTTTCCAATTCCAAATAGATATTTTCCTAAATTCGGATTAACGTAATAAGAAAGATTGTATTCATCTTTAACTTCTTCTAACCATTCTACAGTACCATCTTCATCCGAATCCACAAAAACAATAATATCATGATCCGGTCTAAATGCATTCTTTCTAATTGAAGGAATACAAGTTTTTAAATACCGCAAATTAGATTTGCTAGGAATACAAAATGTTATTTTTTCCATTTAATATCTTGTTGAGTTTCTATAAATTTAATTTCTTCTAAATGCTTACTAGGATAAACTGCAATACAATCTTCGTTATGACTTGCTTCTAATCTATAAACTTCATAGCCCCATTCTTTAACTAAATCAATTACCTTTTGATCTTGCTCCGAGTCTGGATAATTTTCTATAAACATTAAAGGTCTATTTGTTTTAATAGTAACTTCGCCTCCTTTTAATGTATGCAATTCAAATCCTTGAACATCTAATTTTATAAAATCTAATTTAGATAATCGTAAACTATCTATAGTAGTTAATTGAACAGATTCTTCTCCTTCATTTCCTTCTGTTAAGCCTCGACCTCCATAATTAACACAATGTTCTGAAAATACTTGTTCTTTAAGTGGAGTCATTTTTAATTCATGACCATCTAAATCTCCCAATCCTAATCTAAATTGTTTAATTACATCAGAGCATCCATTAATTAACGCATTTGTCGATAATACATTGAAAATTAAAGGTTGAGGTTCAAAGCAATATACAGAACCCTGTGGTGCTAATTTTGCAAATTGCACACTATGAAATCCTAAATTAGCTCCGCCGTCAATAATAACATAGTCGGGTTTTATAAATTGTCTATAAAAGTGAAATAGATGAGCTTCCCAATAACCTCTTTCATTGATACAGTTACTAATTAAATCATCTTCTAGAAGACAAAAGTTTCCAAATGTGGATTGTTTAAAGTATATATTCATTATAATAGTTTACTGAAATTGTCAATTTCATTACTCAAATTTGCTTCAGCTTGAGCTCTATACTCTTTCTGATTATCTACTAAATATAAGAAATCCTTATGGTAATTTTTACGATATTTGAAATTTTCTATTACTACTAACCCGTCCACAACATACTGATTTACATCTATTCCTTTTTGCTTCATTATATTGCAACAAATCATAACATATAAATCGTCAATTCCATAAGGACCGAAGGAGTCTGGTATATCAGTTAACTTAAGTAATTTAGTTGAAAGTAAATTGAACCAACCTCCTCCAAATTTAAACTCGTCAATTTTCTTTAATTCAATATCATAGATATCTTTTGCAATTATTTCAAAAGGATCATTAGCATAATACGTTTCCATATTTGCTGGTACATTTAGATATTCTTTATTAGTAATTACATCCCAACTTGAATCCCACATTCTCACAGTTTGAGGAGATATTATATAGTACTCGTCATCTACGACTGACGCAGCAGACACCATGTACGACAGTGTCTCCGGCTTGAAAATTAAGTCGCTATCCAAATATAAAATGTTATCAGCTTCAGTAGTTCTAATTGAAGTTCGCCTCTTATCATCACACCCTAAACAAGTGCCATTTTCATTAACATCAAATTTAGTTTTTGCCCAGTCCCAAAGAGTTTCAATGTAATTGAATTTATCTATGTAATATTGTTTAGACATTTGAGACTTGTTCCAATCTACTAAATTAAGATTAAGTGTAACATCAATTATAATATTACTATCTACATGACCACTTCCTAATTTGAATTGTTTAGTTTGCCATTCAAACCAATCTATCTCATGAGGAAGTAAATGTACTACTATTTGCGTTGTCATAAATTTCTTGTTTAATTCGATTCAATGCAGATTCAATAACTTGATGCATATCATAGTATTTATACTCTGCTAACCTACCACCAAATATAATATTTTCTTTCGAAGATGCAAGCATTTTATATTTTAAGTATTTAGAATTGTTTTCTTCGTCATTAACAGGATAGTAAGGTTCTTTAGTTCTATTATACTCTACAGGATATTCAAAACTAACCCAAGTACCTTCTGAATTAGTAGATTCAAAATGTTTATGTTCAATTATTCTAGTCCATTTAATATTCTCATCTGTATAATTCATCATCGGAGTGCCTTGGTAGTTATCTTTTTCATGATAAAAATGTTCAAACTCAGTAGTCTTATATTCTAACTCTCCAAACTGATAGTCAAAATAAGCATCTACAGGACCTGTATAAATTACTTTTGTGGCTAAACTATCATAGTATTGTTTATTACTTAAATAATCTACATTTAATCGAACTTCAATTCCATCTAAAAGCTTTTCAAATATTTGAGTATAACCTCCTATAGGAATTCCTTGATATTTATCATTGAAGTAATTATTATCATAAGTGAATCTTACTGGAAGTCTTTTAATAATTTCTTTTGGTAAATCTTTAGGATCTTTTCTCCATTGTTTTTTAGTATAACCTTTAATTAGTTTTTCATACACTTCAGTACCTACTAATTTAATTGCCTGCTCCTCTAAATTTTTAGGCTCATCTATATGTGCTGATTGCAATTTAATTATATTCTGTGCTTCTTCCGGATATGCAATTCCCCATAACTTACTAAACGTCCACATATTAAAAGGAAGAGAATAAGTTTCTCCTTTATATATTGCTACTGGTCTTAAAGTAAAATCATTAAATTTTACATACTGATTAATCCATTTCCAAACTTCTTCATTTGATGTATGAAAGATATGAGGGCCGTAAGTATGTAAATTAATATTATTTTTATTTTCAGTATAGCAATTACCTCCTATATGGCTTCGCTTATCAATAACTAAACAAGAGTACCCCGCTTTTGTCAATTCATGAGCACAGATTGATCCATAGAATCCAGCCCCAACAATTAAGTAATTATACATATGATATATCTTTATATTTTACTAAAATATCTAACATACTATCATTGCTTCTTTGAGGCCCATATAAAAAATGAGACACTAATGTATTTGGAGCAGTGCAACATAGCATATTCATTTCCTTTGCTTTAACTGTCGTTAACCAACGCTCTTCATCAGCATTTTCTAAAATACCATTAAATGTTTTAAATGTAGACCCGAACCAACTTACACAATTAATGCTAACCTGTGGAAATCGTTCCCATATTATTGCATCAGTTGTCATTAAGTCAGACAACATACCAGAATTATATTTTTCAATAAACAGTTCATGTAAATGTCTAGCAAATGCAGAATTTCTTAATGCTACATGATCGTCTATACCTTTTCCATATTCAGGACCTCCATATTCAGGACGCTGTTCTAAATCACTAAATGATCGTATTTGACCAAATGCAGATGTTGCTATATTTTTTAGTTGTAAATCTTTAGAATGATGTATGTTATTAATAATATATGGATATACAAAAAAGTATTCTTTATTTTTAATTCTAAAATCAATTAAATTTTCTATAGTATCATCGTGAATATATACAATATCATCATCAAATCTTACATATATAGTATCTTCATCAACCGCATGTTTCCAAAACGGATATATAGATAAATTTGCATTGTAAGGCAATTCAGCTTGAATAAGATTTATAAATGAATCAGACTCTGCTAAATTATTAATATATTCTATATCTGATTGGTTGTTTGTATTAACCCAAATATCCCATCTATCTAATATATGTTTATTTTTACAAATGTATTTATATAAAATTTCTAAATATTCCTTTCTTCCTGCAGGAGTTACTGCAACTATTTTGTATTGATCTTTCATATTATTTAGGTTGTATAGTAGCTACCGAAGGAAATGTTCCAATAACTTCTTTTAAATTAGGATTGTTATAGAAATTTGTTCTTGCTGTGTATTCTGCAAATTCGTCTAAACATTCATCATAACTAAATAACTTTCCACTTCTATCCATATAAGTATATCCTGGATATATGTTATAACCTTGAGACCAATAGCCATCACTGAAATTATAACGAAGCATGTATTTCGGGGCAATAATATATTTTAATGTGTTACTTGTTAATGAAGGAAATATAGAAAAGCTGGAATTAGATGCTACTAAATACTTTGCATTTTTAATGATTGAATAATCTTCTCCGATACCAAAGTCAAATACATTGCCGGCTAATTCAGGTAATAATTGTTTAGTAGATTCTACATCTTCCGTAATTACTAAAAAAGTCATATCAGGGTTGATATCTAACATATGGTTGATAGCATTGATCCAATATTCTCTAGGTAAGTATACCGCAGGGTCTAGATTTGCTCTTACATTTAAAACGCAAATATTATCATCTGAATAATCGTAAATGTCATATTCTTTTTTAACTTGTAACCATTGTTTAACTTCTTCTATTCTATGATAGAAATAGTCCGGCCCTTGCATTATACCTAATATATGTGAATTATCTTCTACATTTAATAATTTATGATCTGTAATATTAGCCCATGCCCCGAAATGAGCGTCATGATGACACGAGTTGTTTATGAATCGCAATTCACGCTCTACATAGTAATTTTGTATTTTAGATTCATCTACAGTACCTCCTAAATCCAAATCCATAAAATACAATCCTTTATCATTATATCGTTTATCACCCCAACAACCATGAGGGTCATGAACGCCAAATTCTACACCTCTGTCAGCTGCGATGGCACGGGTACTTACATAACAAGCTAATTGATTGCCTAATCCTTGACCATATAATATTTCTGTTGATATCATTAATCTTTAATTAAATGTTTAAATTTGTCTAAATTAGACACTAGATATTCTGGATGGCTTTCTAAATTAATGTCTACTTTATCTGCCCTGCCTCCTCTGAAATCAACAAAAGAATCTTTTCCATCTAATATATTATCTACACCATTAATAATAGTTTGTTGATTATTTTCTTGATGGCTATACGATTGTAATTTAAGTTTTACTCTGTCTTTTCCGCCTTGCCAACTAAAATGCCATCCTCCGTCCATAATAATATTATTTTCTTGAGCACGTAATTGATTTAATGAATAATATTTTAATATATTCCATACACCCATTCTAGACCCATGCCAGTTATCTGTAATTTCAGAATTTGTTCTAGAATTATTAATATGCGTATGATATATCATATTAAGATAATAGCAATAATGTAATTGACTAAATGTATATAACGAATCAGCTTCAAAAAATTCTGACAATCTAGCTAATATTTCCGGATTAGGTATTTCGTCTAAATCAGATGAGATTAGTATATCTTCTTCAGATGCAAACTCCATTCCTAATTTAACACATTCCTTTTGAAAAAAGTCTCTACCAAAGCCTCTTTCATTTATATCATTGATATTAAAAAGTGAAGTAGCTTTAATATCGCGTATAATAGAATTATAAATTTTATCTTTGAATGTAGTAGCTTTTATTTCCATTAGATTACTAAAATCATCAGGAGTATTATCAATTTTAATGTGAATTATTTTATCTAAATATTTAGAAAATCTTTCTTTATTTTCTTCAAAGATATAAGGTTTTGGAGTTCCTTGATGAGTAACAGAAGACTCTACTAAAATAAAATAATCTACTACATCATACATTGTATTTAATCTAATATCTAGTAAATCTAATTCATTGAAAAATATAAATCCGTCGTATATTTTCATAGTTATTTGTATTTATTAATTATATATTGAAATTCTGCTTCTTTAATTTCGTCAGTTGCTAAAGTATTTGATATTTGGTTTGTATGTTCTCTATTCACTATACATATATCATTACATATAACTGGCAGTCCATATTTGTCATACAATCGTTTATAGTAGTCAACGTCCATTAACCAAATTAATTTTTCATCAAATAATATAATATTTTCATTTATAAACATCAAGACGCTAGGAGAACTTATTGTATTTCTTCCATATTGTATATCGTCATGGTATTTAGGATAGAAAGGATTATATAATTCAATTCCATTATAATGGCAACACGCAGCTACTAACCATTTACCATTTTTATTTATTAAACAGTCAATTTGATTTTGAAGACTATTTTCGTCATATAAAAAATCGTCTTGAAATAAAACTTTAATATAGTCTCCTTTAGCATGTATTAATGCATTATTAATATTTGAAGATGAATTGCCTTTATTGGCTGTATTTTTAACGTAAGTAATAGAAAATATTTCGGCCCAAGAATCACATAAATCTTTAATCAATGTAGTCTCGCTATGGTCCGAAATAATTATTTCAAAATTAGTATATGTCTGTAAATACAATGTCTTAAATGAATATTCTAAGTACTCTGCACCTTTACCATGCATTTCATATGTAGGAATGCATATACTAATTAAATTCATATTATTTATTCTTTGTACAAAATAAAACTCCCATTTGAGGTGCTTCTACAAATGCAAATCTTGCAGTTACGTCAATAGTAAAGCCCCATTCTTCTATTTTTTTAGTAATTGCATCTAAAATCTCCAACGTATGGTATTCAATACCTAGAGCTGTTATATTAACAAAATCTTCTTTTTGAAGTTCGTATAAACTAG
>Ga0164293_10002071_pt1 | contig 16967 bp, 8 predicted proteins | sample GEODES118metaG_FD_111487 | JGI IMG/M metagenome (GOLD analysis project Ga0164293, IMG submission 111487) | Eutrophic lake water microbial communities from Lake Mendota, Wisconsin, USA - GEODES118 metaG | ecosystem: Environmental > Aquatic > Freshwater > Lake | place: USA: Lake Mendota, Wisconsin...
CAAGAGGACACTCAAGAGGACACTCAAGAGGACACTCAAGAGGACACTCAAGAGGACACTCAAGAGGACACTCAAGAGGACACTCAAGAGGACACTCAAGAGGACACACGTCAAGTATCCGAAGAAGATAAAAAGAATAACTAACGAATGGTAATTAAGAAATATGACGTAATGTCATCCTGTCTTTCCAATTGTCATTGGTATCTATCTGTTTATTGATATTACCATAGCATCTTATTTTAAGCCTTCGTCTTGTATTGTTTTTGAGTTTAGTATTAATGTAGTCCTCAAACATGTTGATATGGTACAAGACTTCATCAGCAATTTCTTGCTTCTTGCCATATAATTCGTTGAGTAAATAGTAACAATAAAAGAAGTATAAGATGGTATCTATAGAACCTACAGTATACCCATTGATTTTTTGTACTGAAAAACAGTTGTCTTTATTTTGTATGATTGTTATAAGCTTAAAAGCCTCATTATTTTTTTTTTCTCTTATGTAAATGCTGTATCTCGCATATAATATATCTGTATATTTTCGCTTATCCTCTACTACAACATCATAGAGTGATGCATCTAATGTATCATTGACAATTTTAAGAACTTCATCCTTAGTCTTATCATAATCAATTGATAGTATGACAATAAACTTCGAGTTCTTATTTGTCCTACAACAGCATGTATTTTTGAGTTTCATATGAAATTTGGTAGCATAACTATCTATGATGGGATATTCTGCATCCTTGATGTATTTAAGTACCTTCTTGATGAGCTCGTTATGAACTTTGGGTAATGGAACACATTTATAATTCAACTTACTTTTAGGAACATTATAAATATCGGAAAAAAGTTGTAATCTGTTATATACTTTTTCCCATCGCCATCCAGACTGTTCTGGACGCGCTAGCTCATAATAGAGATTTCGTTTCACCATTGCCATTGGTATCAGAATAAATTTATCGTCATAATACTTACGCTTATCTTTTGATGAAACTTCTATCAGTCTATTAAGTACATTTTTATCAATTTGTGATATATCAATGACTTGTTTCCTTTCCACATAAATACGATATGTATTGTTATGTAATGCTTTTCTGACCTTGATATGTTTATACCCAGCTTTTTTTATGTTTGTAGCCAAACTATAAGCATCTTTGATGGCATTTTTTGAATAACAGTCATAGTCATTCAATGTGTAATCCTTATAGAATCTGTATTTTTTAGGAAGCAACAGATTGATAGTCAGGCCTCCGTAAAGTATGAGCTTTTTGTTGATAATAAACTCCCCTACAATATCAAAAAGGCTCTTATATTCATCATACATTTTTTTCATTTTAAACAATTCAATGTCTCTGATAATCTTATTAATACTTGCAGACATCTGGTCTTTCTAATATTTACTTAGTAAAAATAAAAATAATTAGGCCTTCTTAGATTTCGCTTTTTTGCCCTTGGAATATAGCACAGGGTTATTTAATGACTTCTTGTCAACATATACTTTCTTGCCCTTCTTTAGAATAAACTTGCCGCCCTTGGGTCCCGTATAAACTGTTATATTTCCTCCTTCAATCTCTGGCATTTTCTATTTTTACCAGATAAAATTATTTTATCTATATAAAATAGGCAACAATATTATATGGGAGATTATAAGAAGTGTGGATCTGTCGTTATTGAAGGCAAGAAGAGAACTTTGTATTCCAAGGCTGGAAGTACAAAGAAATACGTTCAGCGCAAGGGACGTATGATGAATGTTGTTAAGTACAAGAAGATGTGTGCGAAAAAGGCTGCTATGGCTGTTCCAAAGGTAAAGAAGTCTCGTAAGACCCCCAAGAGACGTGGTGGCTATGCTGACGGTGAAGAATCCAAGGCTGGTAATCTCATAAATGGTTTAATGAAAAATATTAACTTCTAAACTATTCCTTTTATTTTTCTTTTACCATATAGACAATAAATATGATATGTCTCATAATATGGACTAAGTGTCCGCAGCGTTTCTATATCAAAAAAATATCATTATCTAATAAGGAAATCTAATGCAAAGAAAAGAATTACCAAAGAAAATATTGGAACACATGACGTCAGAATGGCAGACAAAGGCTTTGAGTATGAATACAAAGCTTTCAAAGCTCAAGAGGAATATGTAAAATACAAGAACAACTTGAGAAAGAAATATTCATCATAAAGAATACCATCATACAACCATTTGAACCAGATGTAACTGTCTAAATTACCTTCTATTTTTCTCTTGAAATATAACACTGTTTTCATCTTGTTTCATATGCTTATAATATATTGTTTTTCCCTTTATCATTTCATAATCTTTAGCTTTATGAAACATTATTTTACTTGAATTATTTATAGCTACCAATTTTTTTTTATCATTAAAAAATATAGATAATTTATCTGAATTACCCTTTTTACTACCATTCCAATATATACGATTATTATCTCTACTTATGTATACAAATATTCTATCTTTAGATATAGATATACTGAACCAGCCTTTATTTACCAAACCTTTGGAATGTTTGATATCAACATGTGTTGTTGTCAATTTAGTATTATATCCACCAATTTTACCACCACCTGCTTCTGGTGTATTATATACTTTCATACTTGATAAGAATAAAATAATATGTATCTGTCATCATTTATCATAACAAAAATCAATTATGTGCTTATGCTGCTCTTTTTTATGTCTATAATATACTTTACAATCCAGAACAATGACATTCTAAGTTGAATAGGTCATAAAACCTTCAAGGATGACAACCATAAAAGGTACACATACACTGTTTTTACAGAAACAACTTACCATTGTATTGTGAAAAGAATCTGTAAATAACAATTCATCAGCCTTGACCTTTCTTGACCTTTCTGATGTTCTGTTTTTTTGTTGAGAAGCATCGGATGGCATTGTAAAATGGGCTGAATGCCAAAAAGGCATTTTTTTTTCATTATCAGCACATTCTAATTCAGTCAGTCAATTCAGCATACAGGTGTTCGATGATAAATGTTTCATATTCTTTTTGCATAAATGCGAACATGTTGCTTTCAGCGCCTCTAGACGAATTGCATTCAAATTCATAATCATAATAGGAAGCTTTCATTGAGTCCAATATAGCATCATAATTGTGTTGATTTATGAGTGTAGAAAGTTCTTGAATATCATTTTGATATTCTTGCACGGATTTGTATTGCATATTGTTACGAGGATGCTTGAAATGCGCGAACATTTTGCATTCGGCGAGCCGTTCAAATTTTCTAGGAATCGTTATCTTGGAAAATTCGATAAAGTGCTTATCAACAAATTCCTTTGTAATCTGATGCAAGAACGTACAAGTCTTGCTTGCCATAACACAAGTTGTTGCATCAGCGTCATGGAAGATGATAGTTCCAATAGATTTTTCACGCTGCAAGACATCAAACAAGGTTGTTGTCATTTGTTTTGTCGTTGGTTTTGGGTTTTCTTTGTATTGCCGAACATTTTTTCAATTAGCCTGTCATTTTTTATGAAAGATTGTAAATTTTCGTACAAAAGTTATGTAAGAAAAGGAAAAAAATGTAATAAAAACCACAGGAACCGCCAAATAATGTATGTAAATCATTTATGAAAAATCTTTGTGTTGTGTCATTATGTGTGCTTGGATATACAATTGTTTCATATTCGGCTTGTATCAAATTCCCTTGCCTTTTTATGGTCTAAGGGAATGATACTTTTGACAAATAAAATAATTCAGGCTCTTGATATGCTGCTACATATCTGCTAGTGTAAAGGGGTTCTTACATGTTCTTCTAAGTCTACTCTTGTTGTCATACCAACCTTAAAAACATTATCTTTTTTATTTTCTTGACTTGTTATACAATAAACCCAGCCTTTGTCTGATATTGTAAGTACATTGATATAATAGATAACTTCATATGTAAGCATATGCTAATAGTTCTATGTAGAACTAAAAAGAGTACATAATTAAAATAAAAATATAAATTACAAAAAGGTTTTGAAAATCTGAAAAAAAATCAATTATGTACTATTTTTTAACATTTTGATATAAATCAAAAACTGCTAAGAAGCCACCTCAAAAGCCTAAGCAAGCTAAAGCAACCAAACCTGCTAAAGCTACCAAACCCGCTAAGCAAGCTAAGACCACCAAAAAAACCAAGACCTAATTATTACAAATCCACATCTTCAAATTCTTTATATTCGAATTTCGGCATAATGCTTCCTACTTGTGTGAACTGTGATGCCTCCCTTAAATCAGTTCCCTGGAACAATGTTTTTGAGTTAACAAAGACAGGCTGTACTACTTGTTGTGTCCCATAAGAACATACATTGGGTCTATACCGCATATCCCCACGATATTGCTGTTTATATTTGATAGGATTGTATATCCTGCATTTGCCATCAACAGGCACGCCATTATACATATTCGCACATACATTGGAAGAGTACACATTCGCGCAAGTGTCTCCATGTCCGTTATAAATCTTCTTGCTAGCATCATTGGAATACGCCTTGCTTTGCATCAGATCCTCACCCAGCATGATATTAATATTGAAGACATTATTGGCATCCTTGGCAATACCATTGATTTGATTTTCTGTTCCCAATCCTGATGCCATATTGGAGTTATTCATATAGCATACATTCACATTGGACCCATTGATATTGCTAGTATCACAAATCATAGCACTGCCTAATCCATATATCATAGGTATTTTAGCAGCATTCGCTATAGCATCTCTTCGCAATACCTCCTGTTTCTTGAACTCATTGGCAACTAGTCTCAATTCGGATAACAAGAAATGGTTATTGAATATCTCCAAGAGCTTCTCTCGTGATAGCATGGCAGACTCCAAAACCTCATTCTCAAACTTCCAGTAGCTGCTATGTACTAGCATTGCCTTAAATAGATAATCATTGTACTGCAAATGAATATAGCAATCCTTCAAAGGCAACAACATCTCCTTCACAGGTTCCGTTTTCAATAAATCAAAATACATACCCTTCAATTTATCAATTAAGTTCTCACTAGAAGCTACACTGATTAATCCAGCGTCCACGTCATTTGACTGCATTTTCACTATCATCTTATATTCTGTGGAATTGTAAATACGCATCTTCAGGCTCTCTTCATCCGCATTTTTCTCATAAAAATCCTGCAAATGTCTATCTAACTCGTAAGGCGTCGGTTGTCTATCTAACAGGTTTTTATATACATTGATAATCATAAACTCATTGATTTTATTTTGCGTATTATCCTTAGCATCTTCAAATGAGCTATCTGCATAAGGCAAATAAACATCACTTACAGGGTCTGTTATAACATCATACCTATCATTCAAAGCATTCCTATATCTAATTGTTTGTGTATCTAGGTCAATCTCACCCTTCGTGGCTCTATATACGCTTGGTCTATCTGATGCATCACTATAATCTAGAGAAGTATCCCAAGGGTCGTCTGCTTCAGGTCCTCTTCGACTTGTAAATCCTTCAAAATATACATCCCTCAGACATACATTGAGATACATAGCAACTACTATAACCCAGACAATGGCTAAAGGAATGAGAAAATAGATTAATTTCATTCAGCTCTCTATATTTACATATAAATAAAAAAACTAGGCTTAGAACAAGAATGACAAACTACTCTATTGTCATACCCATCAAAAGGTATACATATTTTTGGTCGAAAGCAGGCCACGTAGACCCTCGCAAAAGCACAAAATACCATGATAATGTCAAGCGATTTTTCGAAATATCTTGGAAAACACATAACAGAAATCTTGCCAAACATGACATCGACTGTATCTATTTTATCACACCTCCAGATGAAAAAGAATATTTCATATCAATAATGTCAAAACATATTACTGATATCAACACAAAAGTACTAACAGAAGACCAGCTAATCCCATCCAATATTGACTTTGCCAGTCATAGGAAACAAATGTTGCTGAAATTATTGATAGCAAAATACATCAGAACGCCATTATACTTGGTGCTTGATGATGACATAATCAGTCTCAAACCATTCGGCTACAAAGATTTATTTACCGAAAACAAAATAAAATACAATGGCGAAATCAACATCAACAGTCAACCACAAGTATGGGAAGCCTCAAGAGATTTATTGCGTCTAAATAAAAATACCAACATACGCAGACTAAAAAATGTCATTTCCATAACTCCAGAAATCCTCATAACGTCGGTTGTCAATGACATGTTCGAATACCTCGTCAGTAAGCACAAGACATTCAATAATCTTTTACTACAAATGACGCGTATTCCATGGACTGAGTACACACTCTATTGGTTATATCTTAGATATGTTGATAATAAAGGTATCAGACACTATTACAAAATGGATAATTTTACTCATGCTAACCTGACAGTCTATGAAAATGACTTCAAAGCAATTTTGCAGAGGGCATTGCAAGATAAATCAGGCTATTTTACAATCATCCAGAGCAATGTTTACGAATATGATATCCCAGCACTCAAGTCTGCCTTAGGCATCTGATTGATTCATAAGCATAGTCATCTTTGATGTCCCTGTAAATGATTTCAAGCCTCTTTTTCATACTTTGCTGCATTTCAGATAAATATTCATAAGCATAGTGAGAACTCTCTAATTTTTCTATACGTTAGTTAGTTACACCCATTGACTTTTTTCAGCTTGCCCTTATCTTGTATGTTTTTTATATGATTGATTTCCAATTTTATCAAAGATATTTCAGATTGCAAAGAGAAATAAACTAAAAATACCATATATAATTTACAAAAATATTTTCATATGTATAGAAGATGACAAGAAGTTTCAAACACACTGACAGGGGTAGGGGAGCTTAAGATCGGAATGAGTGTAAACATTTACTGTATAGAATTATAATCCTTTTCTTTTTGTCGTATGATACCAAATAATAATCATATATTCTATTAGGACAAATGTCTTTTTTGAATGATAAGACTAAATTTACAGTGAAGACGTCAAACTTATCTACTGTCGCTAAGTTTTCTTCAACTTTAGACGACGCATATTTTTTGGTCCTCGCCCAAAATTCAAATAATATTCAATATGGTTGTAATGCAAGTGCTGCAGTATTTGGTGCATCTTCCACCAGCAATTTCGAAGCCTACATTGGTGTCACCAAAGATAATATCTTTCAAAAGATTGCCAGGTTTAATAACACAGATATCAATCTGAATGCAAATGTTATCATACAAGGAAACATAGTTCCTACGAGTAATCTCAGTTATAATTTAGGAACCCCTGAATATAAATGGAAAGACTTATATTTGTCTGGTAGTACCATCTATCTTGGTGAAACAGTCCTCTCATCTGACAAAGAATCAGGAACACTCACAGTTAAGAACTCCTCCAATGAAATTGCACCCATGATTGCTTCTCGTATTAAGCTTGTGTCATCTGGTCTGACAAGCAATTACAGTATTTTCTCTGCAACAGACTATGGTGTGAATATGACATACTACGACCAAGATGGAAACATAATAAATCACCTTGATTTGGGTCTGGCTAATACTTCTATGTTACCTGAAGGTTCAAATCTTTACTACACATTTGATAGATTCGACCAGCGTCTCTTAACAAAAACTTTAGATAATCTTATTGATGGTACAAGCAACCGATATATAACCAATGATGTATATAATCGAGACCTACATATAACAGGTACACTCCATGCTTCCAATATGATTGTGTATGGTGATAAGACTATTCTCAATACAGAAACATATCAAACAGAACAGCTAGAGATATCCAGTGATGCCAATGGGCCCATTCTCACTATTCAGCAAAAAGGCACAGGAGATGTCTTTCAAGTTATGACTGGTTCGAACATATCTCTATTAGTTAACAACCAGGGTTTTGTAGGTATTCATACTAGCAACCCTCAATATAATCTAGATGTGTCAGGTATTGCCAATGCAACCTATTTAAGAGGTGATGCGTCTCAATTGTGGAATGTTAATTTGCAAGATAGGTCCACTGACCTACTACAAGAAGGTAGTAATCTTTACTATACATCAGAACGTGTAGGTATTATTGCAACTTCATCCAATATGGATACTTCTAATTATATCCGTAATACTTCAAACGACATCTCTGCACGCCTGACTGATACATCAAATGTCATCAGTGACCGCCTAACAGAGACTTCAAACCTTATATCAGACCGCCTAACAGAGACATCTAATCTTATTTCCGACCGATTAACAGATACTTCAAATCTTATTTCCGACCGCTTGTCTGACACTTCTAATATCATCAGTGATAGAATAACGACCAATCTTGAACTGATTTCAACAAGAATCACTGATCTCACTACAAATGAAATTACAGAAGGAGATAATCTTTACTATACCGTCCAAAGATTTGATGAGCGTCTCCTGACAAAAACATTGGATGATATCATAGAAGGCACAAGTAACAGATATATCATAAATGATACCTACAATAGAGACCTCACTGTAACTGGAACGCTTACTACATCAAATCTTATCGTTCATGGTAGTTTCACCACTTTGGATACTGTAACTTATCAAACAAAGAAGTTAGAAATTGTCAGTGATTCAGAGGAACCTGCTTTGCTTGTCAGGCAAACAGGGAATAGTAATATTATGGAAGTCTATGATGATACAAATATAGTTTTATCCATTGTCAATGGAGGTTTTGTAGGTATCAACAAGCATTCACCTGAATATGCACTAGATGTTGTGGGTACACTAAGAGCAGATTATTTAATTGGAGATGGCAGTGGTCTAATCAATGTTAGCCTGGCAGATAAAGATACGTCTCTTCTTTCAGAAGGTAGCAATCTATACTATACGTCAGAACGCGTAGGTATCATATCTACTGCCTGTAATATAGATACATCAAATTATATTCTATCCACTTCCAATATCTTAACAGCTGAAATCAGATTGGTTACAGAGACTTTGTCAGCAAACATTTCAATATCTTCAAATACCATATCAGAACGCATAACAACTCTAACCAGTGCTGATATAACAGAAGGAGCAAATCTCTATTATACCACACAAAGATTTGATGAAAGACTTGATAGTAAGACAGCTGATTATTTAGCTACAGGTACTAGCAACAGATATATCATTAATGACATATATAATAGGGACCTTACCATAACAGGCACATTAACTGCATCCAATTTAATTGTATCCGGAGATATAACTACCTTGAATACAAACACTTATCAAACCGAGAGGATGGAGATTATCAGTGATGTTGCTGGTCCAGCACTCAGTGTCACACAGCGTGGAACAAATGACATAATGCACGTATACGATGACGCCAATATAGCATTCTCTATCGTCCAAGGAGGCAATGTTGGTGTTAATACACTAACACCAGCTCACACATTGGATGTAGTAGGCACTGCCAGGGCATTTTTTCTTATAGGTGATGCATCAGGTCTTTCCAATGTTAATCTCTCCGACCGTGATACTAGCATGCTAGCAGAAGGTAGCAATCTATATTATACGTCGGAACGTGTCGGCGTTATAGCTACCGCAAGTAATGCTGATACATCCAATTATATCTTAGAATCATCCAATTATCTCATTACCAAGATACTTGATACTTCTAATCTACTAACAGATACCATCAACAATGTTGTCAGCGTTGAAATACAAAACACATGTAATTATCTTATTATGACCTCAAATATATTAATCGAAAATATCATCAATACATCAAATATTCTTACAGCAGAACTGAATGACACAATTGCCAATGAAATCAATACTACAATAGCAAACCTCGAGTATACTTCAAATACACTCATAAATCTAATTATATCCACATCAAATGAGCTGACAAGCTTGATGAATAATGTGGTTGCAGTCCAAGTTGCCAATTCTGCGGACAGTCTCACTACCACTTCCAATGAACTCATATTAAATATTCAAAATACTTCAAACCAGCTGACAAATACTATCAACAATGTAGTAAGCATTCAAATAACCAATGCTTCAAATATGATTGTGGATACTTCTAATATTTTGTCGACAAATCTAGGAAGCACTTTCAGAACATTGTCTACACGTATCAACAATCTTACTACAAACAATATACATGAGGGTAGTAATCTATATTACACAGATGCTCGTTTTAGCTCTATGCTCGAAACAAAGTCGTTGGATGATATACGCGACGGTACAAGCAATAGGTACATTGTGAATGACAGATACGCAGGTGATATTTATATATCAGGAACATTGAGTACATCAAACTTAATTGTCAATGGTACTACAACTACGCTCAATACTACCACATATCAATCAAAGAAATTGGAAATTGTGAGTGATGCGATTGGTCCAGCCCTCAGAGTCCAGCAAAATGGTATCTTCGATATTATGCAAGTATATGATGATAATAATATAGTCCTTTCCATTGTGAATGGTGGGCGCGTAGGTATTAATACTAGTAATCCTCTACATGCTTTTGACGTAGTAGGCACAAGTCGCTCGACATTTTTCATAGGTGATGCATCAGGGCTTACAAACGTCAATTTGGTCGACCGAAACACATCTATGTTAGTAGAAGGCAGTAATCTTTATTATACATCGGAACGCGTAGGCATCATTGCATCAGCATGTAATGTAAATACAAGTAATTTCATTCTCATATCTTCAAATGTCATATCAGACAGACTAACAAATGTATCGAATGTTCTGAGTACAAATCTCACAATAACTTCAAATACACTATATACCAATCTGCTACAGGCATCAAATATAATCAGCTTGAATTTGTTTACTACATCGAATCACTTAATGTCTGCACTCATAACAACATCTAATCTGGCTATCAATACATCAAATGAGATTATGACAAATCTTATCAGCACCTATAACATTTATACAAGCAATTTCTTAGCCAATTCCAATTTACTATCCATCAATATTCTGCTAACATCCAATAGCATTGCTAGCTTAATAACATCTACTTATTCCAATATAACTACAAACATATCTGACACTTCGAATATACTCATCAATAATATACTGAATACTTCCAATAATCTCATCAATAATACTTCAAATACATTTATCATACTTTCAAATAATTTGACAAATGTCAGCAATATTTTTGCTTCAAATATTCCAATCATATACAAGGCACTCTATGATAACTTATATAACATATCCAACATCATCTCAGCACATGTGAATAACGCGTCCAATAGTATTGCTATTACTGTTCGCGATAATTGCAACTTATTTATTCATCGGATTATAGATACTTCGAATGTCATTAGCGAACGCATAACACTCACATCCAATGAACTCGCTACCAACACAACATTAACATCAAATCTGTTTACTACAACAATTCTAGCATATTCGAATAGCATTTATAACACTCTGTATACAATGTCAAACAGTCTCAGTACAGACATTTTGCAGAACTCAAATGTCATAAGCAATCGTATTACTACACTTAATCTAGATATGATAAATCCAGGAACATCCAATACCTATATTGTAAATAACATTTATGATGCAAACCTTACTATAACAGGTAAGTTAGTGGTAGATTCATTAGATGTTGTAGATTTAGGTCTTTTGGTATTGAATGATGACGGACAATACATTAATACAGATATGAAGACATACGTTGCAAGAATTACATCCAATGTCTTAGTGGCTGCACCTGCAATTATTTTGAATGCATCCAATAACTTCAAGGAATATGATAGCAATCAATCAAATTATATCAGCACTAAAATTAGCAAAATTACTGGTGCGGCTACTAGCATATTATATAATGACTTATTGCCAAATAAGGTGGTGGTAACAAACAATAGTGGTAAGTTGGCTGCGTCTAGTGTTTCAAGTGCTAGCCTCGAAATGATTGCTGGTTTGAATGCACCAGTTCAGACACAGATTGATAATTTAAATATAAGCAGTTCGAATTTGGCAGCTAGCATTCTGGATAGATTGAGCTTTTTGAATGATACTATAGGACAAGGAACAGGCGGGACGGGTAATAATTTGTCTGTTACCAATACTGTAACTACTTGTAATTTGGTGCAATATGACCCATTATTGCTTATGAAGTTTGAGGATCTGAGTGATTCCAGTAAATATGCTTCAAAGAATTTTCTTTTGATGAAGCCATATCCTGCATATACAGACCATGAAAAGGACCTAATGCTGTGGTACAAATTCAACGGAAATACGAATAATTGGGTAAATAATATCAATAGCAACCTATATCTAATCTATGGTATGGAAAATTACAACCCTGCAAGAGTAAATGGATTGAGTTCTATAAGTTTCAACGGGTCTACATCATATACTATGGGATTTTATAACAATACAATAGAACCTTCTGGTATCCAATATGCGAATGCAAATAGTATGACAATCCAATTTTGGTTGAATATGAATACATTATTTGTAGGCAGACAATACATATTTTCCTACAGTACTAGCAATTTATTGAATGCGTCCTCAATGGTAGAGGCTTACATCAATACAAGCAATCTATGTCTATCTGTCAGCAAAGGAATAAGTAGTAATGTATATACGATCCCCATGCCAATACAACCAAATATCTTTTATAATATTGCTTGGGAAATGACAAAGACAAGTAATGTATTGGATTTAGCCCCTGATAGTGCTTGGGATATCTATGTAAATGGTCTGCAATATAGCAATCTAGTTGGATTCTATCCATTGAATCAAAACTATACTTATAACACTTACGGAGGACAGACATCTGTATACAGCAGCAATTTCTTGAATGGAAATATAGATGATTTTAGGGTATATAATAGAGCTTTGAAATGGTATGAAATATATGATAATGCAGGCATAAGTTATCCAAGTTATGATAATTTTGTCAGTGACCTATTGCTATGGTATAATTTTGACGGACATCTTCATAATTTTGACGGAAATACAAATTATATGCTAGCATTGACAACAGGGACTTTGGCTTATGTTGTCAATAATAATACATCGTTATACAATTTATATTTGAATGGTTCCACCTATTTGACTATGAATACAAATAGCATGATTAATTTTGCTACAGTAGCCAATTTGTATCCAAAAGGTATAACGTTCAGTGTAGTATTTTGTCCCATGAATGTGGCATTAACTACACAGTATCTCTTCAGTATGACGGATACTCTGAATAGCAGCACGCCTACGCGAAGCATTGAGATATTCTTAACTACAAACCAGCTCAACTTCAGGATAAGACACAACGGGACTACAACTATGCAAACAGTTACACTGAATACCAACTTGCTTACTTACAAATATTATAATGTAGTATGGGTTATTACAGAGGGTGCAAACCAGAGTTCTAGCAGCTGGTATATATATTTAAATGGTATCAATATATATTCGGTAGAAGGAAACCGATTTTACCCTGTTAGCGGTTCATATAGGTTCAATTATGTAGGTAGTTTGTTTAATACAGCCTATTTTACTGGGTACATAGATGATATACGCGTATATAGGAAGGCATTAGATGATGTTGAGGTCGGTAAAGTAAGTGTGCGAATTCTGAAATATGGCGCATTTCCAGGTCATACCAATGATTTGGTATCATGGTTTAATTTCGACAATGCATATACAAATACATTATTTGATGCTACTATCCCTCTTGTATATCTGAATTTCGCGGATAAAAAGATGATTGCATACTATGATACTGATAACTATATATTCTATAATACTTCCAACGTTGCTGGAAATGTTTATGACAATATTGGCAACTTTAGGATTTTCAATACGGATATTGTAGGGTATAATGTTGACAATTCTTATGCATTCATTTCTGGTGTAAATAGATATATCTATTATGTAAATCAATTTGAGCTGGCAAATGTATTGAAGTTCGTGCAAAACAAAGGGTTTATGATACATTTTACCTTCAAAGCAGACAAGATGAGTAATATACCAATATTCTATTTTGGCAATGCTGCGAAGAGATATATACAGGTCCTTATTTATTATGGCTGCGTATACCTGATTGTGGGAGAAGCAGCGAATGCCATTCACATATATACAGATAATAATTTGAATACAAATACATGGTATGTGATTGATATTGTAGCCAGTGTAGATTTGCGAAATTATAGGTTCGGCTTCGAAATCTATGTTAATGGTATAAAGCAGAATATATTGGTATCAAATGCTGAACTCGAATACAAGCCTAGTATATTCTTGTATGGATACGAAACAACTGGTATTTATGTTGGCGGCTACGCTCCGAAGAACGATGACATGGAGTATAGTTCAGAGGGCTATGATATTGGTGCTGTACTCACTGTATCCTACTTGTCAGCGAATACTAAGTATTATGATTATACAGGGCTAGTGCAAGCAGGTAGTATCAACATATTAAACATTTCGCCCACGAATACATCTACATTCAATGCATATGTAAATCAAATGAATAACAATAATTACTGGGCTTTCCGTGATAGTATGTACTTGACATCAAATCAACTGGTTGTTCCTGAGTATACCATAGATAGTAGTAATTATTTTGCATTGAATAATGTGAATCCTGCAGATATTAGCAGCATGTATGTAGAGGTCATAGGAAACCTCTATGTTGAGAACGACGCATTTTATCATTTTGCTATAGATTTACAGAATGAGATTGCATGCGAGCTGGTGCTAAGCGGAACAAATAACTTTGGTAATAATATTGTGTTAGTTGTTGCCTCTTATTATGGTGGAAGCATAACAGGTTCATTGAATAGTATTGATAATGTGAACGTATTGCAGCACCCTGTTATGTTGACGAGAGGATATTATAAGTTGTCTTTGAGGATTTTGAGAAAGTCTGTGGATGTGAATAAATACATAACATGCAAGTATTACAAGTATAATGGATATACAGGGAACAAATATAGTATACTTAGTACAAATGTTGCGTATATGAATTATTCTAGCCTTAGTAGCACTATCAAGAATGCAATGATTGGATTTGGGGACAAGATTTATATTAATAATGTGGTTGAGAATATTGCCTCTGGTAATTTGACTATAAAGGGTGATGATAATGGAGTGCTTGCTCTGGGGGCTGCTTTTACATCAAATGCTATGGGTCTTGGTAGTTCTAATTTTGGAGAATATGCAGGTGTTTTGGCAAATATCATGGGGTCCAATTTTCCTGTAAAATTGTTCTCAAACATTATGAATGTAAGCACAGGAAGCAATCATACATTAGTGTTAGTCAATGATGGAACATGTTATAGTTGTGGAGCAAATAATGCAGGACAGTTGGGACAAGGTATAATTGTTAATAGTGATATATATAAATTACTCAAACAGGTGAAAGGTGTTGAAGGCTTCGGATATATGACAAATATTATCCAGGCGTCTGCAGGTGATAGCCATTCTATGTTTTTGAAAAGTGATGGTAATTTGTATGGCTGCGGATTAAATCAGTTCGGGCAACTTGGATTAGGAGATAATAGTTATTGTTATAATGTTCTGAAGCAGAGTATTGATAATGTCATCTATGTTTCTGCAGGGGCCAACACTACTTTGGTGATTAAGAATGATAATAGCGCTTGGGGATGTGGAAGAAATGATACAGGACAGTTAGCACAAGGAATAGCATACACAATGAATTCATCATTCATTCCTATTTTGGATGTGGGCTTTAGCAATGCATTGACGGATGTAAAAGAAGTGCAAGCAGGAGGTAGATGGTCTCTGTTCTTGAAGAATGATGGAACTTGTTATGCGTCAGGTGGGCTGTCTAATATGTTGTCCCTTTATCAAGTGCCAGGGTCTAATGCAGGAGAACATATGAGTAATATAACACAAATATCTGCTAAATCTGATTTTGGTGCCTTATTTTTGACGAGTAATGCAGAAGTATTCCGAACATCATCGAATATTGTAAACGTACAAGGAACTGTTACCAAAGTAGCAGCCACCACTCTTGTAAGTAGAGTAGCCCAAGGCAAAGATATATATTTTGTGGGAACTAATGGCAAAGGATATACTAGTACTTCTGCTTTGTTTTCATGCGGTCAAAATGATGCAGGACAATTAGGTTTGAATTTTCAAACAACATCACCACCTGTCCCAATTCAAGTATCTGGTGTAGGAGGAACTGGTACCATAGCAGGGATAACACAAACAGCTGCTGCTAGTAGTTATTCATTGTTCTTAAGAAATGATGGTGCTGTCTTTGGTTGTGGTGCCAATAGTTCAGGTCAATTAGGTATCAATAATACATTACAACAAAATGTATTAGTACAAGTACTAGGTGTAGGAGGGTCTGGCTTCATAACAGGAATAACACAAATTGCTGTAGCTAATGCACAATCACTATTCTTAAGAGGAAGTGATGGAGCTGTATTTGCTTGTGGTACCAATAGTTCAGGTCAATTAGGTATCAATAGTACAGCACAACAACAAGTATTAGTACAAGTACTAGGTGTAGGAGGGTCTGGCTTCATAACAGGAATAACACAAGTCTCTGCTGGTAGCTTACATTCACTATTCTTAAGAGGAAGTGATGGAGTTGTCTTTGCTTGTGGTGCTAATAGTTCAGGTCAATTAGGTATCAATAGTACAGCACAACAAATTGCATTAGTACAAGTACGAGGTGTAGGAGGGTCTGACTTCATAACAGGAATAACACAAATTGCTGCTGGTAGCGGATATTCATTATTCTTAAGAGGAAGTGATGGAGCTGTCTTTGCTTGTGGTCAGAATAATTTAGGTCAATTAGGTATCAATAGTACAGTACAACAAATTGTATTAGTACAAGTACTAGGCGTAGGAGGATCTGGCTTCATAACAGGAATAACACAAATAGCTATACGTCAATTACATTCACTATTCTTAAGAGGAAGTGATGGTGTTGTATTTGCTTGTGGTCGTAATGAATTCGGTCAATTAGGTGATAATAGTACAACACAAAGAAGTGCATTAG
>Ga0164293_10002072_pt1 | contig 16963 bp, 23 predicted proteins | sample GEODES118metaG_FD_111487 | JGI IMG/M metagenome (GOLD analysis project Ga0164293, IMG submission 111487) | Eutrophic lake water microbial communities from Lake Mendota, Wisconsin, USA - GEODES118 metaG | ecosystem: Environmental > Aquatic > Freshwater > Lake | place: USA: Lake Mendota...
GCCCATAAAGCTCCCGATTGGGGTACGAACGGCTGATACGATTACTACGTTTTTCATTGTTTTTAGGTTGGGTTGCGAAGATACAGTCCGCTTATGGTTAATCCCGGTCTAGGTGTATATTTGCAGCCCTTCAGCCAGGGCTTAACCGCCCTTAACTTGAATCCCGGTGAGGTGGGTGAGAGGCTGAAACCAGTAGTTTGCTAAACTGCCGTACGGGTAACTGTACCGCGGGTTCGAATCCCGCCCTCACCGCGAAAGGAGCGTCTCACGACGCTCCTTTTTTGTTTAATTATTGTCATTCAGTAAGTTAGGCACATTTTAACTTCCTTTGAAAGTGCCAAATTTGACCATAAGAAGGCACCCTAAAGGTCCGTTACGGCTACCCATCCAAAAAATGAGTTTGGGGTAGCCAGTAATTCTAAATGACACAAAATGGAACAATAAGACATTAATAATCAGGTATTTATGTTTTGTTAGTCCGAAATTAGCTCTTAATATCGCAGCCAAGTAATGGACCAACAAACACGTATTATTCAATGGCAGCTACCCAAAGACCCACAACTTTATTTTCATTCAGTTGGTATTTAGCTCGCAAGAAGCTTCGTAAAGATGGAAAATGCCCAGTTTATCTGAAGTTTCGCGTACGTGAAACCAAGTCTGCCATGCGATGCGGTTGTTGTGTGCTTCCGTCAAACTGGATGTCTGATGTGGCTAGGCTATCGTCAATGGATCCAGACTCGCCTCAAGTCAATGAGCAGCTACGATCATTGGAAGCCAGTGTTTACAATCACTTTAATTACCTCGTTGCAACTCAAATAGAATTTGACGCCCAGACCCTACGAAATTCTATTTTAGGCATCAGCCAAGACAAAAGTGTAACGGGGTTTCTAGAACTTTTTGACCTGTACCTAAAGGAACGCGCAAGGGTTGTTGGATTAGATATTACGCATACCACTCATATTCGAAGTATTCGGGTTAGACGGTATTTCGAGGAGTTTTTGAAAGTGGAGCTTCGTAAAAATGACATTAAACCGAAAGACATTGACTATGTGTTACTTAAGAATTTCTATCAATTTTTAAGGGTAAGTCGTAATCAATCTAACAATACCGCCATTAAGCTGATGCATCTAGTTCGAGCGGTATTTAAGGACTTGATTCGGCAAGGTGTTCTTCAAGCAGATCCTTTTGTTAATGTTAAACTTTCGCTTGAAGAACGTGCGAGAATGTACTTAACTGATGATGAACTTACTAGGTTGATTCATAAAAGTATGCCCAATGAACGGCTTCAAAAGGTCAAGGATGCCTTCCTCTTTTCTTGCTACACTGGTCTTTCGTACTCTGATGTTCAAAAACTGAAATGGTCAGAAATTGAAAATTCTGGAAAGATGACCTGGGTAAAAACGACTCGGCTAAAAACCGGTACATCTTCAATAATACCACTGTTGCCTCCGGCTTTTCAAATTATTATGAATAATAAGTCAGGGTGTGTGATCGAAGATGATAGAGTGTTTGCTATTGCAAGCAACCAAAAGGTCAATGCATACCTCAAAGAAATTGGTACGCTTTCCAATATTTCCAAGCCGTTAACCTTTCATATGGCCCGTCACACGTTTGCTACAACGGTAACCCTGTTGAATGACGTTCCGATTGAGAGTGTAAGTAGGATGCTTGGGCACAAAAAACTTGTCACAACGCAACACTATGCCAGGATTGTCGACAAGAAGCTCGAGTCCGACATGTCCAAACTAGCATTACGTTACAACCATGAGTAAGTACAGATACATTAAAAAGGAGGAATTTGAAATGCGCGCTTATGGCTTTGGTGAGCTTGCCCAAATGTATTTGCCCAATATCCAGCCCAAGAGTGCTACAAATCAACTAACTCGTTGGATTGCACAGAATAAGACCCTGTCTTCAGTTCTAGAGGATATTGGCTTTGAAAAAGGGGCGAAAGTGCTCACGCCAAAGCAAGTCGATGCAATCCTTGAACACATTGGTTTTCCATGAACAAACTTAGTAATGGCTCATTTACTGTTTTCGCGATTTAGGCCATTGACAATAAATATTAAATTCAAAAATACTGTTTCAGTATATACTTCACATCGATATTTAAAATCGGCTCTTGGTTTTGAAATTAAATTTAAACGCACGGTATGTGCTAGTAGCCTTGGCTTATTTGCATACTTGTGTTGTCAAATGTCATGGCTCATTCGGTATGAACTAGGGTTTACATCAAAAGGGGTCAGGATCAAGACCAAGCGACAAAAGACTGGTGGCACGGTAAACGTTCCCTTGTTGGAAGTACCTTGGAAGATCATACAAAAGCACCATCCCTACTTTGATTAATTGGAATCGATGGATGCAGTCTTACCGATAATGAGTAACCAGAAGATTAATGCGTATTTGAAGGAGATAGCGGACTTAGCTGGCATCAGTAAGTCTCTGAGCTACCACATTGCCCGCCACACCTTCGCGACAACGGTTACGATGTTAAACGGTGTGCCTATTGAGAGTGTGAGTAAGATGCTCGGTCATAAGAATATCAAGTCAACTCAGCACTACGCACGAATCATTGACCAAAAGGTCTCGAACGACATGAAGGTACTGTCGTCTAAGATCGACGGGAAAATGGTCGTGAACTGGAGTTAAGAACAATAAAGCCCGCAGGAGCAATACCTGCGGGCCATAAATACTATTATGGACGAAGAGAAATTCAGAATTAAAACCTATGGATTTGGTGAGTTGGCCCAGCTCTACTTACCTGATGCTACTCCTATGAGCGCGTCTAACAGACTACGTATATGGATCACCCGGAATAAAACCTTAATGGAAAAGCTTCAAAACCTAGGCTACATTAAAAAAGCTCGTTTGCTAACTCCTGAGATGGTCAAAGAGATTGTGGCGGTGATTGGGGAGCCGTGATCCATTCTTCTGGCGGTTCTACAAGGTGGGTTGGGCAAATTGTAGGTACTTTTTAGCCGTAGATAATCCAACTATTTACTTTTGTTTTCATTTGACTGCTGTGAAACGATATTCATCTGTTTTCCCCATGTTACACCTCGAGTATTTTCATATAATTTTATGAATGGTGTCAAATTAAAAAAACCATTCAACATCAAATATGCTTCCCATATTAACTCCTGTAATTCCCCTTCCGCTAATGAAATATTTAATCCTAAATCCTTTATTTTTTTAAAAATCAACGGTCTGGAATGAAGTAAGTGACGATCATAGTCTGAGAAATATTCAACTGTTTCTTTTACATCTTCGGAATTCCTTTGACCTTTGAACATATATTCACACAACCATTCAGATACTAATTCCTTTGAGAGCTTTTCTGTATCATCACAAATTTCAAGCAAATCCAATGAATATTTTTCGATTAATGGAATATATGCTGGTAAAGCCTCCGGTCCCTCTTGCTTCAAAATATCTCTAACTTTTTCAAAGCCTCGTTTTATTGAGCGAGCTGGGATACCATTGAGTTGAGGATCAATAGGTCCTAATGTAGCACTTGGATGGATAGTAATAGAGTTGCCTGAAAGAGCCAACATTGTTGCAGCTGAATATGCGGAATGAGGAATAATAAAATGAACCTCTGAAAAATTAGTTCTTAGAATATTTACAATTCTTTCGGTAGCGTCTGGCTGCCCGCCAGGACTATGAATTAGCACATCTACACTATCCGAATCTTGAAAGCTACTAACTAAATCAGTGAAACCATCAATATCGGACAGGTCAATTGATACTTGAGCACCATTTGGAGCATTTAAAAATCGTGATGCATATACTAAAAGTGGTCTCTTTCGGAGCCTTTCAATCTCGTTGTAACATTCTGTTCTCAGCATTAATAGCTGTTCTCCAGTTACACCCTGAGTTTGAATAGAGATGAAATTAGTCCAATCTTGAGAAGACTTAAATCTTTGACGTTGTCGTGATTGATCTGGCATCGATTTTACTCTTAGTTGTTGATTGAAGGCTTACTTGATAAACATTTTTCTTACCTAATACTGAATATGTTTTTTCAATTAGCTGGCTACAATCTCTGTAGAAATCGACAATCTCAACACATTTTTGGTCTGCTTGATTTTTATTACCCGCGGACAGTGCCTTAAATATTATTGCGTCTCGACTTTCCATAATCTTACAAAGATATTAATTTACTTCTGTAAGAACTTAAATTCAATCATTTCCGGGATCATTTATCTCCGTATTGCTTTCAGCAATCGCTTCGTTTAATTTTTGCCACAATATACAATCTTTAGCAATCTCTTGCCACTCTTAACCACCCCTTGGGTCTAGCACCTCTACATCTTTGGCTTCACATTCAAGTGAATAGCCGTAAGATGCAGCATGATAATAGTCTTTCTTTAGCCACCACAGCCTCGGGCATGGTAGGCGGCGTTGGCCGAGCCATCGCCGAGCAACATTCTCTATCATCCATTTCCCTTCATGGCGTCGTTGATGTCGCTTTTTATGCCGTTGTTTCTGCATCGGTGGGCTACTGTGTAAAAGTTGCCTGGGACTATCTCTTCCATCGTTTCCGTAATCGCAATTCTGACAGCCAATGAAAAATCTGTTGGCCATAGGGATCACGGGTACATTGTTGTACCTCGGCTTTAGAGCCTTTGGCTTGAACCGGTTTAACGTGTATTCGGTAGTGCGCACCCTTAATCCGCGCATTACCAAAGTCACCTTGATGGGTCTTTCCCTGGCTACGGATATTTCCATTGACAATCCCACCAACACGAGCCTAAAGGTTTCGAAGCCGGTAGTGACGATTACCACTGGCGGAAAGTATGCTGCCAGCAGTGTGCCCTCAACAGAGTCCTTCAACATAGCTCCTCAAACGAGGTCTTCATTGGGCACTATTGAAGTGGAAGTTCCTTGGTCATCTCTTACCCCGTACATCAGTAACCTGGTGAGTCGCATTCCATCGCTGATTGGTAAAGCAAACCAATCACCGGCGGCGCTCGACTTACCCATGGAATACTACTACACGGTGTATGTCAACGATCTGTTTTACCAATCCACACCAGAAAAGATCGCCTAATGGAAGAATACTATCAAATAGGGTCCATTACCAGCGGTTACCGGGTAATTCGTCCGGGTGATCAGTACGATAAGTATTTCCCAAGGCCTCAAGCTCAGGATCGCATCATCATTGAGGATGGTGAGGTTAGCGATACGGTCGACTTGATGAAACGTGTGGTCTGGAAATACATCGACGATACCAAGGGAATTGCGCCGGTGCTGAAAGGCAAAAGCCTGAATGAGACCTGTGAGAATATCTGGAACTTCCTATACCACCACATTCAGTACAAGCTCGATGAGCGTGGACTGGAACAACTGCGCCGACCTGCTAGAAGTTGGTCGGACCGCAATAGTGGAATCGACTGCGATTGCTTTTCCATTTTCGCCAGTTCCATTCTGACAAATCTCCAGATTCCGCATTCGTTTCGGATCACCAAGTACGGAGGAGCGCAATACCAACACGTGTATGTGGTGGTGCATCAAGGGTCAGAAACACTGGTCATTGATCCAGTCCTATCCAACTACAACTATGAAAAACCTTACTCAGAACACAAAGATTTTGCTATGAATTTATCCGGAATAGATGTGGCCGTCTTGAGCGGCCCAAGCAACGATTACTTGCATGAGGTACTTCTTGGTATGCCTGAAATGGGCGACTTAGGAGAAGCACCATCAGACAAGCAGATGGATGCCATTTACAACTACTTGGTTTCGACTCGCAATGCCATTGCAACCAATCCCAAAACCATTTCCCATATCGAGGATCCACAAGCCTTTTTGAAGATGTTGGATTATGCCATTATCTATTGGTACACCGACAAAAGAGATGAGGCTTTGGATGTGCTTTCTCGCAATGAAGAGAAGCTCAATTTCAAAAACGGATTCACCTCACTGGAGGGAAACGATTTCTGGCAAGACGACTATTTGGGTGCGGTAAAAAAGGGCTTTTTCCAAAAAGTTGGTGATGCAGTTAAAAAGGTTGGCACAGGTGTAAAGAATGGCGCAACTACTGTGGCAAAAGCCGTAGTCCGTTACAATCCATTGAGTGTTACAGCCAGGTTGGGCTTTTTGGCTGCCATGAAGCTAAACCTTAAAGGCATGGGCTCAAAGTTGAAATGGGCGTATGCCTCGCAACAGCAAGCTGCGGCCAAAGGAATTTCCGCCGATCAGTGGCAGAGGTCGCGTCAGGCGCTCTCCAAGATTGAAGCCCTTTATGCTGATAAACTTCAAGGGCAGCGAGATGCTTTGCGCGACGCTATCCTAAAGGGTCGTGCCGGTGGATTAAGTGGAGCACTAGAGCCAGATTCCCACGAGATGGGAAGTTTGGGTGAGCCCATTTCAATTGGCGCATCCATTGCTGCGGCAACCCCATTGATTGTGGCCGCTGTAAAGATTTTGAAGGATGCCGGCCTATTTGCCCCTGGCGAGGATGCTTCAACTAACAACCTGGAAGCAGAAGCCGCCGCAGCACAAGCACGTACTGGTGGCACGCCGTCTCAAATGACCATCCCCTCACAGTCGCCAACCATTGTGCAATCCGAGGTTCCCAATCCACCTCAATCAGGAGCTATGACTACATCAACTGAACCAACGGGCTTTATGGCCTTTGTGAAAAAGAATCCTGCGGTTGTGGCATTAGGTGCCGGTGCTGTTGCACTAGGAGCCTACATGCTGCTTAAACCAAAGAAGAAAACCCGCGGTTCCGGACTCTCTGGAACGCGTAAGACGACACGAAAACGTACGAGCACTCCTCGCACTAAGTCGCGTCGTTCATCCATCCCCAAACTGAATCTTAAATAACCATCTCATGAGAAGTAAACAAGTAACAAGTCAGGCTATGATGGGCGAATTGCGCTCACTGGCCATGATCAGCGGAGGCATGGTCCTCGGGTCAATGACCGGAAAGGCCATTGATGAAATGCTGAAAGTCGATGAAGCCGCAACAGGTTTCCAAGTAAAAAAGCTGATCAGTCCACTAGCCCTTTTGGGTGCCGGTGTGGTGGGCAGTATGAAATTGAAAAATCCAGATCTAAAAATGGTGTCGGCGGGTGTCGGTGCTGCTGGTGTGGTATCTACGGTAAAAGTGGTCTTGAAAAAAGACCTACTTGCTGGTCTGGGCGGTAGCACGTCTGGACTTGGAGAACCCATGAGTGTGTACCACGAGCCGGTGCGCGTGATGGAGCCTTACGAGCCCAATCTTCCTGCCCTTTCCAGCGGTAGCTATACCCCAGTTGAGGATCTATCAAACGCTTATCCCGTTGGCGAGGAGGTAGGTGCATACCAAGACGCCGAATTCGAAATCATTTAATCAAATAAACCCAAAATCAACATGATGACTTTAGGAGAAATCACCCAGAGCGAATTCCAGCTTCTCGGCGCAGTGAGCGACGAGGAATTGCTCATGGCCTTGGAAGGTGCAACGCCTCAGGCCAAAAAAACATTTAGCAAGGCGATTCGCACGTTTGCGAAAAACCGTAACCAAGCGCCTTCGCGCGGTTCGCGAGGTGAACTCGAGAAACGCCTTCACATGCTCCCCAAGGAGATCCAAGAAGGGTTGGCTCGCCAAACCCTACAAGCAGTAGATGCTGCCTACTATGTCGTCAAGGACATTTCTGGTAGCAAGGTTCAGAAGATGCTCAAGGACGACGACAACAAGGTGGTCGGCATGAGCAACATTTCATCCGCCAAATTGGAGAAGGGCAATATGTTCTTGCTCAACGGACTTACCCTTTTGGCAGGTACTGCTGGCGACGGCGAGACCGCGATGGATGTAAACTTCACGGTTATTCCGGATTACTTGCGCAACGGAGAGTTTGAGTTCATTGCAAACGGTGCAACGCTCATTCAGAACGCTTCGAATGAATTATTCAACACCACCGGACAAGTAATTCCTGTGGGTCATTACAGCCTGGACAACCCCAAGCTGATCAAGGACCAGCAAACCATTGAGTTCAATCTTGAGTGGGGCAGCAATGCGCCGGCTAGCACGTTTGTGAAGGCCATTTTGCGCGGAACGGTCATTATCAAGGCATAATCAAATAAGCGATAAGCCATGAAAGACCACAAGTTTCAGTTGATACGCATTGGTGTCGGAGCATCGGGAGCAACGGTTCGCTATACAGGTGAGACCGATAAGAGCTACCGCCGCATCCGTGGCATTTTCGTGGCCTTGCCGGAGCCGATTTTGGAATATGGAGCTACGCTCAGCCTAAAAGTGGGAGGCGTCGACGTATTCGACGACGATCACGATGTCAGGTTGCTGACCTGCGGGCAGGGTGTGGCTCCAAACCAAAAATTCTTCCTCTTTGAGGAATACATCGAAGCATCTGGAAATGCCTTTGAAGGGCGATTCCGAGATGCGGGTATCCAGGGAGCCACCTATCCGTATGAGGCTAAGGTCTTTTTATGGTTGGTCAACGAGCAGGAGTCGTGAACGGAATCCGAAGGTTAAATAAGACCATTGAGGTGTTTCGACCCCTGCAAGTGGTGCCTATTGATTTTCGCTTTCCTGGCGATGTGCGTGCGTGTTTTGGTTTACAGGCAACAGTAGTGGGACGCTTTCCCGTGGATAGGCCGGTAATCCCCGCCTTCGGTGAGTATTCATTGGAGTTTGAGGGCAAGAAAATCCATCCGGTCAACTTCATTGTGCCTTGGGTAAGCCAGGAGGTTTTCTCCGACGCCACACAGCATCGTCCCGACTTTCTGCCGTTGGCTGTTCAGGTGGGTACTTCGCGCATGATCACGGGCTTTTACCATGACCTTGATCGACAGCGCTTGGATGCTTTGCCGATCAGTGGCGACAACCAAGAAGCCAGGCCCTTTCAGCCGTACAGCGTTCGTTTCACCTTTCATTGCTACCGAGTATGATCTCACTAGAAGCGATTGGATACATCGAACGACTGTTGGCAACACGGGGAATCACGGATTTCTACTTGGATGTGTATTCTCTGGTGTTGGATCCCCTGAAAACGGAATTCTACATAGAGGCAAACCGCGGATTTCTCTACCTGCTCACGCATGAGCTGCCTGAGGGTACGCGCATCGCAAGCGAGACCAACATCCTCGAGATTGATTCGAGTTGGTGGCCTCGAGGCATCACCAAGGTCCAAGAGTTCGGAGGGCAAATAGCAGTGCATTTCCCTTCACCAGGAAGTGTGTATCAACTAGAGTTCATAAGAGCAATACCAAGGGTATGAGTACCGATAAAAACAAACGCTACAACATCGCCGCCACCGTGCGCAAGGCCATTTATGCTCAAATCATGCTCGGACATGAAGACGTGATGTGCAGCGCCATTTTATCGCGCCGTGGTAAAAAACTCAACAGCGTTGATCGTTCGCCAAAGGAGAATTTCACCCGGTTGATGCATCAATACATCCAATCTGAAGCTCCCGATAAAATGCGTGTGGAACTTCGATCGAGTGATGATGCTCTTCTATGGACGAAGAACTTTTCGTTGGGGCAAGACCGTGTTGAGGTGACTACTCAAATGGACTTCCAGGGATTTGGTGAAGCCCAAATTGGGGAACTCCTGAACCAGAAGATTGCCGAACTCCGAAAGCAGGAAGAGCTCGAAGAATTGCGCAGCGAAACAGAGCAGCTCAGCCAAGAGAACGAGTCGTTGCGCCGTCAGCTTGACGCTTTGGAGGAAACGGTCGAGGCGAAGAAAAAGATGGAGTACTATGCCAACATTTTGGGACTTGCTTTTCCAGGCTTGGCCAAGATGCTCAGCAGTACACCCTTGGGTGGCACTTTGGGAGCTTTAGCCGGATTAGACACCCAAGAGGAATCATCAAGTCCGGCAGAGAAGAGCCAACGAGACACGATTATCGAACTGGTGGGTGAATTCATGTCTGGCTTAGATGATCAGGCGTTGGGGCAGCTCTACTTGGTTTTTATCGAGCTGAGCAACAACCCAGCTTTGATCGGAACGCTACTATCGAAGATCCATGACCCCAATGATAAAAACAGAGCCCTATGACGTATCAAAAGACCATAACCATTAAAGCAAATTCTGAGGCGGAAGCCCAGCAGATTGCCGATGCGATGAGCAGTGCTACCGGAGTCTTCAATGGACAAGAGTGGCAAGCGATCGCCAAGAAAATTCAAAACAAGATTGTGCAAATGCGCATCCGCCTACTGATTCAGTAATGAAGATGTTATCTATAACGACAGAGAATCAACAAAAGGTCATCCGAGGTCTTGTGATCGCGGGTGGGCTCTATTTGGGGTATCGCCTCACGAGCAAGGCTCTTTTGCTGTGGCGTGAACGGCAGACTTCAGCATTGGCTGATGAGCGTGCAGAAGTGCGTCAAGCAATGGGACTGCGTTCTGCGATGAATCCCAGCGGGATTTCCTGGCTGATGTGGAGTGACGGCACGAACGAAGATGCTATTTCTCAGATCGCAAGTCAGATTCAAGATCTAGACTTTGTGGCTACTTCCTACCGAAACCTCTATGGGGAAGACTTGCTCAAGGATTTGCAAAGTGAGCTATCAACCAGTCAGTTTAATGCCTTTTTACAGGCAGTTTCCAATAATCGAATCAATACCCAAAGCGGTAATCCAAGTGGGCAATCATCAACGGGTGCCTACACGGCTCCGCAACGATTGGTGGTGGCAAAGCAAAATGTCTTTGTACGTACTTCCCCGGATGCGTCCTACCACGGCGCTTGGTATGAGGTTGGAGAAAACAAGAACATTTTCAAGAGTGCAAAGGCCGGGGAGTTCATCGGATATGCCACAGGCAAGCAACACTTTGACTCCAAGAATAACGTCAAGTTTATTGAGGTTGCCTATAAAATTGGGCCTCTGGCACCCGCAAGCTTGAAATCCAAAATTGGCACTACCAGATTGCTTTGGGTTTCAGCATCGGCCAATTACACCGATCAATTCGCAACGGCTGCCGCCATGGAGGCTCGCTACCCATCCACTAAAGGCGTCACGAAATACTACCTCCCGATTACGGGATTGGGCTGGTTGTCGGCACCGGGATCACGCATTGTAACCCAAGCCGACACCTACGTAATGAACGAGCAATTCCAAAATATCGGAAGCGTTCGATCTGGAGTTCTCATGGGCTACCCGGTAATGAGTCTCGATGGCCATGGAGCCAATTACACACTAGTTCGAACACTCGAAGGAAGAGATCGATGGCTTGCCACCAGAGATATTCAAACGCAATAAGACATGACAAAAGAAGCATTTACAACCACATACTATCCATTGGCTAAGAAAGCCGGTGACCGTTTTGGAATGAATCCCGAAATCATATTAGCCCAGGCTGCTATTGAGAGCGCTTGGGGAACGAGCTACGGCGCACGCGTGCGCAAGAACTTTTTTGGGATTACTGCTGCGGGATCTCCCAATGAATTTTGGGATGGAAGCTTTTCGGTAGGTCAAAATCAGTATGCCCTCAAGTTTCGGGTGTACAAGACCAACCAAGACAGCTTTTACGATTTTGCACGACTGATATCCAGTAAGTACAAGGCAGCGCATGCAGTAAGCAACGATTCAACGGCCTATGCTAAAGCCATTGCTTACAGCCCCTACATCTCGGAATCAAATGGAGACTCGCGCGAAGGCTACCGAAAAGGGATCATCGCCACTTTCAACAGCATTAGTGACATCGTAAAAAAAAAAGGACTTGCAGTGATCCAAACACCAACGGTCATTTCCATCGGAGCCTTAGCGGTTTCAGGAATCATCGCTTGGTTTTGGGTGGCACGAAACAAGAAGAAAAAGAAGAATTAATACTATGGCATTTACCCTTAGATCAGTACGAACCGGTCAAACACACAACTTCTCAGCCAAAGAGATTTTGGAGCTGATTGGTGATCGCATTAACGATGAGATCATCATAGGCGGAGAAGTTTATCGCATCTCCTCGTGTGTAGATTATTCCCTTGGAGGAGGCGGTACGACCAGTTCTGGATCCATTGATTGGATCACCCTGGAATTGACCATGGCCGCAAATGGAGAAACCGTATTCTATAATCCGGAAATCATCACCGATACCGATTCGGTCTTTCTGACGGTAAACAGCGTACTCTACCAGTACGGTGTTGACCGCGACTTTCATATTGAAGGCGACCGTCTGTTTTGGCATGGAGGCTTCGATTTGGAGATGAACGATCGCGTGGTACTCAGGTACCCTAAACTCACCCCAACATCCTAAAAACAAATCAATAAAAACCAATAAAAATGAGTGAATTCATCAAACAAAAGCAGGTCGAAGGCTTAGTAAGTGCTTTGGCCGAAAAGGCCCTCGACTCAGTAGTAGTTAAGAAGGCCAACAACCTTTCCGATGTCAATGCAGCCTCTGCTCGCGGAAACTTGGATGTCTATTCCAAGTCAGAGGTACAAAGCTTGGTTGCGGGTGCCGAAGATGCATACAGTGTAGCCTCGCTTACGGCACGTGGTGCCTTGACCGGTTTGAAAGTTTCCGACCGTGTATTTGTGACCAACGACGGCGACAGCAAGTGGGCCTTGTACATTGTTACTGCGGTAACTGACGGTAAGGGATCAACATCCACTTATACCAAAGTAGCCGATGAGGACCTTTTCACCAATGCCTTGAGCAAGGAAGCGGTAAAGAGTGCCTACGAGAGCAATGCCAACACCAACGCATTCACGGATGCGGAGAAGACTAAGGTTGGGCATATTACCGTAACACAGGCGGTAAACCTGGATACTATTGAGAGTGGACTTGTCACAACGACTACTACGGCCAATACAGCTTTGAGTAATGCCAACGCCGCTGCCACAGCAGCGAGTGCGGCTCAATCGACTGCAAATACTGCTCGTAGTGAGGCATCAACAGCACAGACAACTGCAAATACGGCAGTGAGCGATGCCGCGGATGCTCAAACTACCGCTGATACGGCACTGGCAAAAGCAACTACGGCCCAGAGTGCCGCAGACAATGCCCAAGCGACTGCTGACAGCGGTGTTACCAAGGCCAATGCTGCTCAAAGCACAGCCAATACAGCACGTACTGAGGCAGCGGCCGCTCAAAGCACCGCAAACTCAGCATTGACAGCTGCCAATGCGCGAGAGCTAGCCTTCACTGAAACGGTAGAAGATTTTACCACTGTTTCGGGTGAAGGGAACGTGCCTGTTGCATTGCTATTGACTAAAAATATCGCGGACGGATTTACCCCGTTGGTGTTTTTCAACGGCATTCGCGTGAAAACGATCTCGTACACGGCCGGCGCAAAGAACTTAACGTTCACCGTTCCGTACATCACCGAGCCAACAGACACCATTTCGGTTCACTACGCATCGCGATAAGTAACTAAACCATGGATCGAATAAAGGTGAAACAAGTAGAGGGCGCTCTGGACACACAGTCCGAGCAGGTAGTGACAGGGAGTAAGGCATTTGCCGCTCCCCAACACTTCCTTGGTGAAGGCGTCGTAGTGACGATTGCCGAGGGATACCTCTATTGGTGTCAAAACCAGGGGCTCTTAAATGAACCCGGAAATACCCGTATTCGAGCCCAGGAAGGAATGCTAATGATTGAATTCTACGACGGAAGAGAATGGATACCCCGATAAAGGATAAACGCACACGACTGAAGATCACCCTAGCAGCCGCAGTTTTTCTTGTGGTCACGACCTACGTATCCATTTTTAAAGAAATGGAGGCTGTAGCTACTACGTGCATCGCGGGTGTCATGACCGTGCTTTCTACTTATATATGGGCAGAAACCAAAAGGCCTAGTAATCCTAAGGAATAAATGATCCAACGTAGATTCATATTGGTTTTAGGGATAGGATTGGCCTTTGCGCTTATCCTATCTTTCTCATTTTGGCGGTTATGGCGAGCTGAGCGGGACAGTTACCGCCGTGTTTTTCAGGCGAGCGAATCGCTTAATCAAGAGCTCGTCACATTGCGTGCGGATAACGGACAACTTGTAGCGCAAAATCAGGTTCTCATCTTAAAGGGCAACGAGCTGGCTGCAATGTTGCCTGGCCTAGCCAAAGAGATTAGGGAATTGGGTGTGCGCTTGAATCAAGCAGCCGCAGTGAGCACAACCGCTTTTTCCGTCAATACTCCAGCCACTGTTTTATTGCGTGACTCGGTTATCTATGATACCGTACACGTGCAATTATTTGATTACCAGGATGGCTTTTTTACGGTAAAGGGAAAGTCTATTGGAAATCAGCAGTATTTGGATCTAGGCTACCGAGACACCTTGGTTCAGGTGGTATATCGCGGTCCGCGTGAGCGTCCTTGGCTATGGATATTTTCCCCAAGAAAGCTAATGCAGCGCGTGAGCTTAAAGAATCCCAATTCAACCATTCATTATACTCGTCAAATTGATATAATTCATTGAATATGAAACCATATGTAATACCAAAACACCACGGGACTATCGTCCTAGATGGAGTTGACTTAAATGAGTTGGATGCCAAAATGAAGACCCTTCAGGATGAATTTACTGTTCGAGAAATTGACATTACGTTTAAAGAGGAGAAGATTGCATTTAACCAAGTACGTTCATCTGGTGATGCTTACACGTTTATCAAAGATGTACTCTTTGAGGGCATGGAAATACAAGAACACTTTGTTGTGTTGTACCTCTCTCAATCCAACCAAATCATTGGGTACTATCGGCACACTAAGGGGACAATCAACTCCACTCAAGTTGATATTGAACTGGTGATGGCCGTAGCAATAAAGACCCTTGCAAAGGCAATGATTGTATCCCACAATCATCCTTCGGGAAATAAAACACCAAGTGAAGCTGACCGCACCATGACAAAAAAGTTAAAGCAGGCCGCAGCTCTTTTTGATATTGCCTTGTTAGATCATGTGATTGCAACTAACGAAGGCTATTATTCATTCGCGGACGTGGGGGAGCGCAGTCTGTCGGGACTCAATAATGGCCCTCGCACATTAAGTGGGCCCGCAAATCCTGGTGATGAACTAGAATTTGAAGCATTAAACTATGCGGCCAACTTATGACACTAACACCGATCAACTACATTGAGAGCAGCTGCAAGCTGCCCATTTCTTCATTACCGCAAACGATGATCAAGGGGCATCACTTAGCGTTGAAAGCTTTTTCAAATAACCAAGCAGCATACCATGCTAACTCCATCGTGAAATCATCTATGGATCACTACCTGAAGGCGATAAATGAATGGAGTGTTAAGCCGGCACAAACCGTCCGAAAGGTTGCGGCTACGATTGAAAATCGTCCTGCTGGCAACGTTTCGCATATTTCTGACGAAGTCAGAATTATTCGCCGTTACACAAAGCTCCATGGGAAAATCCAAACACGCTTGGCTGTGCATCGAGTTTTAACTGCCTTACAGAGGGCAATGATAGAACAACGCATTAGGAAGACATCACCCTATTCGAAGGAAGTTCTGCAAATTCAAGAACAGCTCATCTCATGCCTAAGGCGAATGGGGGAAAAAGCCGAAATCAACATTGATAGGAAAAACCTACAGCATTACCGTAAAATCGCTGCGAAGTACCGAATTAATGACTCTGTAGTGCTTCTTAAGCGATTTGTTGCCATCCATGGCCGCGAAGGAGTTCATGAAAAGGCTAAGCGACTCATTCGAGATATGGAGCAAATGGTGAAGATTGGCAGAATAAACAAACAAGACAGCCATGCCGCCAAGCTTAATGATGCATACAAGTCCTTGCGGATTTTTTTACGAGATAAGAAGTCGGCACCAACGATTGAGCAAACCACCTTGAGTGGGATAATTGCGTTAATTGAATCGGCTTCCTCGAAAAAAAAGCAGGCTTCAATAGCCTCAGGCATAATTTCAAGTGAGGATTTAGCCTCTATGCATTTCGAAACTATTGGATTACATGGAAAATTTAGAGAGCTTATTGGTGATCCTTCGGTAGGATTCACCGCAATGGTGTTTGGTCAACCCAAGAGTGGGAAGTCAACATTAATGTTGGAGTTCGCACTTCATTTAGCAAAAAACCATGGAAAAGTACTGTACGCTGCAATTGAAGAGGGGTATGGGTATACCTTGAAAGAGAAGGTGTCTCGAATCGGCGCGATCCATCCTCGACTGCAGTTTTCAGAAAGCGTTCCCAAGGTTCTATCCCAATATGATTTCGTATTTGTCGACAGCGTTAGTAGAGCTGGGTTGGAGCTTGACGACTTAGTAAAACTTAAGAATCAAAACCCCCGAACAGGTTTTGTTTTCATATTTCACTCCACCAAAGACGGTAGATTTAAGGGGGGTAATGAGTTGGCACATGAAGTGGATGTGATAATCAACGTTGAAAAAGGACAGGCGAACGGTAAAGGGCGTTTCGGGCAAGGAACTATTTCAATTGACAATTAATGAAATGCGGGACATCTTTATGACCAGTTCAAAAATGCCCCACTCGCTGGGCGTTTGGGTTAAATCGTCACCCTAGAAACGTGCTAATTAATGGGTGAGCTTAATTTGCTTTTATATGTTATGGATTGACTACCGTGCCGGAGGTAACTAAATATTTGGTGGATTTAGTTAGGATCTAATGGGTTAAACACTTAGGAATTTGAATTTCGTAGTTTTAGAGCTTCTAAAATCACTAACTTTAAAAATAATCTACCTACTTAGTGGGGTAGGGGAGGATTCAAATTATTAGAATTGAAGGTGTTGTGATTAAAGGTTGTTTAGAGCTTTTTAACATAATGAATATTATAGGCCGGTCCACTTCAGATACGCTTAAGTCACTGCAATTCAACACGATGACTCTTGAGCAGGCGTATCCAGTTGGTGGTGGTGTCTTAGGTGAAGAAATGCCCCAAATAGGCGAAGATCCAGGCGGCTACCCTAGTCAAGCACGCATCCTTTACTGGTACCACCCCGACTACATTCAGAACGTGGACTTGGTCACCGACCTCGACGGCCAAGCCTACGAACTCTTTCTCTACAACCCCTGGGGAGAACAACTGCACC
>Ga0164293_10002073_pt1 | contig 16956 bp, 13 predicted proteins | sample GEODES118metaG_FD_111487 | JGI IMG/M metagenome (GOLD analysis project Ga0164293, IMG submission 111487) | Eutrophic lake water microbial communities from Lake Mendota, Wisconsin, USA - GEODES118 metaG | ecosystem: Environmental > Aquatic > Freshwater > Lake | place: USA: Lake Mendota...
CCAAGATGTGAGTACGTGTATTTATGGTCATAACCTTCAGGTAATTCACCCAAGGTCCATTCGTAACGCTTGAGGCAAGTATTGTCGCAACCAGGAGCACACCAACAATCTCGGCCCCAGTCACGAAAAGATTCTACGATTGTTTTATGTGCAGCTTTCTTTACGAGCACAGCTCCACCCTCGCCGGTTGTGATGTGATGTGCAGGATAAAAACTAAATGTGGATAAATCTCCGAAGGTGCCGAGATTCTTTCCACCATAGGTACCACCAAGCGCATCGCAACTATCTTCAATAAGCCAAAGATTGTGTTTTTCGGCTAAGCGCTGAACCAGATCTAAATTGAAAGGATTACCTAGTGTGTGAGCCATCATGATTGCGCGAGTCTTCGGACCGATTGCTGCTTCCAACGCCGCCTCATTAGCAACATATGTTCCAAGATCGATATCTACGTAGACGGGAATCAGATTGTTCTGCAATATTGGGGTAACTGTTGTCGGAAACCCCGCTGCAACAGTTATCACTTCGTCGCCGGGTTTGAGGGCACGGTCACCAATTTTTGAGCTAGTGAGCGCTGTTAACGCAAGAAGATTTGCTGATGAACCAGAATTAACCATGAAGGCGTGACGCATTCCCACAACCTTGGCAAAGCGGCTTTCAAATTTCTCGGTATAAGGACCAGAGGTCAACCAAAAGTCCATGCTTGCTTCAATGGCTGCTTCAATTTCTTCGGCCCCAAACACCTTCCCCGTCACAGGAATCGAAGATTCTCCTGGAATAAACGGTGGGGCGCTGTGACGATCTGCAACTGCCTGCCTAGCCAACTCTGCGGCGCTTAAGTTTTGTTCATCTTTGCCCAAGACAAAGCCCCCTGACACCGTGTAAAACCTCAGAGGTAAGACTACTGTTCCATCGTGAGTAATTTCGAGATTCTGCGCGCTCAAGCCTCAAAAGGGCCAATTTTGCTTACTGGCCACACTGGCTTCAAGGGCACTTGGATGACTTTATTGCTTGAGGCAGCCGGAATAGAAGTGGTGGGACTTTCACTACCCCCCGAAGCAGATTCTCTATATTCCATCCTCGGGCGGGAGTCTAAAATACCCGACTTCTTTGGCGATATTAGATCAGCCGAGTTTACGAAATCTGTAATGAAGAAGGTTAAGCCGAGCGCAGTGATTCACATGGCGGCAGAACCGCTAGTCATGGAGTCATATGCCCATCCGGAGAGAACCTTTGAGACTAATGTGATGGGTACAGTGAATGTTCTGTCAGCAGCGCGCGAAAGCGAAGTTGATATCGTCCAAGTTATTACGACAGATAAAGTTTACAAGAATTTGAATTCTGGAATAAGGTTTAGTGAGGATGATCCTCTTGCAGGTAAGGATCCATATAGTGCGAGCAAAGTTGGGACCGAAACCGTAGTGAGCGCCTGGAAGCAACTTTATGAAGTTCATGGCGGCACTCTCGTTCATTCAGTTAGAGCCGGTAATGTGATTGGTGGTGGAGATTTAGCAAAGAATAGACTTCTCCCAGATGTGGTTCGGGGTTTGCAGGAGAGAAAACCGGTCGAGATTCGGAGTCTCAATAGCACGCGTCCTTGGCAACATGTACTTGACCCACTTACCGGTTATTTGGATGCACTTAGTCTTAACTGGAAGAAAAATAAGCAAGAGAATTTTAATTTTGGACCACTTGAGAAGAGTTTGTCGGTGGCAGAGGTATTGAAGATTATCCAAGAAAAAGTGCCAAACTTCCAATGGGTTGAGGGTAAATCATCAAGCGAAACTCTCGAATCAAAGACGTTAGACCTTAGTTCAGAAAAGGCAGAAACTCTTCTTGGCTGGAAGCCCCGATTGCTTCAAGAAGAAGCTATTTTAAAAACTCTTGAATGGTGGAACCTAAATGGGCGTTCACCGCGTTCACCGATTGACTCGTGTACAGCTGATATTCAGGAATTAGTTTTCACATGAGCGTGATTAAAGAAAAATACTTCATCTCATCACGCTTAAAGAACTTGGCTACATTCTCCAGCGGAGGACTCCTTTTCTTTTTTGCTGCTCCACTACAAGCGGATCCTCACCATGACGGTGTGATTTTGGCCCCTGCTGTCGCCTTCTCAGAAGGTTTGCCACTTCATGCTGGTGCCTTCTCGCAATACGGACCACTTTCACCCTTTATCTCGGGGCTCTGGCTAAGAGTTACAGATAACAACCTTTTAAGTCTTAGATACTTTGCAGCCCTTCAAGCAATCATTCTTGCTATTGGGATGTTTTTAGTTTTGAAAAAAATCGTGAGCGAAGACCGCGCAAGAGCTTTTGTTATTTTATGGGTTTTTGCGAGCGGCATTTGGTCTACGCGTTTTCCTGGCGCACTTATGGCATGGCCCAGTCTGCTCTCGTCCTGCATCTTGATTTACGCACTCTATTTCTCCCTTGATGCGATTAAAGAAAAAGCAAAGCTTGCAGAAGCTCAATTAGCCTTAGTTGGGTTCCTAGTTGCGATTTCAGGATTTGCCCGCGCTCAATCTTGGATAATTGCAGGTTCTGTAGGACTCGTGCTGTTGCTAATAGGTAAGTCATTGATCAAGAAGATATCGGCACTTTGTCTTGGGTATGTACTTGGATTTTTTGCAGTATTAGGACTCGTTTATTCAGACGGAGCAATCAGCGACTGGTGGCTTCAAAGCATCTATTGGCCCACACAAATCTATCCCGCGCTTGGTGAAGGAAATAACTACAACAGGTTCCAGATGGTGCTCTACATCGTTGAAAGTATTCTGTTGGTTTCAATTGTCTTTGCAGCAAATTGGATTTCGACCAGATTTTCTAAAGTAGTCTCAGTTATCTTTCTAGTCTTTACTGTCCTTGTTAGCTTGATTCTAGGACATTGGATCCCAACATTAGAATCTGTACCAATACGTTTCCGTGTTCTGTTTGGCGAACCATTTGAACGTATTTTGGTTTCCCCACTTTATCTCGCGACCATCGTTACCGTCATTCTCGTTCTATTAGAACTTCGAAAAAAGAGAATTAATAGAGATAACCAAACCTTTTTGATTTCTTCTTTTGGGGCTCTCTCTATCATTCAACTGTATCCTCAATCAGATGTAATGCACCTGTGGTGGATTGCTCCCCTAATCATTCCTTCACTTGCTATATGGTTGATAACAATTAGATCATTTAAACCAAGTTGGGAGCAGACATTTTATAGGACAATAACGGTCTTTAGTTTATGTGGGTCTATCTTTGCGTTGGGTTTTCTTAACAATGATTGGAAAGAATTTGAAAACCAAGCCTTTGCTGGCACCCATGCTTCATCTGAGAAAGTAGAAAGCTTAAAGATTTATAACAGGATTGCCGATTACACGGTAGAGAAGAATAGTTCCTTCGACTGTCCGGACGGGGTTTATTCGGTAATCAACCAAAGTTACAACGCGGCTGACCAGTGGTACGTGAATTGGGGTTTTCCTGATTCGAAAGTGCAAAATCCGGGAGAAGTAAGATTTATATGTGGGAAAAATCGCATATACGCTGAATCTGAAGCAAAAAGACTTGGGTGGGAACTCGTGGAATTCAGAATGTCGCCAATAAACCCAGAGGTAACTCTCGCTGTGCTCAGACCATTTACGGAAAAACTGGAGATAAATGAATGAGTTTTGAAATTCGACTAAGAGGAAAACAAACATTCATTGATGTTGAATACGAGGAAGGCCTAGGTATTTATGGCCAAGATTTTTGGACGTTAATCAACCGCGATGCTTACGAATCAGAGACATTCGATTTCATTCAGCGAACCTTTATTCCTGGCGCTTTCTTTTTTGACATAGGAGCTGCAACCGGCTGTATGTCGATTTATGCTGCACAACTTGGATATAAGGTTGTTGCATTAGAACCCCAACACTCTGTTTTCGAGGCTTTGACAAGGAATATTGCACTGAACACAGAGCTACATGAAAATGTAGAGGCTATCCACGCATTAGTTGTGAATTCGGAAACTCAAGGCGGCAAAGAGATATCGGAGTTTTTCACCTCCGGCGCTTCTGGCCCACTAGAGGGTCTCTCAGCTTCTGTGAAGAAGATCTCTATGCGCGATCTTTTTCATAACGTAAATTCAGATTACAGAACTGTGTTTAAGGTAGATATTGAGGGTGCAGAGTTTAACCTTCTCCGAGATATACAACTACTTTCAGATCTGAAGGCTAAGAACTCAATAATGTACTTGAGTTTACATCCAGGGTTTCTAAATCCAATGCGAAGTCACTCCAAATTTGCTCGATTAGTTTGGCTTGCCAAAGCCACACAAGAGGTAGCGGATCTATACTTCAGATTGCGGAGGTACTCGCTGATCAAAAACAACAAAGGGACTGTTGAATTAAATTTGGTAGGTATTCTGCGGCATCTTCATAGGGACTCGCGAGATTTTCAGATCAACTTTCAATAAGGCGTAGCAATGTGGCATTCGGAAGCACGAAATATGCCTCGTATCCAAAGTCAATTAGATATTTCACAGCTGGAGTTTCTAGTGCATTCAAAACTGGGGCGGCCGATTCAAGCATTACCCATTTAGGCCACAGTGTCGACCGTATTCTGTTCATTTCAAGACTCTCTAAGGCTTCGAGATCAGCACCCTCGATATCTATATTCAAAAAAGTAAATTCACCATCCGAAAAAAAATCTTCAACAATTTTGGAGAGCTTTACACCTTTAACGGTTCTTGTCTCGCTAAGGTTCTGATTTTCTTGCAGGAATCTATTTTTCCAATCATTCGACACTGTCGAAAGCGCTGGCTCTTCAAAGATGTGGAATGAATAGTCAGTAGAGTTGCCAACACAATAATTTAAGTTGATGTCTCGAGCACGCTCTTTTTCAAACTTAGCGATCAAGTCAGAATTGCCCTCAATATTGATTCCTGTCCAACCCCGCTCGTATAAAACGCGAGTGACTGAAAATCTACTTGGGTGATGAGCGCCCACATCAATGTAGCGACCCTTATCAATTCCTGCTAACGCGCTAATTAATGCTAAATCTTCACCCGCTTGTGCCCATGAGACTGAGATTGCATGGTCAAACCTACTGGCTTGAAACGTTTCCACGAAGGGACCCCAGGTTCTGTGATTTAACAAACCCAGAAGCGCACGAAGCAGATTTATGGCTTTCAATTCTCTGCTCCAAATTTTGGGGTGAATAAGTCACAAATCTGGGCAGGTGATAGAAATTCAAAAGTGTGGTCCCCATTGACTACACTCAAAATCTCATCCCAGTTATTGACCTGAGCGACCGGCAGATTGTAATTCTTAAAGGGCCAAACTGACTGGTGCACTATAGGAACCGCTCCCAAATAAATTGATTCCCATGTTCGATGACAATCAGGCCCGTTTCCGGGAGGTGAAAGCACAAACTTACTTTGGGAAACAAGCTCCAGATATTCATATGGAGGTATAAAATTCTGCACGATCGTAACTCCTGGAACATTACGTGCAGCAGATAAGGCTGCATTTCGTTCTACAGGATTAGTATGAAGCGAGAATGCCACGAGTAGGTTTATTGGACGATCTCTGAAATCGACTCCACTTCTCAGGCTTAATCTTTTGAAATCAGAGGGCATCCCATTGCGCAGAAAACGAATGTTTTCAAGCCCGATCGGAATGGGCTCTATTTTCGGATGACTGCCAAGCCAATTAGTACTGTAGATTCTCATAAATTTTGTTGATAAAAAATCCATCGTGGCGAAATCAGGAACCTCATCCCCATTATGTATAACCAAACAAGTCTTTGTCAGACTTAGCGCATTAGCGTTTATGTGATCCACAAGATTCTGGAGTTGATCCGGGGACGTGAAAATCGACTCGCTACCAATTGATAATTCTGATAGCTCGCGGTTTGAAGAAGCATCAACATCACATCTCAGCCGATAGGTGTCTCCAGAAAGGTAAGGATATGAAGATTTGATTGGACGGGCACCTAATTTAGACCTGAGTCTCCTGATCGTGAATTTAAAATAGGGTATCAAATTCTTCATAGCACCGAGCGGAAATAATCACTCGTCTTCTTTAATCCTTCTTCTAAGTCAACGCTTGGTGTCCAATTGAGCAGTTTCTTAGCTAATGAGATTTCCGGACACCTTTGTTTTGGATCATCAATCGGGAGTGGCAAAGAGATCAAAGTTGAGTCAGAGTTGCAGATCCGCAAGACGTACGATGAGAGAGTCATCATTGAAATTTCATTTGGATTGCCAACGTTTACTGGAGATTCCGGACGAAATTCCAATTTTGACATGCGGATGATTGCTTCGACGGTGTCATCCACATAACAGAATGAGCGAGATTGACTACCGTCGCCATACATAGAAATCGGTTGGTTCGTTAAAGCAGAAACAATAAAGTTACTAACAACACGTCCATCATTCACTGCCATTCGAGGGCCGTATGTATTGAATATACGAACAACCCGAGCATCAAGCCCATGGATTCGAATGTAATCGTAAACAGCAGTTTCGGCGGCACGCTTGCCTTCGTCATAGCAGGCTCTTGGTCCAATCGGATTAACTTTTCCTAAATAACTCTCTGGTTGTGGAGAAACATCAGGATCCCCATAAACCTCTGATGTAGATGCATGCACCAAAACAGCACCATTTTTTAAGGCAAGATCCAGTGCATTAATCGTTCCGAGCAGACTCGTCAACAGTGTTTGAATCGGCGTCCTTTGATAATGAACCGGTGAAGCGGGGCATGCAAAATTCAAAATCAAATCAACATCGAAATCGTAGGGCGATGTGACATCCCACTCCACAAAAGTGAAATTTGGGTTTTGCATGGCGGTTTCCAAATTGACCAAACTGCCTGTGCTTAAGTTATCAATACCAATAACTGTTTCACCAGCATTTAGAAATCTTTCAGTAAGGTGTGAACCGATAAATCCCGCAGCACCCGTAATTAGAACTCGCATATGGCTAATCCTAAGCCATCTTGACCTAGAATTCACACTATGGCGAGTCTGGAATCAAAAAAATGAAGATTGCTTACGTCTATCTTGGCGATTCCGAACTCCCCAAATACGTTTTAGAAAACCTGACAAATACTCATAGCAAGTTTCCGCATATAGATTTTATATTTATTTCTGACAATCCAAAATCACTATCTCTTGTTAAAAATTTGGGTATTCAGGTATGGCGGTGTAGCAATCAGGCAAATCTAAATTCAGAAGCGATGAATTCAATGAGCCACCCAATGGAATTTCGATCAGGATTTTGGTTCAATACTTTAGCGAGATTTTTTGCGCTGGAAGAATTTATGGAAAGCTCAGGAGAGAAAGAAATCCTTCAAATTGAGGCAGATGTTTGGCTTTCTCCAAATTTCCCATTCGCGAAGTTCGAAAGTTTTACAAAGGAACTTGCCTATCCAATGGAATCGGCGGGACGCGGGGCGGCAAGCGTTCTTTACATAGGAAGCATTCAGGCGATCAGAGATTTCAATTTTTTTTGCAAAAATGAACTTGGATCGCTCCCTGATGCAACTGACATGACACTTTTAGGTTCATACTGTGAAAATCATCCTGACCGAGTCTTTGTTTTACCTTCAGGGAAAGACACCACATTTTTCAAAGAATTCACACCCAGCTATATTTCACCAGAAGGAAGTTCTCACGCTTCATACTTTGGTGGAGTATTTGATCCGCTTACATACGGAATGCACTTGTTCGGAATGGATGCAAAAAACCATCGAGGAATTCTAAAGCTCTTCGGTGATGTACCTATTCACGTGCTAGCAATACGCTCACTTGAGTTTGATCTGATTAATCATGAGATATTTGCAAGGCAGGGATCAGAATTAACCCCAATTTTCAATTTACACATACACAGCAAGAACTTGAAGATCTTTAGGAATAAAAGCTCACAAGGCGAGATGAGAAAGTTGATCGCGATGCGTAAACCGGTTGAGGTTAACCGAATTGCATGGAGAATTTTCTGGTTGATGGGCCTAAGGAAAGTTAAAAAGTCAACCAAACGGCTGCCATTCTTGTTCAATCAAACTCAGTAATTACCTGTGGAGAGATAGGCTTAGCGTGTGAGAGTGCTTCAGTTGTCTACAAGCAAACAAGGTGGCGCAGGTCTCTCAGCTGCAATGCTTGATCAAAAATTAAGAGAAGATGGCGTTGAGAGTAAGCTCTTAACCCGGTCGAATTTGAATCTGCATCAATTAATTCTCAGCAAGGCTACGACTTTTAGTGGGAGAATTAGCGCTTCTGCTGATTACGATTTTCTTTCTTCGAACTCTATTTCGACAATTGATTACAAAAAAGTATTGAACTACGACCCGCATATCATTCACATACATAATTGGTATAACCTGCTAAGTGTAAGTAGTTTACGCAAACTTTCGAAAATTGCACCGCTAGTGTTCACTCTGCATGATGAGAGACTCTTTACGGGTGGGTGCCATGTAACTCTTGGCTGTGAAAAGTACCTATCAAAATGTACCAATTGCCCAGCACATCGCCTGCACTTTTCCAGAGATAAATTTAAAAGCGATTTGATTTCATTTTTTGAGTCGGGTGCACCCTATGGAGTCATCAGTCCTTCTCAATGGTTGATGAACAAAATTGAACAGACCCCATTAGCGAGCAGGGCATTATTCTCTAGAGTTATTCCAAATCATTTATCAATGTCTGCCGATACCCTCGAAGTTCAAGATAAGAACGACGTAAAGACACAGTTAATTTTTATTGCTTCTAATTTGGATGCACCATATAAAGGTTTCAAACACCTTCTATCAGCTTTGAGTATTCTGGATGAGAAGTTGGATCAACTAGGCAAGAAGGTGGATCTCATCATCGTGGGAAGTCCATCGAAGGCGATTGTGGCCGTATTCAAGAACATTGGCATCGTTGTGAAGTCACAAATGAGTACCGACAAACTATCAAAGCAATTAATTCTTGCAGACATTCTCGTTGTTCCCAGTTTATCCGAGAATTATCCAGGGGTCATCGCAGAGGCACAACTCCAAGGTACGCGGGTTGTTGCAAACAGGGTCGGGGGCGTTTCTGAAATGATCCAAGACAATCTAACGGGATACCTGGCTTCACCCAATCCAGACTCACTTGCAGAAAAGCTTCTTGAAGCAATTCTTGATACAAACGGAGAAAAAATTCGCGCTGAAGCATTTCAGGCCGTAAATTTGCGGCAAAATTCGCGAGTTATTAACCAAGAGCATATAGAAATCTACAAAGGGCTGTTAAGCGCGGAAGGTAAGTGAGTGACTCCTACACTAATCCTTGCATTTCAACGGAAAGATCAACTTGAAAAATTGATTAGGGTCGCGACAGCTCAAGGCTCTGAACGAATTTATATTTCTATTGATGGTCCACGCAATAAATACGAAAGCCTCTCCCAATCAGCGATCATTGAAATGATTAATCAACTGCGACATGAGCTACCCACAGAAATAATTGCACGCTATCTCAGTGAGAATGCTGGGGCTGGCGCGGCAGTTGTATCCGGCATTGATTGGTTTTTTGAGTTTGAGAATGAAGGAATAATTCTTGAAGATGATCTATCTCCCGCGCCTGGCTTTTTTCTCGCAGCCGATCAATTCATAAAAAGGAAAGATTTAGACGAGCGCATATTGATGTTTTCAGGAACGAATCTGTTTGATTCGAATTCATCTGAGGTGGAGTTGCTGAGGTACCCCGTTGTTTGGGGCTGGGCAACAACGCGACCAAAATGGGAGGTGATTAGGAGATTAATTCTTTCCCCGCCGAGAGATTTATCTTTTCGAAAACTTGGCACGCAATACTTCTATTGGCGAGTCGGTAAAAAACGAGCACTTGAAGGAAAGACCAAAGTATGGGATGTCCCATTGTCTGGAGCGATGTTCAGTCAAGAATACTATTGTGCGATTGCACCGCTGAATATGATTTCAAATATTGGGTTTGATTCCTTTGCAAGCAATACTTTGGACAACGAATGGCCAATGAACATTCCAACATCTGATAAATCTCTTGACTTTAGGTCAATCTCTGTAACATCAAAGAATACTCAAACCCTAGAAAGATTTATGAGAAAAAAAGTATTCAAGTTCGGCTTGAAGTTCTTTTTATCAAGTCTATTTTGGAGTTTGTTTGATTCACTTCGTTGGCGTAAGCGAGGCTATGTTGGCTTGTACACGAATTTATCTAGTATTGATTGGGAAATGGTTTAACTGATGACACCTTCTGTTTCCATAGTGGTACCAATCCATGATATGTATAGAAAACTTGACCATCTAGTTTCTTCAATTTCAGAATTGCCATTATTCAATATCGAGATAATTTTAGTCGATGATTTCACTTCATTCGAAGCATCTTTAGAAATCGAAACATTGATTGCTCAATTTGCTGCAAAAGAAATTAAGTTGGTGAAGGGAAACTTTGGTTCGCCAGGTGCGGCTCGTAATGCTGGTTTATCTAAAGCCACCGGTGATTGGATTCTGTTCCTAGATTCAGATGATCGCTTACACCCAAGAGAGTTGTTGGATTACTTATTAGCCTGTTCTGCCGATCAAATTCAAGTATTCCAATTTCGCAAACTTGATTTTGTTTCAGGAGAGGTGCTTGAGCCGTTGAGTCGGACGTACACGACATCCGATTTAGTCTTTAATTTGGGTTTATGGAGAATAGCCTTTCCTGGAAAGTTTTTGACCAAAGTGAAGTTCAATGATTTAAGGATGGGAGAAGACATCCTATTTTTTCTAGATGTTCTTCATGATCACCCAGATGCGAAATTTCTTTCCATACATACATACGACTACGTTATGGGTTTAGGAAACCAACTGACTTCGAACGCCGATGCCATTAAAGATCTTTTAGGTCTCCTTGGAGAGTTAGAACAAAGGATAAATTCATTTCAGAATATTTCAGGGCTGGTAAAATCCATATATTTCAAGAACACTTTGTCTGCGGTTAAGTATCTAGGTTTCAAAAAAAGTTCGAGCTATGTTAAGAAGATTGCCAATCTAATAATTTGGAGTAAGTTTGATGAAAAGAGAATTTTCTTTAGCATTTGCTGGAAGCTCGTGAGACCATGAAAAGAACTTACTTATTTTTGACAGGAGGATTAGGAAACCAACTTTTTCAGATAGCTGCAGCACTTGCACTAGGGAAAAACACTAAAATAGAGATCGACACCGAGAGTGGTAACCCAAGAAATGGGGCTCACCCAGTTGCTGATTTTTTCTCGCTTGGTTCTCACCTAGCACCAAATCCATCGAGTATTAAAGGAGGATCACTTTCAACAAAAGTTGGAGGATATGTTTTGCGCTCGAATGCCGAGCCAGTGCGATTGGAAAAGTTCAAAGCTTTTCGCCTCTTATCCATTTTTGCCGCGTCAGTTTATTTCACGATACTCACTAGGAGGCCATTAGTAGTTAAGGCTAATTCGGGTGTGGGGTATTCGCCCTTACGCCGAAGAATTCGATTGAGTACCTACCTAATTGGATATTTTCAAACATACAAGTGGGCAGAGGTGCCATCCGTAAAGGATTCTCTCAAAACACTTCATGTGACTAATGGCTCTAAACCATTTGAAGTTCTACGAGAAAGAATTGCTCGAGAGAAGCCAGTGATCCTTCACATTAGACGTGGAGATTACGCATTTGAGCCAGATTTTGGAGTGCTTCCGAGTACGTATTACTGTGATGGCTTAAAACTCCTTCAGTTGCGGGGCGCAGAGGGAAAAGTGTGGGCTTTTACCGATGATCGCGAATGGGCAATAGAAATTCTCCAGTCTGACGGACTTGAGAATATCGATATTGAAATAGTGGATGACTCTGGACTCTCGACGAATGAAGTTTTCGATTTGATGCGTTTAGGCAGTGCATACGTTATTGCCAATTCTAGTTTCAGTTGGTGGGCCGCCTACCTCGCAAGAATAAACGGGGCTTTGGTCGTAGCCCCGGAGCCATGGTTCATCGGTCTTCCTGAGCCTGTTGAACTGATCCCTCCAGATTGGCTTAGAATCCGCTATTTTGAGTCGGCAGATTAACTCTTCTGGACCTGAGAAAAGTAGAATCGTGGAGTGAATCGCTTTAGGGGTACAAATGCTCAACAGCTACTTAGCCGCGCATGGGGGCTTTTGTCTGCACGAGATAAATCTAAGGTAGCAATCGTCACTCTTGGCCAGGTGTTGTTAAGTTTTCTCGACTTACTCGGAGTAGCCCTTATTGGAATGATTGGCGCATTAACAATCCGAGGAGTGTCAAGCCAAGCCCCCGGCGATCGGGTTTCAAGAGTCCTAGATTTCATGAGTCTGAGTAACTCCACTTTGCAAAGGCAAGTTACGATCCTTGGGTTGCTGGCCTGCGTCGTCCTTGTAGCGCGAACTTTGATTTCCATAACCGTAACAAAGAAAATGTTTCGCTTTTTATCAATTCGGAGTGCGAATCTAACGACTGAATTACTTTCGAAACTCCTTAACCAATCGATTTCAAAAATTAATTTGAGGACAAACCAGGAAACTCTGTATGGACTCACAAGCGGTGTGTCGATTATCTATCTTGGAATAATTGGAACTTCTGTCCTAATACTTTCTGATCTCGCTCTTTTGGCCGTAGTGCTCACGGGTGTGCTCGTAGCTGACCCAGGAACCGCCATTATCTCGATAGTGTTTTTTGGGCTAGTTGGAATTTTTATGTACCTGTTATCACATAAGAAAGTTTCTTCATTAAGCAAGTTGAATTATGAGCATACGATCCGAAGCAATGAACTAATTTTACAATCAATCAATACCTATAGAGAGCTTTTAGTTCAAAATCGTCGTAGTCACATAGTGGAAAAGGTTCAAAAATCCAGAAATACTTACACAAGGACTTCAGCCGAATTGGCTTTTCTCCCATATATCAGCAAGTACGTTATCGAGACATCCGTCATTTTCGCTGCACTATTACTTGGTGCATACCAATTTACTGTGAGCGATTCATCAAGAGCGGTTGCGACGCTATCTATATTTTTAGCAGCTGGAACAAGATTAGCGCCTGCAATTCTACGAGTCCAACAAAGTTTCTTGCTAGTGAAAGGAAATTTAGAAGTTTGTCGAGTCACCTTAGATTTGGCACAGGAACTTGACCAAGCACCAAGCTTAAATTTAGAGAAGACCTCCGGATTTTCAAAGAGCCACGAAGGTTTTACTGCCGATATAAATCTTGAAAACGTAACTTTTACATTTAACAAAACAAGCGAACCGTTCATTGAAAAACTGAATCTAAGAATCCCACTCAATCGCCTCACAGTAATCGTAGGCAAGTCTGGATCTGGCAAAACCACTCTAGTTGATCTGATTCTTGGAGTGCTTGAAACCAAATCTGGGAAGGTTTCAATCTCAGGTGTTCCACCTTTGGCAGCGTTCCAGAAATGGCCAGGTGCGATTGCCTACGTCCCACAAGAAGTAAGCATCGTTGATGGCACAATTAGAGAGAACATCTGTCTTGGCTTCGATATGGATGAAGTCCTAGACGAAGACGTTGAGTGGGCAGTGAATATTGCAACCCTGGGTAATTTTCTTGAACAAACTCCAAATGGTTTAGAAACCAAAATTGGTACCGACGGACTGAAGCTAAGTGGTGGACAAAAACAGAGGATAGGTATTGCCCGAGCGGTCCTATCGAGACCAAGGTTATTGATTCTTGACGAAGCGACAAGTTCGCTCGATGGACAAGCAGAATACGAAGTCACCGAAGCCATCAACTCGATTAAATTTAGTACAAGCGTGCTAATGATTGCTCATCGGCTTTCCACAGTTCGAGAAGCAGACAAAGTGCTTTACTTAGATGCAGGGAAAGTAATTACTGAAGGAACTTTTGAGGAAGTTAGAAATAGAGTGCCTGACTTTGATCATCAAGCGAAGCTGCTAGGACTTTGATTTGAATATACTTAACAAGCTAAGAAAACATGGGATTACCGAAAGCATCAGGATCGGCAAAAATCTCACTTTTGATAAAATCATCAGTAGCCTGCCAGAGAATCTGTTTCACCGTGTTACAGCTGTGAGACGCCAGGTTCTCTCTAACAGAATTTCTTCTTCACTTAATAATGAAGTTCAATATGGATGTTTTAAAAATTTAAAGTTATCGAATATGCGTTGGGGAAGCCACGATAAGGCAGCCATGTTGCTTGGTACATATGAATACGAAGTGTTGGTTGAAATTGAGAAAGCATCGATAAACAAGGAAGTTTTTGTTGACGTAGGTGCGGCTGATGGATATTTTGCCGTAGGCGCGGTTTTCTCAAGTCTTTATAAGAAATCAATTTGTTTCGAAATTTCAGGTGATGGCAGAGCTTCGATTGCAACAAATGCGCTGGAGAACAACGTTCTAGATAAAGTTGAAATTCTTGGCGAAGCGACAGCCGATTCACTACTTGAAATATTGATAAACAACGATCCAAAGAGTCTATTTCTTTTATGCGATATCGAGGGTGGAGAGTTTGAGTTGTTTACGCCAGAAATTCTGAGTGCGCTATCTGATTCTACGATGCTCATCGAGATACATGATTTTTCTGACGAGCTCAAAAAGAGTTTCCAGAAGCTAAAAGATAATGCCCTACAACATTTTCAGATTCAGGAAATCACTCAAGAAGCTAGAAATCCCAACCTGTCGGTAGTATCCAGTAGTCTTCATGACGATGATAAATGGTTACTGATGTCTGAAGGACGCCCTAGAGCCATGACCTGGCTACTACTGTCACCAAAAAATAGCGATGAAGTTTAGGGTTTCATATCCAAACTGCGGTGCCTAAATGATTAACGTAGCCTCTAAGCGCTTTTCAACCAGAAGTTTTTATCTAGGTCTTTTTCGTCTTTGCGATGAGTTTGGGCGAGGCTTACGCGTTCCACGGTTAGGTCCCTTGTTCTCAACAATTGGTGCTATATACGGAACACCAGAAGGCTCTTGTGCACCGGTAATTCGCATCAGATCTGAGCTTAGTGAAGTGACAGAAACAGACTTAGGTGTAACTCCGGCTCGTGATGTAAGTCCCGAAACAGACTTCTGCTGCTTTGATGTTGTCAGAGTTACTACGGCACCTGATTCCCCGGCACGCGCTGTGCGGCCTGAACGGTGGAGGTAATCCTTATGATCCTGTGGAACATCAACGTGCACAACAAGTGAGATTCCATCAACGTGGATTCCACGTGCTGCAACATCTGTTGCAACAAGAGCTGCATTTGCTGAATCTTTAAAGAGTGCAAGTGTGCGTGTACGGACTGCCTGTGACTTGCCACCATGAAGTGCTCCAACTGGAACTCCAGCATGGGCTAGCTTGTCGCAGAGACGATCCGCTCCACGTTGTGTCTTTACGAAGAGAATCGTTTTTCCATTACGGGCTGCAATCTGTGCGGTGATGTCATCTTTATCGCCTGGGTTCATCACGAGGATGTAATGCTCCATGGTTGAAACAGAGGCACGGTCGTTTTGAAGCGAGTGTGTCTTTGGGTTCTTGAGGTATTGCTTAACCAGTGAGTCAACACCACGATCGAGAGTCGCTGAGAAAAGTAGACGCTGTCCATCAAGCTTTGCCTGATCGAGGATTTCCTTAACTACAGGGAGGAATCCCATATCTGCCATCTGATCAGCTTCATCAAGAACTGTGATCTGTAGTTGATCTAGTTGTACTTCGCCCTTGTTAAGAAGATCGATAAGACGACCAGGGGTAGCAACCAAGATTGCTGTTGCCTTACGCATCGCGGTGATCTGCTTTGCATATGGCATTCCGCCGGCGATAACAACTGATTCGTGGCCGATAGCGCGAGCTAGTGGGCGTAGAACTTCATCGATCTGCTGTGCAAGTTCACGGGTTGGAGTAAGGACAAGTGCCAAAGGCTTATGTGGCTTTGCTTGTTGTCCGCTGATATTTGTGAGTAGGGCAAGGCTAAATGCAAGGGTTTTACCTGATCCGGTCTGTCCGCGTCCAAGAATGTCGTGGCCGGCTAGTGCATCAGGAAGTGTTGCGATCTGGATCGGGAATGGGTGTGTGATTCCTTGAATGCTTAAGGCATTTGAAAGTGCTGGTGCAATGCCAAGATCACGGAAGGTTGTTGTTACCTCTGTAAGCGGTGTTGCATCAATGAGGTTGGCGTCTGCAAGGTTAGTTGAGATGTAATTATCATCTGCACCGAAATCAACTGCAATGTTTGAATGTGTCTTTGATGCGCGACGATCATCGCGAGCAAATGCTGGTGAATCATTGCGGCGATCACGTGGTGGCTTCTGTGTTGAACGTGGCTTAGAACCTGGGATGAACTTCTCACGCTTTTGTGGGATGAAGTTTGGACGACCATCGCTGCTGCGAGCTTCTTTAGCCTTAACAGCTTCGCGACGTGTTGTTGGACGGCGATCAGAATCTGCTGGACGCTCGTATTCACGAGTGGTGCGGGTATCGCGATCTTTTACAAATTTCTCAGCGCGCGATGGTGGCTTGGGTGATGTGCGCTTTGTAGGACGTGCATCACGAGTTGGACGATCCGTGCGTTCGGTGCGCGCTGGACGATCTGTTCGCTCTGAACGTTCGGTGCGCTCTGACTTTTCAGTCTTTGGCTTTGGCGCAATAGTTTTTTGGAAACGTGATGCGCGAAGCTTTGAACGCTCGAGGTTACGCGCTTCCTTCTTTGAAACAGTTGCTGGATCAATATCTGTGTAGCGACGTGTTGGACGCTCTGACTTTGGCTTTGTTGTTCCGCGTGCTGGAGATTTAGTAGCAACAGTGCTCTTGCGGGCTGCCTTCTGCGCGGTCGTATGGCGTGGCTTGCCTTTGGCAGCGCGACGAGCTTTTCCGGGCGCAGTAGTACGTGTTTGTAGAGTAGACATGAAAAATAACACCAATCGAGACGACAAGCGCGTCTCGGGTATGGCCACGAATGGGCCAGGGTCTTGATAAGACTCGCAAGTAAGTGGCCTATGTGGCTCACTTTGGGGGGAAGTGCATCGATGCGGGATGC
>Ga0164293_10002075_pt1 | contig 16953 bp, 18 predicted proteins | sample GEODES118metaG_FD_111487 | JGI IMG/M metagenome (GOLD analysis project Ga0164293, IMG submission 111487) | Eutrophic lake water microbial communities from Lake Mendota, Wisconsin, USA - GEODES118 metaG | ecosystem: Environmental > Aquatic > Freshwater > Lake | place: USA: Lake Mendota...
ACTGATGCTCGTAATATTTGAACTTGAATGCGGTCGTAAACGCCGACGACCCTGAACCGAAGAGGGCGTAACATTCACCGCCGAGTTCTTTGATGAGTTCTTTCGCGACAGGAGGGATGAAGTAGACGAGAGCGGACGCGGAAGCGGACTTCTTCAATAGAATGTCGCCGAGGATGGTGAGGAAATACTTGGCGTGATCGCGGGTTCGGAAGAGCGCTGGACACAGCATCGCTATGACATTTTGGATGGTATGTGATTCGGGGATGGAGGAGAGAATATCACGGGATTGTATGCTCTTGATGATTTTGTTTTTAATCTTATACTTAATGCTCGTGCTAATGCTCGTGCTAATGCTTGCGCTCGTGCTCGGACTCGCTCCACAAATCGGACTCGCTCCACCAACCGCCCCACCAAACGCGCCACCAACCGCCCCACCAAACGCGCCACCAACCGCCCCACCAACCGCACCACCATACGAGGCAACTGATGAGGATGCGGAGGTGCCTTTGGCACCGGAGGCTTCCGAGACAGGCGCCGAGATAGTCACCGAGTCCACGGAAGCACCGAAGGTGCTGGGTGTGGACGAGGTGAAAGAGAGTATCCTGTGATGAATCTCATCCTCGTGTATCAACGAATATCGGACCTGATTGTTATACGTGAAATACAGCTCGGACGCAGCGCAATAGAAATATTTGGTCTTGTTTAGGAAGGTCTCCGTGATTTCGTCGGCGGTCAGCGCGAGAGATTTCTTCCGGGTTTCGCGTTCACTCTGCGCGTTCTGGTAATTCTTGATAGATTGCGGAAGTTGCGTCTTGACGTAGGCGTGGATTCTCTCGAGGACATACTCATTGCCGGGGATGGCTGCGTTTGTATTCCATATCTCCGAGAGAATGGCGATGGTATCTTCGAGAGATGGAGGCATTTATGGATACGGCAATAAATTGTGAATATTATATAGATAATCATATCGGTTTAACTATTTTTTATGGAGGCGCCGAAGAAACTGAATCGGTCTCGGTCTCGGTCACCGTCACAGAGACGGTCACCGCATAAAGACACACATCATCATTCTTCAAGCTTATCAAATAAGACACTGCGGCAATTTCATAAAGATAGTCATCATCCGTCACCTCACACCTCACACTATACACCCCATACCTCACAACATTCCGCTTCATCGAGAAGTTCTGATGTAACAAAGGTAATTGACACCCTGGGACAAGGAAAATATGAGGAATTTATTGATTATTATGTAAGGTCGCACGATAGATTATATAACAGTGTTCAGAGGACACAAACCTTTTTTATTAACTTTATTCACACGTGTAGGATGTATTTATTAACAAATGAACGTTATTATACCCATTTTATAGAAAAGATTGGTGATAAAGAATATGGTCGATGTAAGCCCATTTTCAATGGGCCAACAAAGCAATATATTGATTTATTGATACATATCGTAAAAAACGCGGAAACATATAATAAAGCGACTGCTGCGAAAATTCACAGGTTATTATTTTGGTTTGAACAGCAAGGTATTACGTATCTTATTGTTATCCCATATGATGAAGAGATGGCTGTCATATTTCAAAAAAATGATATTTCTCCAGGATACCGTGAAAAAAAAGATGGAACTATGAATTATTGTTCTTTACAAGGAGGATTATTGAAAGACGGTATGGAAATATCAAATACGAGGGTGAACGCACTTTTAAATAAAATACATAAATTAGGTGACAATTCTGACAGTTCCATACGTAGTCATCATCAAGGTCGTCATAGTGAACGTAATGGTGGTCGTCGTTCGTGCCGTGGCATTAGAAGTAGCATTCGTAGCATCAGCGCACGCAAAGGCACACAATGTAATATTTTCCCAGACGGTCTTGACGGACAACGCAGTGATGAAGATACTCCTCCCGGTAGACATCGTCGGGGAACCAGAAAAAATAGAATAACGACAAAACGTAGTAAGAAAAATAAGCACCGCCGCAGCGACTCACATCGTAGAAGGTAGCCGTTGACATTATTTTTGCGCGAATCTTGCTAAAAATAATGAATGAAATGAATGAAATGAATCAGTGCTTACGATAAGAGCGCTTCCTGCCACCCTTCTTGGCGGATTTACGGTGCTTCTTGCCGCCCTTCTTGGTGGATTTACGGCCACCGCGCTTGGCGGACTTCTTGGCGGACTTCTTGTAGTTGCGACGACGGGAACGACGGCGACCGCCTTTTAAATTACCTAATTCGGCTTCAGCAGATTTAATTTCTTCTTCTTTTTGTTTATATTCTTCGCTGGTATTATCTTCTATTTTAGATAATTCCTCTTTTAATTTTGATATTTTTTCATCATATTCATTAACTTTTTGTAATCTTTGGACTTCTGGGTCTATTTCTGAAGAGGGGTTGGGTTCTTCACTCGGTTTGGATTTGTCTGTGGATACGCCTGCTTCTGCGGGTTCGGGAACGGTGGATTCGGGTGCGGATGCGGCGGAATCGGTTCCAGAGGTGGAATTCGGGGTACACAATTCGTCTTTAATAATCTTTTTTGTTTTTTCATCCATTGCGTTAATTGATGCTATCATAACATTCGCGGCTTCATTAATCGCGGCTTCACTCATCCTTTCTTATCGTCTCTTATACATATTCTCAATATTTTATTCCTCCAATATTGAGAATTCAACCAGATTTTTCAACGCCGCCGAGTGGAACGCGATTTTTTCCTAAATACGCGCTTGGCCGATTTCTTGTATTTGCGCGAAGGGCGGCGGGCGCGGCGACGGCGGGAACCGCCACGTCCGCTTGATGTGCTTGATACATCATTATCTAATGTTTTCAAAACATAATAATTTGTAATATTATCTTTATTGGGTTGTGCATTCGCCGGTTTTTGACCTCGGTCATCTTCAAAGAACTGTGTTATATTTTTATCTAAGTCTTCTATTGTTGCTTTACGGTAGGACATTTGTCAAATATATATAAATAACTAATATTTTATTTCTACCCCCATTTCACGCCTCCACCCACCCCCTCCGCGGGAAATCCGCTAAATATTCCGCCCAGTCTTTCCACTCGGGATGTTTCTTCATATGTTCCTTCACTATAAACGGCGTCCCGCACGGCGGCCCCCAATGCGCCAAAAACGACATCCGGCGAATGGACGCACTATCCGCGACTTTTGTGTCATAGGCGCCAACGGGCTTGAATGGAATCGCGGCGCCGCCATCCCCCCCGTCGACGTAGCCGTGTTTACACACCGTCCGCGTGTTCGCCGTCATTTTTCCTAAATGATGGTCATAATGGTCCGCCAAAACACGTTTCGCAATGCTCGTATCCAACCTCCCGCGATACTTCTCCATCAGTTTCTCCAATTGGACGCGGCGATTCCCGATACTGGATGTGATATCACGGAACCCGCTGCCGTCGCCCCCGTCAATCATCCCCACACCTGTCGCGTCCGTCGCCGCCTTGGATGACAACGCACCCGAGCATTCTATATTCCGGATTCTCTCGTCATAGGTAGAATTGAATCCCACGAAGAACCCATCCCGCGTGGTTTCGACATTGACGTAATTCAGTCCGAGTTCAACGCGCATAATCCGTGGCGCGCGCGTGTCCCCGAACATCCACGAACACGCATAATCCCCCGAGTTCCGTTTCTGTAATCTCTCGGCATATTCTTCTAAAGTTCGCCCGTATTGCATACATTCGCGAATACGGCAGCAAATAGGATCGCGCAGTCGGAAGGCATTGAATCCGCGAATGGTCGTCTCGCTCCCCACGATTCCCGCGCCCGTCACGAAGAAGTCGGTCATACTCCATACACCCCCAGGCATACTCTGCATCACCATTGCGACCCCATCCCCCGCCTCCGGCTCTATCCGTAAAATCACATTACAAAACTGGGCGTCCAGGAAATTGCTAAAGGAGGAGTGCCCGCATACAATCCCGCCGTCTTTCGTCCACCCCGGGCCGACGGCCATTATCAGCGAACACCGGTCCTTGAATTCGTCCAAGCGCGCGGCGCGGGCGGAGAGGGCGGCGGGGTTGGCGGCGATGGCGTGTTCGTCGCGGATGACGTCCGCATACTTCCCGCGGTATTTCGGCGTATCGATATACCGAAGTAGGTGCGCGTAGAAGTAGGGGAGCGACATATAAACGTTCACGAGGATTACCTGGCGCACATCGAGACCGGCGCCTGCGGCGATACCCTCCATCTCTCGGAATATCTTCGGATACCGTTTTTTAATGATGCCCTTGTAGAAATCGTCGCAGAGACCGTAAAAAAAGTCAATATCGCGTCCATATCCTTGCCGAAAGAGGAAATCATACGTGGAGAACATTCGCGTGAATATTTCGGGGTTGGCGGCGAGGAGTTGTTTTCCGTGGGAAACCCCGCGTTCATAGGGGGCGCCGCGGATAGTGACGCGAATCCAGCCGTCGTCGTCACCCGCACCCGCGCCCCCAGGTCGTCGACTTCCACGGCGGGTCCTTCTTGTCTCACTACGTAGACGCGCACGTTTTTTGTGTGTTTGTTGTTTCATAATCCGAATCAAGGTTTAACTGGTTTTCATTATACTACACGCATAATATAACACAAGTAGCAGTAAATAGATATAAAGATTTCTAAATCAGAATGTATAAATATTAAATCGTAAATAGAATTATGAGTCATTTAAACGCACATGGCGGCGGCGGTGGCGCGGCAGCAGTAGCATCTGTATCCGCGACAGATCCAGGTAGTAACTTATCCGACAATGTACTCGTGATTAAAACCGTCCAAATCGCACCGGTTCGTATTATGATGTGCGCGCTAAAGGAAATCCTCATCGAGACGAATATCACGTTTCAGAAAGACGGGATTCGCATCATCAATATGGATAAATCACACACGATGTTGGCACATATGTTCCTGGAAGCCGTGAATTTTGAACTCTATGAATGCGCCCTTGATAAAATCATCATCGGTGTGAATATGTTCCACTTGTTTAAACTCATTAATTCGATTGACAACGACGATACCCTCACCATCTATATTGAGAAGAAGGACTATAATGATGGCGTGGTTTCGTATTTGGGGCTTAAGTTCGAGAATGGGGACATCAAGCAGTGTAAGACGCAGAAACTCCGACTTATCGAGCCGGACCCGGAAGACTTGGTGGAGCCGCAAGTCGCGTTTTCTAGCGTGATTAACCTCCCATCCAGCGACTTTCAGAAGATTATTCGCGACCTCTCGTGTATTTCAGAGAAGCTGGAGATTAAGTCGGTAGGGAACGAACTGATTTTCAGGTGTTCGGGGCAGTTTGCGACGGCGGAGGTGAGGCGCGTGGAGTCGGACGGAAGTATGGAGTTTCTTCATAAGAAGGACTCGGGGAAGATTATTCAGGGGGAGTTTTCACTGAAGAATCTCGGGTATTTCATTAAGTGCACGAACTTGTGTAATCAGATAGAGATGTATTTGGATAATGATATGCCGCTGGTGGTGAAATACTACGTCGCTTCACTGGGGACGATTAAATTGTGCTTGTCGCCGTTGCCGTCGTCCTAATAAGTAATATAAGAAGAATTCTATTGTATATATTACTGTGCGTTGCTCTGAATATATTTTTTATTCCAGGCCTATAATGTCTTCGAATTTACAGACACAACCGTTAATCCTTACGAAAGATATTCTTTTGAACTATAAATATATAAAGCATATATTGAGTTATACTCTTCGTATACGAGACTTATTATGTAGGGAACTTGAAAGGCTCCCTCTTCATATGAAAGTAACAAACTATGTATTTAATATGGATGATCCGCACAATACATTATATAATGACGCAAGTTATTTACTACAAAACGATTATTCGAAAAATAGAGTATTAGATGATGTTGTCAATCAATTACATCAATATTTTCCTGATAGCAAAATTACAATACACGATAAAGAAGACAGGAATGGGTTTATTATAACAAAAAATACGTATATTGAAATTGATTGGTCATAATGAACATGAATAATAACGCACGCATATTCGTAGCGTTATTATATTCACATCTCGACTCCTACTCGAGCGGCGAAGCAGCGGAGGAACGGAATCGCAGAGCCGCGCAGCGGGCGGAGCGATGAAGAGGGGGAGCGCCTAATAAGTAATATAAGAAGAATATATTATTATGTTTATGTTTCTCTGGTATTACCGACGAAACGATGAATAAAACAATATATACGACATACCATTCGGTTTTACCGCCCACTGTGTTGAATCGGTGGCGCGAACTAAACCCCGATTACGCAGTCGATTTTAGTTTGGATGTGAATTGTATTAAGTTTCTTGATACAGAATTCAATCGAACGTTATCGCGGCTCTTTTTGTCTATCCATCGTGGAATGTATAAGGCCGACTTGTGGCGATTATGTAAGTTGTATGTCAACGGTGGAGTCTATGCTGATATTGATTTGGTTCCATTTCGGTCGTTGTCGGAAATTACTGCGTCAGCGTCAGCGTCAGCGTCCGTGCCCACATTCTACTCGTGTTTAAGTATGGGAAACGCCAGCGTATTTCAGGCATTTATGGTCCATACCCGGGCGAGAAGTCCGCTCCTATTAGGATTCCTGGTTTCATTTCTATATAACCGACCTTATCTGAATATGGATAACGGCCCTACCTCGGATATGTATCATTTTATATTGTATAATGTGCGTGCGGAGGCACTAGCGGCGGGGGGGCTGCCGAGTGATATTCCTGCTTCACTTCAACCTTATACGCATTATACTCTGCGTCAAATACGTATCCCGATACACGTCCATTCCATCCACGTCGAAAACGTTCCTCTTCATTATTTTCCAGAGTATTTTGTGGGGTATACGGTGTCAATCAGTCCAAACACGCGAAACGAATGGGTGCTTGCTAATCGGGACAAATACAAAATGAAAATAGAGAATCATCGTCTAATCTTCGAGACGAAACCGGACGCGGCGGGCGCGCAAGAAGACGAAGGTTTTATCGTCGATATTTGTATTGATTTGCCGGAAGGTGAACCGGAGGTTGTATATCTGTTTCAAGAGGCAATTCGCGACCCACCTAAAATAAGCACGTGCTATATTTCTGATTCGAATGGTGTGAATATAATGGATTGTCGCGCGCCGAATTATATACGGGACTATGGGTGGGTGAAGTGACCGCTCGCTCCCCCTCTCCATCGCTCCGCCCGCTGCGCGGCTCTGCGATTCCGTTCCTCCGCTGCTTCCGCTCCCCCGCTCATCGCTCCGCCCGCTGCGCGGCTCTGCGATTCACTCCTCCGCTGCTTCCGCTCCCCCTCTCCATCGCTCCGCCCGCTGCGCGGCTCTGCGATTTCGTTCCTCCGCTGCTTCGCCGCTCCAATCGGCATCGTAACAAAATAAAATAATAAAGCATTGTGTATCAATCGCGTTATTATTTGTAAAACCCAAACACTGTAAAACCCAAACCCCCAAAATCCACTGGCGAAGCAGCGGAGGAGTGAATCGCGGAGCCGCACAGCGGGCGGAGCGATGAGCGGGGGAGCGAGCGAGCAACTTAGTACTCCGGTGTATGTTTCTTAAACAAACACCCGTGTGCTGTAATTCCTTCCAATTCGCGGATGACTCCCGCATTTTGGAAATTACAGTTCGCCATCCAGATTTTTATAATACAGAAATTCTTCTTCGGTGAAATCGTTATGCCGTTCACGATGGGAATCACATTCATATTGGTTGAAATGGTCTCCCCCACAGTGACATATGACAATTGCTTCCACGCACTATTGACCTCCTTATTTGCGACCTTATACGAGAAGCAACCTCCATTTCGGTTTTGAGGGTCTTCCCACATTGGGACGATACCTGACCGCATCAGAAACAGCATACAATTCATAATCAGTTTCGGTGGTAGAACTTCAATGACTGCGATGGCTTGTTCTGCTGTGTCAAATTCGTATATTTTCTTATAACTACTGGCCGCCCAGTTTGTATCGTGAGGAAGATGTGCCCATAACGTCCATCGGTGTGATAGTTTATGATATTGTTGCGTAGTCGCGGTAGCGGTAGGGTCAATGTCAGTAGTCATTGTTATTTCAATGAATTTCCGTAAATAAATGATGTGGATGGGATAATACACACCGTATATTATACAATCAATTTTTTTTTATACTCTTTATCGTGCTTCGTTTACTTCTTCCAGTATTTCAAATTCTGGGTCAACTTCAGTTTCGACTGCTCTGTCATTGTCGTCATTGTCGTTGTCGTCGTCGCTCTCGTAGTCGCTCTCGCTCTCGCTGTCGCTGTCGCGCTTATTGTCGGCATCGCATTCATCGTCGCTTTCACTATAATACTGTGTCAATACACCATCGATATCAAAGACATGCTTGTCGTTGGAATCAAAGATTGGGCATCTTAATACCGAATCCACTTTCACTACGTATTGTTTACCAATTAAAACAAAGTTAGTATTATCGATAGTCAATGCGGTGTATCGCGATGGTGTGGTGGCATCAGTAGTCTCTGCGGTCGCGGTCGTGAAGTATTTTTTCATTGATTCATTGTAATACATTGTGACACTATAGTTTGAAAACGGCAATCCAATATAATTTGCGATATCCTTACGCTTGTGCTCGTTATACATCTTCCATTGTAAGAACTTCTTATCAAGAATCTCATTTTTCTCAAGGAAAAAGTGATTAGGATATTTTAATAGTATCAGAAATGTCTCAGTCTTAGCATCGTCGGTATTGGTGGCATCGGCTGTCGCGCACGTTGTCGGCATCGGCATCGTAACTGTAAGCACGGCCGAGTCTACAAACTGATACGATTTACAAAACGGTCGATAACCTAATGTATGTGTTTGTCCTGTAAAATTACCACGATGAATACGAGTATAGGGTTGACCATCTACCTTATGTAGAATAAAATCATAAATATCGTTGCGTGACTCACTAACTTCCGGCTCATCGCCATTATATTGGCGTCGATATAATTCACATTGTGCGTCAATCCATTTACATACATTATATTTGGCGCGGTCAATCTTGTAAACAGTAATTCTATCAGAAGGGTAATTATAGCACAATGATGATGCAGTATATATCTCCCGACCATTTTGAACGACAGTATATGTGCTAAATGAATACTGACCCGTCGCGCGAAGAATAGCATAGACAAAATCAGACAAATAATCTTGGATTTTTTCAAATGTGCGAAATACACCCGACGTAAGAAAATGCCAGATTGTCATCAATGGTGTGATATTTCCTGTAGAAATTATAATATATAACAAAGGAAAAAGTATATACAAAGACGCATATGCGAATATCATTTCAGCATCGGTCATTGGAGGCATCGACCGTGTCAACGCGAGTGTTTGTTTTGGCGTAGGTTGTATCATATAAGGGGAAAATTGATTTTTATATTCGGTTGAACAGATATATCCATTATGGTCGAAATTATTAAAGCAAAACATTTTGACTTGTATTTCTATGTATATAACACATCAAAATGTTTTTATGTTCATTTTACTTGCGGTGGTGATGGCTGTGCCTGTGCCGGTGCCTGTGCCTGTGCTGGTGCCTGTGCTGGTGCCTGTGCTGGAACTCCTTGTTTTTGAACCTTTACATTCGTCTTCCCAGGGCTGATTCCAAACACATAAAACAAGACGCTGCTGATGTAAGTCAATAAAATAATTGGGATAATCACAATAAACCAGACGAATTTGGTAAACCCATTTAAACATAAAATATTTAACACGGCAGTAAAAATAAACATAATGATGAATTTTAAAAGTGCGGTCTCATATTCACTTTGAAACAAATCAATCGTGATTTGGACCATTGAAAAACCTAAATAAAGAAGTGCTGGGGAACATATTTTTTCAAGCATTTCACTATATACTTATAAGATATAATTATTTCCTGGTCTTGTTGAATACTGCAACACCATTCTTGAAGACGCCGACTTCATCGCCTACATCATCGTCTACGCAAGCATAGATGATACCGTTGACTGGGTCAGTTGTGAAATACGTCTTCCCTTTGATGGTAACTTCGGAGACTTCGATTTCGTCGTCAGCCTCTGGCTGCTGCTGCGCATCGAGTGCATCATCTTCCTCCTCCTCCTCCTCCTCCTCCTCTGCCTCCTCCTCCTCTTCCTCGCCTGCCTCTTCGACATCGCCTTCCTCCTCTGCCTCCTCGGCTTCCTCCTCCTCGGCTTCCTCCTCATCGGCATCGGCATCGGCGTCCAATAATGCCTCTGCCTCTGCCTCCTCGGCTTCCTCCTCCTCGCCTTCCTCCTCCTCGGCTTCCTCGTCTAACGCCAATTCGGCCTCTGCTGCGGCCTCGGGGTCTTCTTCAACCTCTTCTTCTACGACTGGATGTAACGCACCAGGCGAAATGATTACGTTTTTGGGACAGTTTCGATTCAATACGATATTTTCCTCTGTTACCGCATTATCTCCACCGTCATCAGTTTGTTCTTGTATTTCAAGTCTCACTGACTCTTCTTCGTCGCTTTCGCTTTCGACGACGAACACTTCCGCCGCAGCCGCCACAGCCCTTTCCGAACTCATCGCAGATTTCACGTCAACCTTGGATTCAAGTGCGTGAATATACCGATTCAGTTCAGCAATCGCCGATTGTAATTGGGCAACCTCATCCTCACGGGAAGCGCCATTGCCGCCGCTCCCGCTCCCACTCCCGCTAGAACACGCAGCGGTAGACGCAGTAGACGACGACGAATGCGGCGGTTGTTCTAGTTCCAAAATTCTCGCCTGTAATTTGCGAACACACGGCAATCCCATAATGGTATCGTGTGTTTCCTTATAAATAGTATATTCTCCAATCACTCCAGACAGGATATTCGTTATATGCTTCGTCATCACCTGAGACACGTCCTCAATCATCGGACGGATATCAATCGTCATTCTGGATGACGAAGACGCAGACTCAGACTCAGACTTAGACATTGGCGATGACATCTTGTGTGTATTCACTGTGCTGTATTCTTTACATTGTTTTATCTTTATTTCAATTTTATTGAATTAGTATATAAAGTTCCTTCATTGTATTTGATTATTTAGAATGACACATCAAGGCGCATCTACACCGACGGCGACGGGGACTGCTCCGATTCCCTCTCCAGCAGTTTTAGATACAATGGTGCGTGTTATTATGGGTCAAACCGAAATGACACACGAAGAAATTGTAAGCGCATTAGAGCGAACAAACTATGATTTAAAGCGAGTAATTCGTGAGTATATTCAGGGCACGGGCACTGTCACGGGCACTGTCACGGGCACTGGCACTGGAGCCAATTACGCAATATCAACAAATCAACTCCGATTTTCAGAAATCCGTTCCTTTATGGATAAGTCGGATGCGATGTATTACCGTCGACAGGAGATGAATAAGATTTACAATGAAGTTCTAGAGAAAAAGAAGGCAGCAGCAGAATCGGCTTCGAAATTATAACCGATGAACAACGCATTCCATTCGCTCAATCCCTTTCAAGTATTCTCTCGGTAAGAGTTTTACACCCGCAAACTTACTTGTCGCAGAATTCATCTTCTCAAATAACACCGCGGTTGAATAACGTTTTATAGGTGGGTTCAGATTTTGTTGAACTACAAGTGTTTCGTGTGTTTCCGGGTCATTTTTCCAAATCAACGCAACGTGACCATATGGATAATCCGGTTTTCTATACTTCCAAAATAGTATACTTCCTGGTCGTAAATAATACGACGATGTGTGTGTATATGGAAACGCACACGTTTCTAGTTTTACAGGCGCTGCCCTGCTTCCACCATCAACGCGTGTAAATGCGTTAATTCGTTTGAATAAATCGCTTGCGTCCACCACATCCGGGAACGTAAGTCCTCTATGAATCGAAAAGAATCGGCGTATCAGTTCTACACATTGAAATTCCAAACCATATTTCGTAGGATAAGTCGCATTTTTGTGTTTTTTGATGTAGAGAACGATGTTTTTTTCTTCTTCTTCCTTTGTCGACATTCTTCTATATAACAATGGTATAATATTATTATACGAATATTATTCCATTCGATTCGATTCGATTCCATTCCATTCCATTATTCCGCCCCACTTTGAACCACCATCGTCTTATATTTCTTCTTCATTTTCAAACTATTCGTCGGTATAACTTTACTATTCACCATAAAATCATTGTTGTCTTCATACAACTCGGGCAAGATATGCGTCAATGGTTTATTCACGATATGAATCATAGTGGTTCCTTTAAGCAATGCGCGATATTCTTGAATCGTTAAATTGCCATAATATTTATCCAGTAAATAATGTGGATTTGGCGCAGGTTTGAAACCATTGCTACTGCTGTTCGGTGAACCATATAACAAATGAAGCAAATGAAGTCGTTCAAATTTCGTCGACGTATCTAATGATTCTTTCAATAAAGCAGCCATTGCGCATTGTGGTGAACAATAACATCCAGTCACTTGAAATACGTCATTTACGAGCATAATCGGAATATAAAAAATGGGACCATCAAATTCATACGTATCCCAAAAACACGCACATTTGTTATTCATTTTAGTTTGAATCATCTCGCCATTATGGAATGAATGTTTAAGTCTGTGGATTTTCTTCATAATATCGCGCTGGTAACGTTCGGGCGGATGGTGGTGGTGTGCGTGAGGGCCGGCACCGACACTGACACTGGAACCGACACTGGCACTGGCACTGGAACCGACACTGGCACTGGCACTGGAACCGGTGATTCCACCGCCCCACGACAGATGAAAAGTATCATCGGAAACGATGCCAGTAGACGCCGACGCCGCCGGCCCCGTTGCCGAGAAGGGCGCAGGCATCAATGTCAATACCAATTGTGACGCACACGCGGGCACCGAGCCAGACGAGATAGACGCCGCAGAGCAAACAACCGACCCAGAGGCGTGTGTAAATGTTGGTTCACGCGTGGAGTTGTCATCCATTGACATAGAATCATCATCATCGCTCATTTTTTTCGATGAAATATCCGACGAATGAAGATAATTCGATTGCGCGGTATATGATTCCACCTCATTTACCAACGGTGTGTAATTATAATTATAAATAGAATCATTTGTTTTCAAATCCGAAACGTGGCACTTCAAATGTAAAATAATATTCGGAACTTCCGTCGTATCATAAAGGCCATTTTTGGAATTCAAAATAAGACCCGCCTTCGGCTTGCGTCCGCGTTTTTTATTAATCTGCCCCTTATGAATTTGGTTCGGGGAAACCAGGTCATTGTTAAATTCTCCTACTGATGACGATTTTTGAGGATGAATTGGGTAGTGATTATGTTTTACAATATAATTATGGTCTGTTTGTTTGAGTATTACAACATCCGGAAATGTAGGTTCGACGGTTGGTGATTCAGAGTCATCTACTGTGTCTATCATAACATTATTGACGGCATCGACGTCGGCATCGACGTCGACTACCGCGGGGGCAATATAACCAGGTGTTGATGGAAACGTAGGCATATTCAAAGATACATTATATACACGATGTATGTTTATACCCTTTATCTTATGGAGTGTGACAATAAAAACAACTTAAAGATAACGGTTATAACTCAAATGTCCGCGTCGATAGCACCGATTTTGTTCCGCGTCTCTCTTTGATAACACCTGCGACACAACGGCAAATAATTAGATGACCCGATAATGACTTGGTCGGTTTCGTTTGTGATACGAAAACTGAATACGCCGGGGGTTCCATCGCGACATAAACTACATAGCGATTTCAATTTGATGACCTCGTCGCTAAATGGGATGAGTTGAAGAAGTGAACCCATAGGTTGTCGGTTGAAATCACCGTCGAGACCGCAGATATAAACGCGCTTATTTTCTTGTTCAACGAGTCGCCTAACTTGAGATTCAATATCAGGGAAGAATTGTCCTTCATTGATGAGAATTGTCTCTGCGTGAGAGATGGACTCTTTATTGTTTCGAACGGCTTCTTCGATGGTATTTGCGAGAATACACGGTATCATTTGTTTGTCGTGAGTGGATAACATTGGTTCGGTGGTATACCGGTCATCGGCGGCAAAGTTGATGACGGTGACTGGAATATTACAGAACATACATTTCTTGTATACATCCAACAAATAGGATGTTTTTCCTGAAAACATAGAACCGAGAATTAGTTCTAAATACCCGGACCCGGAGCCGGAGGCGGAGGCAGCGGGAGAAGACCCGGACCCGGAGGCGGAGGCAGCGGGAGAAGCCATTGTTGCTATGTTTCTACAATAACAATACAGAAGTATATTTTCAGAATTACGCAATGTAATGTTTTCAATTTATTCCGTATTAGAACATAAAAATACATAGTTGTATTATCATAAATGACGACGACAGCTACAGCGAATACGGCAGCCGTAACTGAGGCAATGCCTTGGGTTGAAAAATACCGCCCTTCTTGCTTTGATGAAATTGTCCTTGACCCAATGAACCGCACAATTCTATCTAATATTTTGAAAACAAATTATTTCCCAAACCTCTTATTCTATGGTCCACCCGGCACTGGAAAAACGACTACCATTATTAATCTCGTCAACGCGTATCAGTCAAAACTCAATATGCGTAATCGTGGACTAATGATTCATTTAAACGCATCTGACGAACGCGGTATCGACATTATTCGGAATCAAATAAATAGTTTCGTTAGCACAAAATCAATGTTCGGTAATGGTATTAAATTCGTTATTCTAGACGAAGTGGATTATATGACAACCAACGCACAAATCGCATTACGGTGTCTCCTCACAAGCTATACTGATAATAATGTGCGTTTCTGCCTTATTTGTAATTATGTATCGCGTATCGATGAATCTCTCCAGACCGAGTTTGTCCGAATGCGCTTCAATCAGTTACCAGAAGCAGATATATTGGCGTTCTTGTGTAAAATCCGCGATAATGAAAAACTTAGTCTCACTGATGCGAATCTCATTGCAATTCAACGCCAGTTTCATTCCGATATTCGTAGTATGATTAACTATATTCAAACCAACCAAGACCATTTACAAGAACTACGCGTTATCACAAATACCGTTTGGGAACAAATGATTCATTTATTTCGCCATCCGGCAACAGATATTCAAGAGATTATGAATTACTTCCGAGAGATTGGAACAACCTATTACATTGACCCTCGAATTATCATCAAACAATTCCTGTATTATATTGCGAGGTTTCGTTCTTCTGAAATGGTAACAACGGATTTATTACACAGCATTGAACACATCATTCATTTACATCATATTCGTAATGAGTATATTATTCACTATTTTATACTGAAGTTTCGGTCATTTTTTCGCGTGGATGAACCACTTGTTGTATCGTCGACGAAGACGGAACAGGAACGTCGCCAAGTCATTAAAATCAAACGAAAAAAACAATAAATTGAAGTTGATTCTTAACTTTTGTAATCATTATACAGATTTCACGATAACGTATATACTATGGCAACCACTTTTGTTGATGCAGACGCGGAATGGATGAAATTTATGTCGCGACTTACACGACAGCAAAATTGTGAAGATGATGCTGAATATGATTCAGATGACAATAATGGAGTTGTCGACACCATTGGTCGACAATATAGCGGGGTTGCTTGTGGTGGTTCAGCATTGATGACGGCCAGCACGACCACGGCCGGCACGACCACGGCCACCCGTTCGTCGACCAAACAACGCAAATCGTCTATTTCAAAAAAAATACAACGTAGGTCATATTCATTTGTGGACGATACATTACTGGCGCAACCTGAAATAACGAGTCACGCAGAAACGACGAACGCCGCGACGACACCCGCAGCCGCGGCCGTTTCGAAGATACGACAACTGTTCTCCCCGATTTATATCTCCACCAAAACCAAAATCGCATATCTCAACAAACCCATTCGCATCTATGATGTATTTTGGGATATACCAGTTCAACATTATTATATTCGCGGGGAAGGAGTTATCAAAAAACAAATCAAATTTCAAACCACCGACCCCGCGGCGGTTGTCTCTATCAAAGAGAAATTACAACAACAACCTAGATACTATGAAGAGTTCATCATTGAACACATTGATAATCCGACAGGACGCATTCCATATAAGGACCAGCGAAAAATAAGTATAGGGATGTCGCGAAAAGACCTTGGAAATGGGAACAACAAGAAAAAACGCGCATTCTTCAATTGTTTCGTGGTGATATTACGCATCAATAGTGGAATCGCGCCAGTCGAAGAACGCGCCCCAGAGGACGATATATTATACAAAGAGATGCACGTTAAGGTGTTCAATACAGGGAAGTTGGAAATACCGGGGATTCAAGAAGACTCCACGCTCGTTCAGGTGCTTCAGCTGCTCGTCAAAGTGCTGCGACCCTTATTGGGGGACGACTTAGATTATCTACGAAACCGTTGCGAGACCGCACTCATTAACTCGAATTTCAATTGTGGATTCTATATTGACCGCGACCGTCTCTTTGAATTATTGAAATACAAATATCGTATGAACTGTAATTACGATTCGTGCTCTTATCCGGGGATTCAGAGCAAGTTTTACTACATTCCTGACAAACGTCCGGACGAACAAACCGGGCAACAACCCGCATCGATGGACTTGCCATATTACGAAGTATCGTTTATGCTGTTTCGCACAGGCAGTATTCTCATTGTCGGGAAATGTAATGAAGAAATATTGAACGCGATATACCAATTCATCTGCCGAGTATTGGAGACAGAATATTCACTCATTCAAATGGGGTTGATATCTAGTAGCGCTGCTGCTGCTATAGGCGGCGAAGTCGTCGGCGAAGTCGTCGTAGGCGGTGGTGGCGTCGTGGATGGCATTACCACAAAAGGCGTCAAGAACTTGCGCAAAAAGAAGTTGTCGACAACACCCATTCGATTTTATGAAGAAAACATTTAGCCAAAATGGGCGCTGGCGCG
>Ga0164293_10002076_pt1 | contig 16939 bp, 13 predicted proteins | sample GEODES118metaG_FD_111487 | JGI IMG/M metagenome (GOLD analysis project Ga0164293, IMG submission 111487) | Eutrophic lake water microbial communities from Lake Mendota, Wisconsin, USA - GEODES118 metaG | ecosystem: Environmental > Aquatic > Freshwater > Lake | place: USA: Lake Mendota...
CCGGCTGGTGCTCCCTTTATGCGTCCAATAAAAAGGTGGATAACGTTTTCACAATAGTTGTGGTCGCCGCATGAGATAAATATTTTTTGGCCATTTATTCTAAAAGTACCTTCGCCAAATGGCTCTGCTGTGCTAATAATATCCGAAAGAGATGAGCCTGCTTGTGGTTCAGTTAAACACATTGTTCCTTGGAACTTGCCGTTTAACATAGGTTCTAAGTATTTGTTTTTCAGATAGTCTGAGCCAAAGTGAGCTATTAATCGAGCGGCTCCACTTGTTAAGCCAGTGTACATCATACCATTATTTGCCGCCATCAGAATATATCCAGCCACACTATTTATGGCAAATGGAAGCTGCGAACCGCCATCTTTATAATCAAAATCTGCCGAAATTAGTCCCGCTTCCCCAACTGCTTTGAGGTAGTCCTCGATTGCTGGATGAACCTTTACCTCACCATTGATTAATTCAGGTTGATTTTTGTCCACATCCTTGAACATAGGGAACATGATTCTTTGGGCTATACTCTCCGCAGAATCCAGCACCATTTTGAATGTTTCAGGGCTATGGTCCGCAAAATAGGGCAATTGGGTCAATGTGTCAATTGCATGTACCTGCTCCAATAAGAAATTTGTAGTTTGTCGGTCAAAGAATTTTGCTGGCATTGATTTCTGAGATTATTAAGGTTTCTGTAAAATAAAACAATTCTTTCGAATTTATAATCTGTTTTTTACAATTCTTGTTATCAAGCCATATTCCTCAATTTTCGTATCTTTGTAGAGTTAACCCTTATTTATGTCTGACAAAAAAAACTCAAAAGCCATATTTTTTATTCTCGTAACTGTACTTATTGATGTTATTGGTATTGGTATTATCATACCCATTATGCCAAGTCTATATCAAGAGCTTACAGGTGGAACAGTAAGTGAGGCTTCACAATATTCGGCCTATTTGGTTTTTATCTACGCTTTGATGCAGTTTATATTTTCGCCAATAATAGGTGGCTTAAGTGACCAATATGGCCGAAGGCCAGTACTATTGATGTCTCTTTTTGGCTTTGGTTTAGATTTTATCTTTTTGGCATTGGCTCCTAGTATTGGTTGGCTTTTTGTTGGAAGAATCATTTCGGGCATTGCTGGGGCAAGTTTTACCACTGCCAACGCATACATAGCCGATATTACAGAGCCTGAAAAACGAGCCCAAAGCTTTGGTATGATTGGGGCGGCATTCGGACTTGGGTTTATCATTGGGCCTTCTTTGGGGGGTATTTTGGGTGAATATGGCACTCGAATTCCGTTTTGGGTTTCGGCTGGCTTAGCTCTCCTCAATTGGTTGTATGGTTATTTTATTTTGCCAGAGTCACTTTTGCCTGAAAACCGTAGGAAATTTGATATAAAAAGAGCCAATCCTATCGGAAGTTTATTAAATTTGAAGAAATACCCTTACGTTCTGGCATTGGTTTTGTCTTTGTTTTTGGTAAATGTTTCAAACTTTGCCACTCAAGGTACTTGGTCTTTTTACGGAATCGAGAAATTCTCATGGTCAAAAATGGAAGTTGGTTTGTCATTGGGATTTGTGGGATTGATGGTTGCCATAGTTCAAGGCGGTTTAATTAGAGTTATTATTCCTAAGCTCGGACAAGAAAAATCTTTATTCTTAGGTTTGGCAATCAATGCATTAGGTTTGGCAGCTTTTGCTTTTGCATCTTCGTCATGGATGATGTACGCTATCATGATTCCATTTGCTATAGGTGGTTTGGCGGGTCCGGCTTTTCAAGGAATAATTTCCAATCAAGTTGGGAAAAACGAACAAGGAGAGTTGCAAGGAGGCTTGACAAGTTTGATGAGTATTGCGGCTATCGTTGGTCAGCCTTTGATGTTGGGTTTGTTTAGGGCATTTACCAAAGAAAATGCACCCATTTATTTTCCTGGGGCTCCTTTTTTGATGGGAGGATTACTGTCATTGATAAGCTTATTGTTGGTTTTTAGAACAATTAAAAAAGAAAAATTAAAGGATTAATTGCTGCAACAAAAAAAATATACTAAATTTGCAGCCCGAATGATATAAACAGGTATAGTTTAAAGGTAGAACTACGGTCTCCAAAACCGTCGGTCTGGGTTCGAGTCCTAGTACCTGTGCAAAAATGACAATGGAATTGTCGAAAAAAAAACATAGAATTATGAATAGTTTAGTTCAGTTTGTAAAGGATTCATGGCATGAGGTTACCAATGAGGTTCATTGGCCTAAGATGAGTGAGTTACAATCAAGTGCCACCCTCGTGTTGATTGCTTCTATTATATTTGCTTTGGTAGTAGGTAGTATTGACTTTTTGATTGATAACGCCCTAAGATTGTTGTATCAATCTATATAATTATAAATTCCCATCATGAGTGAATTCAATTGGTATGTAGTGAGAGCAGTTTCACAACAAGAGAAGAAAATCAAAAACTACATTGAGAACGAAGCAGTAAGAAGGAAATTGACGGATTTTATTCCTGAAATTATGATTCCTTCAGAGAAGGTTGTTTCCGTAAAGAACGGTAAAAAGACGGTTAGAGAGAAAAACTTCTTTCCTGGTTATATTTTGGTGAATGCTGATTTGAGCAATGGTGAGGTTCTTCACTTAATAAAAAGTATTCCTGGTGTAATTGGTTTTTTAGGTAAAAACGGCGGTGCTTCCATTGAGCCAGAGCCATTGAGACAATCTGAGGTGAATAGGATTCTTGGTGTGCAAGAACAAAATTCTGAAGAAAGCGTAGACTCAGGTGTATCGTTTGCCAAAGGTGAGTCGGTTAAAGTTGTGGATGGGCCTTTCAATGGCTTTGAAGGAACTGTGGAAGAAGTGTATGACGATAAGAAAAAACTGAGTGTAAGCGTAAAAATCTTCGGAAGAAGTACTCCAGTGGAGTTGGGCTATCTTCAGGTAGAAAAAATGTAAGACTTCTTTTTAAAGATATAATGAAAGAGCCGATTCAAAGAGTCGGCTCTTTTTGCATTTTAAAACTTTTTATTACCTTAATTTTTTGGAATGTTATGGTCAGTCATTAAGTTTATTGAAAAAGTTACCTCCAAATATTTTCGTTTTAACCTTTCTTAACATCCTGAATGCAACTCCTCTTCTGTTTTCTACATCTTTCAGTCAAAGCCATCACAAAATAATTACCGTTCACATAAATCAATCGACCACTAATGTATCAATAGTACCTTGTAGTGCATAGTACTATTATCTTTGTATCGTTAATTAAATGAAAAGCTGTTACAAATAAATTTTAAAAAAGTACAATTATGAAAAAGCTAGTTAAAACATTTGCGTTGTTGTTGATTTCTGTTTCGGTTTCTTTGGCTAATCCTAAGCCGCAAAGTTTCAAGGTTGGTATGTACAATGTTCAGAATTCTCACTTGCTAAAGGTTTTCGTTGAGAAAGAAAAGGGTGAGAATTTGAGAGTTGAGTTGAAAGATAAAAACGGTGCAGTAATGATGACCAAATATGCCGACAAGAAAAGCACCAAAGCCGCCTACTGCTTCGATTTCGCTCAGTTGTCTACTGATTCCTACAAACTTGAAATTACGAATGATAAAGAGGTTTTTGTGAAAGATTTCAATTTGGTAAACACTGAGAAAGTGGAGGTAGAGAAAAAAATTATTTTATAAGTTTAGGTAATAAAAAAGTACAGAGGGCAGCCATTGGCTGCCTTTCGTATTTCATGCCTGGGTGTATTTGTTCTTCACGTAGTAGAATCTCAAGAAACCAAATATCAGCAATAGAATTAGCGGCAAAACAATATTAATCAATTGCCATTTGGTTTTTTGATTGTTTACTTTCAGCTTGTCCAATGGCCTCAAACCAACACTTTTTGATTTGGCGGTTAGTAAACCTTGCTCATCCAAAAGATAATTAAGAGTGTTTATTACAAAGTCTTGATTGCCATACTGATGCTGCGAGAATCTATCAAAACCCATGGGGTAGGGGTTGCCTGTTTTTCTGTCGATTTCGTTTACAATGATATCACCATCGGAGCAAACCAATATTTTAGTCGGAACCGATGTGGTTTTTATTTCTGAATTCGTAAAGCTCTTTTGAAGTATCGATTTAAATGTTCCTTCTATTAAGTAAGCCACAGTTTTTACACCGCCTTGGTATTCAGTTTCGTCTGTGTCCGTGCGAGCCTCATTATAGGTGATCAGTGCTGGAGCGTTTAATACTTTGGTGTATTGAGAAGTCAGCAAAAGTGGGGTTTTCTTCAAGCCATCGTTTCCGTTTACGGGGTCTATACTTGCCGTAAATTTGGTGTAAACCATATCTATGTTTTTGGTAATAAGACTACTACTAAAGTTGTTTATCAATGGAAAATAGCGATACGGCATGGGTTGTATATTCGGCTTGTCGCCCATGTTGCCTACCACCATCGGTATTATGGCCGCATTTAAACCGTCTTTAACTATGTTTTTATTTATTCTTACTCCATATTTGAACAGCATATCGTCGAGATTTACATCTAGTGGTTGGGCAAAAGAGCCTTCCAAGCCGACGGAATCTACTTTGAGGCCATCTACGAAAAATAAAACACGGCCACCATTCATGATGTATTGGTCTATTTTGGCTTTTGTGCTGTCGTCTACGGGTTTGTCTGGCTTAGGAACAATCAGAGCATCTAAACCCGCAAAGGACGGTGATTTTTTGGAGTCGATGATATACAAATCGTAATATTCTTGAAGTGTGTTGATTAATCCAGCAAAGTTTATGGGTTGCAAATTGGTAAATTCTGAAAGCAACCCAATTTTTTTCTTTTTAATGTTGGTAAGTTTCTGAATGGCTGTAGCCAGTTCATATTCCACATTTTCGTAAGACTGATTCAGCTTTGTTTGTGAATCTTGGGCTAGGTTGGCCTTGAGAAGCAAAACCGGTACCTCTTTGTTTTGGTACCAAATGGTAGCATAAGGAAAAACTAGATTCTCAACCTTTTTGCCATCTTCTTTTGCAAAAATATTGGTAGGCTGCATTCCTTTTTCCACCAATTGTTTGAAAAGTGTATTGCGTTCTTCTTCAGAACCATCATAAGGATTAATGAATTGATAATCAATGTTATCTTTTCCAAAATATTTGAATTCTACCAAGGTTTCCTTTACCGCTCTTTTTAATCTTTCAAAACCGCCAGGTAGCCCGTCGCCATCGAGATAAACCTTTATGACTACCTCGTCATTGAGGTTTTTGAGTAGATTTTTACTAGATTCTGAAATAGAATATCTTTTGTCGGCTGTTAAGTCGGCTCTGAAATAAACCCAAAAACCTACGATGTTGAGTGCTATTATGGAAAGAATCAGAATAATATTGTTTTTCAATATTTTGCTCATTCGGTAATTTAAATTTGACCTAAAATTACGCTAAATTTGGCTAAAAATAAAGTTAGAAATGCAATCGGCAGATTATTGGATAGAAAAACTAGGTATGGAGGCTCATCCCGAAGGTGGATTTTTCAAAGAAACTTATAAATCTTCGGAAAGTTTTGGTCATGAGAGCCTACCTGAAAGATTTATAGGAGCTAGGGTATTTTCAACAGGTATATATTTCTTGATAAAAAAGGGACATTTTTCTGCTTTACACAAGATAAAATCGGATGAAATGTGGCATTTTTATGAAGGCAACTCGCTAGAAATTTGTTTTATAGATACTGAGGCCAAATTGAATTTCATAAAATTGGGTAGGGATTTTGAAAAAGGCGAAGTTTTACAAGCTGTGGTACCCGCTAATTGTTGGTTTGGAAGCTATTTGCCCGAAGGTTCAGATTATGCTCTCGCCGGTTGTACAGTTTCTCCTGGCTTTGATTTTCAAGATTTCGAGATGCCTGCAAGAGATGAATTGCTAAAACTTTATCCTGAATTCAGCGATATTATCTTGAAATTGACCCATTAATAAAATACTTTGTCCGAAAATTGATTCTATATATTAGTTTTGTAAATATTTAAATTTTGATATGCTACAGAGAGTTCAATCCGTATTGTTGTTGTTAACAGCCTTGGCCTTAGGTGTTTTTTTGGGTACAAATTCGTTTGTGAAGGCCATAAGTCCAAGTGAGAAAGTTGTGGTAAATCCTTTCCATGTTTATCATCAAACTGGCAATTTGGCAAGTTTCAATAAAGATATTTATTACGTGGCCGTTTTGGGTGGTTTGGCTTTGATTCTGACTATTTTTACTATTTTTCAATATAAAAACCGTATCCGTCAGATGCTTTTTGTGGCTCTGAATTCCCTGTTGATTGGTGCCGCTTTGGCCATCACGGTCTATCATATTCAAACAGACGCCATAAAACTGGGAAGTGGTGAAGGTACCTACGGCTTGGGTATGTGGGCTGCTTTTGTGGCTTTGGCTGCCAATTGGTTGGCCAACAGATTCATCAAAAAAGATGAAAAGTTGGTGAAAGACGCCGACAGAATGCGTTAAACTCTAGAAACAATGAGAATTATATTTATGGGTACGCCAGACTTTGCGGTGGCAACTTTGCAAAGTTTGGTGGAGAATGGTTTTGAGGTAGTGGCTGCCATCACCGCCCCTGACAAACCCGTGGGAAGAGGTCAAAAGATGAGCGAGTCGCCCGTAAAGAAGTACGCACTTTCGCGGGGAATACCTGTTTTACAGCCCGAAAAATTAAAGAATAAGGCTTTTTTGGAGGAATTGGCCAATTACAAAGCCGACTTGCAAGTAGTGGTAGCTTTCAGGATGTTGCCTGAGGCAGTTTGGGCTATGCCGAAAATGGGGACCATTAATCTACATGGCTCCTTGCTACCGCAATACCGTGGTGCTGCTCCTATCAATTGGGCAGTAATAAACGGCGAAATCATAACTGGCGTAACGACTTTTTTTATAGAAAAAGAGATTGACACCGGCAATGTTATTTTCTCGGAAAACATAGAAATCAAGGCCACCGATACCGCTGGAGATTTACACGACCGCATGATGTGGATTGGAGGAGATTTGATGGTGAAAACGGTAAAGGCCATTGAGTCAGGTGTTTATCCGAGTGTAAAGCAAGATTTTTCGCAGGAATTAAAACCCGCACCAAAGATATTTAAAGAAACATGTAAAATAGATTGGCAGCAGGATGCCAAAGCCATTTACGATTTTGTGAGAGGTCTTAGCCCGTACCCCGCCGCATGGACAACTTTGGACGGTAAAGTACTGAAGATATTTGAAACAGAAATAGTAAATGAAGAATTATTAGAATTAGATAATCTTGTTTTTGAAGAGTTTAAGCTCAAAACCGACCACAAAAAACATCTATTAATTCAAACTTCTGACAGTTTTTTAGCCATAAAAAGCTTGCAACTAGAAGGTAAAAAACGAATGAGTACTGAAGAGTTTTTAAGGGGTTATAGGTTTTGAAGGACTATAGTTTAACGGATTACTCATCGAAAATTTCTTAGTTATTTTCTGAATTTCGATTCTTTCCATTGCTATTAGAAATCAATTTTTTATATTTTTGTGTAAGAATTAATCACAACTCGGGATGTAGTTCAGTCCGGTAGAATCCTCGTCTGGGGGGCGAGTGGTCGCAGGTTCAAATCCTGTCATCCCGACTTTAGAAATATCAATGTATGGACTGGATTTTTTAAATCACTATTTGAATTTTGTACAGTGGGTCCTTTCCAGAATCTTTAGCAATAAAAATGCTTAGTTTCAAAACTAAGCATTTTTGAGTATTCTGTTTTTTAAGACTTAATTATATCACATTTAGTTCTGTACCTACTTTGGTAAAGGCCGCAATGGCTCTGTCTAAATGTTCGATTTCGTGACCTGCCGAAATCTGAACTCTGATTCTAGCTTTCGATTTTGGAACAACCGGATAAAAGAAACCAATGACATAAATGCCTTCTTCTAATAATTTGGCTGCAAAACTTTGTGCCAAAGGGGCATCATAGAGCATGATTGGAATAATAGGGTGTTCACCTGGCAACAAATCAAATCCTACTTCCGTCATTTTGGTTCTGAAATACGCCGCGTTTCTTTCTAGTTTGTCTCTCAAAGCAGTTGATTGTTGTAAAATATCCAACACTTTTATCGAAGCACCAACAATGGCCGGAGCAAGTGTGTTGGAAAAAAGATACGGTCTTGAACGTTGACGAAGCATTTCAACGATTTCCTTTCTTGCAGCAGTAAAACCACCTGATGCACCGCCAAGAGCTTTTCCGTATGTTCCTGTTACTATATCAACCCTACCGATTACGTTTTTCAATTCAATCGTTCCCCGGCCAGTTTTTCCCATAAAACCTGTTGCATGGCATTCGTCAACCATTACCATTGCACCATATTTATCAGCTAAATCACAGATTTTGTCCAATTGAGCAATCGAACCATCCATTGAAAAAACACCATCGGTTACAATAAGCTTTTTCTTACAGTGATTGGCCGCAATGAGTTGCTGTTCCAAATCGTCCATGTTATTGTTTTTATAACGGAAACGCTCAGCTTTGCACAATCTGATTCCATCAATGATAGAAGCATGGTTAAGTTCGTCTGAAATAATGGCATCTTCAGCATCCAAAAGTGGCTCAAAAACACCACCATTGGCATCGAAAGCCGCTGCATATAAAATACAATCTTCTGTGCCGAGAAACTCCGCTGTTTTTCGTTCCAATTCTTTGTGAATATCTTGCGTACCACAGATAAATCTCACAGAGGACATCCCGAAACCATGTGTTTTAATGGTTTCAATAGCTGCTTCAAGCACTTCGGGGTGTGAAGAAAGTCCCAAATAATTATTGGCACAGAAGTTCAACACTTCTTTATTTTGGGTATTTATCGTAGCCGACTGTGGCGTGGTGATTATGCGTTCTGATTTATATAAACCAGCATCTTTGATGGCTGCTATTTCTTCTGAATAGTATCTTCTGATGTTATCAAACATAGTTTTATGCAAATGTTAATTGTTCCCGTAATTTTAAAATCATTGTTTCTGATATGTCTTTCAAAGTATAGCTTGATTGCCAGCCCCACTCTGCCTTCGCTTCTTTATCATCAATTACTTGCGGCCAAGATTCGGCAATTTGTTGTCTGAAATCGGGTTCGTAAGAAATGGCAAAATTAGGAATAATTTTCTTAATCTCTGCCGCAATTTCTTCGGGCGTAAAGCTCAAACCTGCTAAATTATACGATGTACGAGTTTTGATGTTTTCTTTTGTAGTTTCCATGACTTGGAGTGTTGCCTTGATGGCATCGTCCATGAAAATCATTGGTAAACGGGTGTCTTTTGCCAAAAAACAAGTGTAAGGTTCGTCGCAAACAGCTTTGTGAAAAATATCTATGGCGTAGTCAGTCGTACCACCTCCTGGCAAAGATTGGTAGCCAATAACTCCGGGATAACGCAATGACCGCACATCTAAACCATAGCGATTGAAATAATAGTTTGCCCAGTTTTCGCCTGTGGCTTTGCTGATACCGTAAACTGTACTGGGGTCTAAGAAAGTTTCCTGTGGACAAGTGCCTTTGGGTGCAGAATTACCAAAAACCGCTATGGAACTTGGGTAAAATATTTTATCTAATTTTTCAATTCTGCCTACTTCCAAGACATTGAGCAGGGCTTTCATATTTATATCCCAAGTGCGAAGTGGGTCTTTTTCGCCATTGGCCGAAAGAATGGCCGCCAAATGATAGATTTGTGTGATGCCGTGGCGAACTACAATTTCGTGTAGATGAGTAAAATTTGTGCCATCCAAAATCTCAAAATGGCCATTATACTCTGGTTTTTGAAACAAATCTGATGCAATTACTTGCTCGCAGCCGTGTTTGGTCCGAAGGGCTTGTGTCAATACTGATCCCAGTTGTCCATTTGCTCCTACTACCAAAACCTTTGTCGTTTTCATAGTTTTCATTGTTGATGAAGTGTATTTGCTCGAAGTAATATTTACTCACAAAAATAGTGTATGAGAAATTAAGTTGTTTATTTGTGAATTTGATCCGTAAAAATAGTTTCTAAATTAATTTATAGCAGCTATTTTTGCTGAATCTGTGTATGTATATGCTTCATTTAAATAATTTTTAGTGCATTATGGAACAATTGGACGAAACCGATAAAACTATCCTTAGGATTTTGCAGAAAGATGCAAAAAAAACGGCCAAGGAAATAGCAGGCCAACTGAAGCTTACTCCTTCGCCGATTTATGACCGCATCAGGCGGTTGGAGGCTTTGGGTTTCATAAAAAAATACGTAGCAATTTTGGATAAAGATTTAATTAATAAGTCTGTAACCTCTATATGTCAGGTTTCGATGCGGTACCACAATGAGACTTTTATTGAAAATTTTGAGCAGGAAATTCAGAAATTAGAAGAAGTACAAGAATGTTATCACCTTGCCGGCCAAGTTGATTTTGTGCTGAAAATCCATGTGAATAGTTTAGAAGAATACCACGATTTTATCAAATATAAGCTTTCAAAAATTGAAAATATCGGAGTTTTGAATAGCACTTTTGTGTTGAAGGAAATCAAGCACAGTTCGGAGTATTATATTTGAGTTGGATATTAGGGAGCAAACAGTGGAGGAATTTTGGAGGAGAATTAATGAAGAAGGATTAACCTACAAAAGTGAAAATAAATTAGCTAAGATTTTAAAACTAGTTAAAGTTAGAAATCATATTACACATGACTTTATAAAGGGTTTAATGCGTTCATCCTTACAAGATGGAATTATTTCCTAAAATGAAGCAACTCTTTTGGTTGGGATTTTTTTGCACTTGAGAAAAAATGATATAAACAGCAATTGGGTTAAACTCTATAGGTTTAGTATTTACTCCCAAAATCGCCAAACCTTAGAATCCCTCTTTTTCTTCCTCTTTTTTTGTAGGCGTTTTGGAAGCCGGAGCTGTAGGCAGTTTTGCCTTTTCTGCAGGTTTTTTAGCCACCTCAGTTTCTTTGATACCTCTATATATTTGTAAGAAACGTCTGCGGAATTTCATAGCTTCTGCGGTGTCTACAAACTGCACATCGGATTTTTTCTCTTTTCCGCCGGCTGCCGGAGCATTGAGTATCTTATTGATGTCTTCATCGGTAGAAACCATGCCCATACTGCCATTTCTATATACAAAGTAATACCAGTTATTTGGTGATATTTCAAAAAATACGTGAATTTCGTCACCCGTTTGCGGGCTTTTTGCAATTTCAACGTAGCCTTCGGTCATTGCATTGATATCTATATCACCTATGTTGGAGATACCTATTTTTCCAACACTATAGTAGGCATTGCTTACCGGATTCCATTTCAAATCTACGTCAGAAAGCACCAAGGTACTTAAAAACTTCATGGAGTGTTTATATAGCGGCACATGCTCTTTTAAACTTTTGGTTTTGTAGGTATCGGCATCTTTGAATCCAACATATTGGGTCAGTTTAGATAAGAAATAGGGCGATTCCGGCTCAATAGCCGGGTCGCTGTTTCCTGCATCAAGATTCGCTTTTACGATGTTTCCGCCCAGTTTTTGAGTAGTTGGTATAGAAAGCGGAAAGTCGAACTTCATCATCGTTGAAAACTGATATTTCGTAGAATCCATAGATACATTGGCTATACCCACCGTTTCGAATATTTTAGAAGGCAATCCTAACAAGTTGAATTTTCCTTCCAAAGCTATAATGCCCTTTTCGTCGTAAAACTCATATTTATTGCCTACTGCATTTTCGTCAGCTAAGCCCACCACAAACTTTTTGTTGGGTTCATCTCTTTTGAAAACTCCCGTAACGGCCATTACATCGAGGTCATCCTCCGACTTTTTAGAAGATAGGAAGGTTGGATATATGGCATCCATTTGGGCATTGTTTCTCAAGTGCAGACCAACATGAAGTGGTTTGCCGCCGTCTTTGAGGGTTTCGTCCACGTTGATACTGATGGCCTCTGACTTGTTGCCGCTGTAGTTAATCCAAGAGCCTCCCAACATCGGATATTTCTTGAGGTCGGGTAATACCTGCCCATTCAAAGATAAATTCTTGAAGGGAGCCAACATCGTTATTTCGCCTTTGTAAAGCATTTTGGGCGATAAATAAACTCCATCTTTTTCTGAAACCTTGGCTCGAGCTATGGTAGAAAGTTTATTCGAGGCTTTAGAGCTCATTAATGATCCATCGGCAGCGAGTTCTGCAAATTCAAAGTTCCCCAATTTGATATTGAACGTATCGGCACTTACATTCACAAATTGGTAATCAGCATTACCCGCAAATGACATTCTGGAGTTTATTTTTACTGTGGCTTTTGTTAGATTATGATATCTGTTCAGCGTATCGGCTATGATTTTGGCGTTGGTGAAATCTTCTAGCATTCCGTCTTTTTTTACTGCCACTAGACCTTTGTTAGGAATGATGGCAGCATCGGCGGAGTGTATTTCGTTTACACCCGATATTTTCAAATTCAGATTGGCTATGTCATAGGTGGCTGCAGTTCCGTTAAACTTCAGGCCATATTGAGAAGTAAGTGTAGAGGTAAATAGGGAGTTCTCTAAAACCCCTTCCATGGTTATTTTTTTCTCTTTTATGTTCCAAGCGGCTTTGTCTATGGTGGTGGTATAAGACGAATAAGGGAATTCTAAAACAGAGCTTTGGGAATCGCTGAAGTCACTGTTTTGTGAGGCAATGTTTACCATAGATTTCAGTACGTTGAAGTCCACACCTACTTTTTTGCCCGAAAACACTGATTTTCCACCCGTTTCAGCCGATTTGATGTTGAATATTGCCCTGTCAGCAAGGAAGCCGGCTTTGTTGAATTTAAAGTTTTCCGATTTCGTATCGGAGTCTGCTCTATCCAAGGTTCCGTTTCCGAAAAGGCCATTTTTCTTTAAAACTATGTCTCCTTTGAGAATAGACGAACCTGCATAAAAGTTGAAACCTTTAGCAGAATTTACAAGCATACTATCTTCTGCAGGATGCCAAAGCATTTGATATTCCGAAATGGCCACTTCTGGAAAGTACGAACCAACACTGTTGGTTTCTATGATTTTGCCAATTTCGCCTTTGGCAGTTAGATAATCATCAAAAAACTTCACCTCGGTGGCTTTAAGCTTACCTGCAAGGTGGGATATTTCGCCCGAAGTCATTATTCCTCTCTTATTGAGGATTATTTCAGAGTCTGTTTTTATGGTGGTTTCGGTTCCGTAAAGTTTATAAGGGGTTTTGGCTTTATGAACAATTCCCATGCTGCTGTCGGGTAAAACGACTAGATTTTCTGCAACAGCCTTGAATATATTTCCAGGGGTAAATATGCCAGCAAAAACAGGATTTACGGTATTGAGGCTGTCAATATTAAGGCTAGCGGCCTTAAAAATCACATTATCTTCGTGTTTCTGAATTCTACCCTTTTCAGCAAAATTTACCATTACACCTCCAGGGATATTTAGTTTTGGAAATTCATCTAATTTCTTACGACCCGACTTGTTATTTGGGCTGTTCAAGTAAAGTGTACCTGTCTGTCCGTAAACAAAATTAGCCCCAATCTCGTTTTTCCCGCCTTTTTTGAAACTTTCAAGTGGTATAAAAGTAATAGAGTCAATTCTTTTGAGTTTAACCAAGAAATTTTCATATTCTACCTCGAAGTCCCCATAGAATTTGAAGTTTTTAACTATTATTTTTCCATTAAATCTGAACACTTTATTGCCTACAATTTTCATACTTTGGTCAGTTGGCACAAAACTGATGCCTAGCGAGTCGCTAAGTTTAAAGTCTTGGGTGCCTTTTATGTCCAGTGCCTTTGATTCTAAGTTAATAGATGCATTTCCAGAGCCATTTTCTGATGCCAAGGAAGATAATACCAAGTCGTCAAAGTCGGTTTTGCCATTAAACGACAAGAAGTAATGCTGTCCTTTGCGGCTCAAAGAATATATATTTTTGTAGGAATCATAATCAAAAAACCCCATTTGGTTACCTATAAGCATGCCGTTGCTAACCTGAAAACGTTCTTTTTTGGTGATGTTCATCATTTCTTCGATGGTGAATGCATTCACTTTTTTTCTCGCAAAAAGATTACCTGCGGTTATTAGGGGATTAAAGCCCGAGGCCGTGCTCAATGTACGGACGCGTTCAGGATTGTAATAATTGAACGATTCAAATAGTGCTGGAATTTCGGTTTTACCAGATACAATATAAAAGTCCATTTTACCGCCAGCCAAATCCCAAGACATGGCGTCACAGCGAATATCTACTTGGTGAAATGTATCAGAGTACATACTAGACCTGAATCCGCTTTTTTGTAGTTTGTTGAGCTGTAAATGGTTTTTTTTGAGGCTGTATTCCATCCTTACGGCTGGATGAGATACCGAATCATTGCCGAATTTAGTAAGGAAACTAACCTTGTCAGAGGTAATCAGCGAGTCTGTAATGTTAAAGCTTCTGCCAATTACCACAAAGGTGTTTTTTTGGTTTTTGTTGGCGATTAGTTTGGTGTAAGGCTCAAAAGCTGAGCCGCTTGAGATTTTTGAGCCGACCAATGTGTAGCCGCCTTTATATTCATAACTCGGAATGTTTAGAATCATATCGACATCGTTTTGATATGACTTAAATCGTGGATAAGTCGAGAGCTCATTTTTCTGTCTTTTTTCGAGTTTTATTTCTAAAACTCCCACAATTGGTTTTCTTAAAACATTATTGTGCTCAATTTTTACTTTGTCAGCCAATAGCTTGCCATTGTTTGATTTAAGGTAGAATTTGTCAAAAGACGCTTTGGCGTTTTCGTTGGCGGCCAACCACGACAGCTCACCGCTTTGTCCTACAAAAACACCGTTTACAAAATCATAAGCTCCTGATGTTTTATTAATTACGATAGAGTCTGATGGGCTTATCAGTATCAAGTCGGCATTTTCAAAAACAATATGCATTCCTTCAATTTTAGGAATTTTCACCAAAATTTCCCCTTGGGTACTAGTTCCTGGGCTTACATTGAGTTTTGGGTCATTCCAAGGGTCATATTCCTCTATTTTTTCGTTTTCGCCCCAGCCTATGTCATCCTCTTTGGTTTCTTTTTGTATAGGCTCAGCTATTACTGCAGTGGGGTTGAAGAAGTCTTGCTTTTTGTCAAAAAACGCAAATTTATATTGGCCATTTACTATTCTAACTTTATTAAAAGCTGAGGAGTAAACATTGCTATTTTTAAAGAATGTATTGAGTTGGTATAAAACCTCGTTTATAGTCTTCGTGTTTTGCGGCTCTAAGGTTTTTCTGAGATACTGCGTAAATGTAGCCAATGCGGAGGCATCAACATTTCCTGATTTCTGGTAAGACTGTAGAATATTGGTAGCATTGAGCAGTTCGAGAGGTTTTACACCTTTTTTTGTTAAAAATTGTATTAAGGCAATAGCCTCTGTTTTGGCTTTTGGGTCTAATATAATTTTGAAGAAAGTCGAGAATTCGCCCATGGGAGCTTTGGCATAAGCACCGAGCTGTTTTTCCATTTGTTTCGGGAAATCCACTATAAACTGCTCGGGTTCATTGGCCAAAGTAAGTACTTGGCCTTGGACTTTTGCCAAGAATAGCGTGTTTAACAATAACAATACGAAAATTGCCTTTAAGTGCATAGTATGACGCTCAATGTTTTCTAAAAACGACCGCTGCCCAGTTATTCTTACTTATATGTTTTATTTTTTTCAATCCATGTGCTTCTGCTTTTGCCTGAATATCGGCAATATCGTGCTCATAGAAACCACTCAACAGTAGATAGTCGCTCGTGAATGTTGCATATTTGGGTATTTCTTCCAAAAGAATGTTTCGATTGATGTTGGCCAATACAATATCATAAACTTTAGTTTCTTGACTGTCTATTGTTCCTAAGGCTATGCTAACTAGTTTGGTATTATTCAATTGAATATTTTCAATGGTGTTTTCTACTGACCATTCGTCTATATCAAAGGCGTTTATTTTGGTGGCTCCTAGCTTGGCCGCTAATATGGCAAGAATGCCAGTTCCTGTGCCGACGTCTAAAACACTCTTACCTTGGTGGTCAATTTCTAGCTGTAACTCCATCACTTGTGATGTGGTTTCGTGGTGACCTGTTCCAAACGACATTTTAGGTGTGATGATTATCTCATGCTCGTATATTTTTTCGGCAGGCTCATGAAAAGTAGCTCGGATATATACTTTGTCTAAAACTTCGATAGGTGAGAAATTGGACTCCCATTCTTTGTTCCAGTTTTGTTTTTCGATTTTTTTCAGGCTGTAGCTTATGGGTGTTTTGTCAGCATAAGTTTCCATCAGCTGCTTAAGCCTGCGTTCCTGAAATTCATTTTCTAGCACATAGGCCTGAAGCCCTTCATCGGTTTCTACGAAAGAATCAAATCCAATTTCTGCAAGCTCGGCCATCAGTATTTCAGAAAAATCAGGTTCCACTGTTAGAGAAAGTTCAAAATAGTCCATTTTCTTTGGTTTTTTTATAAATACAAAAAGCCCGACGTCGGGCTTTTTGGTTTGGTATTAATTTTTTTTATTCTTCTTCGTCGCCTCTCATTTCTTTCGATTTGAGGTTTTTGGTAGGAATTCCGATGTTAAGAGAAATTCTCCAAGTATTGGCGAGTGGGTTGCCTGCCTTTGTTGGAATCAAATAGGCCATGTCTAATTTATAAATGTCTTTGAGCGTAATTCCGAAGCCGGTGGTAAAATATTGACGAGCACCTTTATTTCCTGATTCATAAAAATAACCTGTTCTGAGAGCTAACAAATCTGCATAAGAATATTCTGCTCCAACAGAAGCCATTACCTCTTCTAACTCCTCCTGAAAACCACCCGGAGCATCGCCCCAAGAAGTAAACATGGTGGAGAATACACTCTTATTGCTGATTGGAGTATTGGCTTTCGGTGTTGGAACCAGCAATTTGTTAAAATCTAGGAGGAATGTAAACGTGTTCAGGTCGTCTGGTTTGTGAGATATTTTTGTGCCGAATTTAATATTAGCAGGTATGAAATATTCGCCGAAACCGTAGTTTACTTTA
>Ga0164293_10002080_pt1 | contig 16933 bp, 38 predicted proteins | sample GEODES118metaG_FD_111487 | JGI IMG/M metagenome (GOLD analysis project Ga0164293, IMG submission 111487) | Eutrophic lake water microbial communities from Lake Mendota, Wisconsin, USA - GEODES118 metaG | ecosystem: Environmental > Aquatic > Freshwater > Lake | place: USA: Lake Mendota...
CTAAATAACAAAACATATTGGGACAGTATGTCCGATTTGTACTATATGTACATCTTGGATATATATGTCCCATTTGTTATATATCCGTAAGGGCAGAATGTTCGCTTTACGAAGAGCTATAAAAAATCCCTGAAAATCTCTCAAAATATATAATAAATGTATAATTATTTTATTAAACATATATAGAATATAACAAAAAGTATATAAAATATGGCAAAATATGTGGGCAAATATATGGCTTTACGAGACATGTTTATATATCCTGGAACTCATTTATATAACATATATATAACATTTGGTCCAAAGCTCTTGACAATATGGGTAATATATGCCATGTGCCCTACATGTGGAGGATTATGGGGAGTAGTGGGGATCGCTCAAATACATGTATATATATCTTAGTATATATCGATAACATTTACGTTATAATTAATAGTATTTACTTTCATAGAATACTGATAGATATGGCTCTAAAAAGGCTTTAAAGGGTGTTTTAAGAGATGTATATGAGAGGGGGGAAGCTAGGATATGGATCAAAATAAAGCTATATGTGCCTATGGCACCAAGGCTCTGTATTACTTCCTATATCCTCTATATATCTTGATTATGAGTACTATACCTATGACGATTGATAGAATAAGTATAGATCTAGTTAAATGGTTATATGGTTCCCAACATACGTTACCTGTGTAACAATCATCAGTCATTGCTTCCCGCCTCAAGTTTATCAATACGATTTTTTATAGGTTTAAGCATATGTAATACTAAAATAAAGTCTAAACCTAATCCTAAGAATAAGCCCAATAAAAACCAAAGTAGTGAGTTCATGTTCTACCCCTTTTATTTGATTTCTTCTTAGGATATATAAAGTCTATGTAATCATTTCCTTTGGCCCAAGCTTTTTTCCTACTTACAAATATTGCCTGTGATCTAGCTCCCAAAGAATTTTCATAATACCATAATCCAGTATTCTCATCTTTACCTACCTTGACCCATTTTTTTATAGGCTCTTTACTTATAAAGTCTGTTCCCACACTAGTCATTTCAGTCATGCCCTGATTATACTATATCTATATTATTCTAGTCAACTGCTTTATACATGCATCTAGGACAGCTTTTATTTCTCTCATACTTCTTAAATGTTGTCTCATATCTTACACCACAATTTTGGCATAATACGCTTAATGATCCATTGAACTTATACTCCCAGTATATAGGGCTTCTAAATTTAATCATGAAGATTCTGACTCCAAATCTACCTCTTCTTCAAAGTCCAGCCACTCCTCTAATCTGTCTAAAAATCCCATGCTCATCCTTATCTAATTGGTCCCCTAAATGGGGTTATTTTGCTTTGTCTAGGATCTCTATATCCCATATCAAAGTCTTTTAATTCATCATACCCGTATCCTGTTTTTTGCTCATCATTACATTTACAGGTCATATATCCATTATACTATATTGTCAGGCCAGGTACTGGCTTGGGGGCTTCTACTTTTCGCCGCACTTTTTTTTGGACTAATTTGGATCAATATACTATGTATTATGTTTACTAATAATTGTAGCATTCTTAGTTATATTACAATACCCATGAGATGGTTTTACATTTTCAATAGTATTATCTCCACCTTTAGATAATGGTATTACATGGTCTAAATGTAGTCCATTCTCCCATCCAGGCTTACCTACTCCTCTGGGGGCATTTAAATCTATTGGTCTGTGGCATATGTGGCAATTAGTCCCATATAAATCTAATATTTCTTTTTCTGTAAATACAGATATCTTGGTATTTTTTCCTATAGCTCTAAAGTATCTGGAGCGTCTTCTTTGATTATTTTGTCTTATTACATCGCCTCTGATTATCCTTTGTTCCCGCCAATACAATGCCTCAGCATTACGACATTCTAAACAAGGAAGTTCTTTAGCATCTCTTCTATGCCAATCGTATCCAGATCTTGTACCGCACTCTGGTCTATTTCTATGCCTTTTAGACATATCTACAATTCATTATTCTTTCTCATGTAGTGCTCTATGTCTAATTGAACTATTACACATTTTCTACATAGGGCGTATATAAAACTATCATCCATAACATGTAAAAATAACTTAGCAGACTTCTGGCACCCATGGCAGGTTAATTTGTTCATGGCCTAGAGATTCTTCTTATCTCATATAGACAAACATTACATTCACCAATATATAGGTAGTTGCCAGATTCTAAAACAGTTACTGCGGTTGTCTTGCCTTGAACTACTCCTGCACAATATCTACAATAAGCTTTAAATTCTTTCATTAGCTTCTTGAGTAATTTGGTTTTCCCATAATCCCGTAATAGATTCATTACCTATGTCATCAAAATAGTATCTATTTGTGTCTCTATTATAGGTCCAGCCTTTCCATACACCGTCTTCATCCCATGTTAAATTAGATGATTGTTCATTTCTTTCAGACTCTGCCAATGCCATTAAAAATTCATTATTATTTTTAATTACTTCTTTCATGGCTTTTCTAAGTTTAAAATACCTTATCATTCTTCCTCAATATCTTCAATTAAGGCCTCTATATCTTCATCGATTAGTGGCTTAAACTTTTTATAAAATGTATTAGACAGTGACTCTAATTCATTTATAATCCAATATAGCTCTTCATTTGTAAAGTCATCTATATGATCTAATATAAAATCATCTATTAGGTTAAGAGTTTCATTTCTAAGTTCTGTTGTCATATATGACTACTTAGTCTTTGATTTTACCCTGCTTGTAGCCTGTTTATATCCTAGTCCGTATGAGCCTAGCATTAACAAGACAATTGCTGATGAATGTAGTAAATAAAACATATTTATCCTTTTCTTATATCAAATCGGTCTAGCATCATAACCTTATCCCACGCTGAAATAAAGTCTTTAATATATTTATCTTTAGCATCATCTGAGGCATACACTTCGGCAATTGCACGAAGTTCAGAGTTAGACGCAATGATTAAATCTACAACAGGAATACCTTTTGCTTGATTGGCATTGGTATATGAAAGTAATTCAATTAAGTAACTATTGTCTAGTTTATTATTGCTTAACATTCTCATACCAGATAACAAAAGCACTAATTCTACTGGGGTTAGGCCTAATAGATTAGCTTTTTCTACTAATAAAACTTCTTCTGGGACAGTTATGCTCCAATGAGTGTAGTTACGGAAACCATCAAATTTTGGTTCAAGGACTGCAAATGAATCTATGTCTGTTTGTTCTTGTGTTGCGTCCCCACGCCCAGGAGTGAACGGAACTATTAATAAGTCTTTAGAAATTTTTTCAATTGCTGCACATCCTGCTAAAACAATTAAATCAGCAAGCGAAGCACCAGACTCTTTTTTAATAGATTCTAAGAAATTAATAACAGTTGATATTGCATTGCTACTATTTACTTCCCACTTGTTTTGTGGTTCTAATTTAATACGAGCACCATTTGCTCCGCCACGCTTATCTGTTTTTCGGAAAGTAGATGCAGAAGCCCATGCCGTTTCTACAAAGTATGACATAGGTATATCAGAAGACTTAATCTTATTTTTAATAGAGTCTATATCAATATTTGTATTAGATAATGAAACTGGGTCCTGCCAAATTAATTCTTCAGAAGGAACTTCTTTGCCAAGGTATCTTGCAATTGGACCCATATCTCTATGAGTTAGCTTAAACCATGCACGAGCAAAAATATCTGAGAAATAGTCAAAGTCTTCAAGGAATCTTCGTGAAATCTTTTCATACTCAGGATCAAACTTTAATGCAAGATCTGCTGTTGTCATAACTGGAGCATGAAATTTACCCTCAACATGAGCATCTGGAACTAAATTAGAAGCAGACTCATCTGTAGGAATCCATTGTGTTGCACCAGCAGGTGACTTTGTTTGTGTCCAATCATACTTAAACAATAACTTAAGGTATGAGTTGTCCCACTTAGTAGGGGTTGCAGTCCATGCACCTTCAATACCACTTGTAATTGTGTCTTCTGCGTTTCCTTTTCCAAATGAGTTTTTCCAACCAAGACCCATTTCTTCAATAGGTGCAGCTTCAGGATTTGGCCCAACGTTTGATGGATCACCAGCGCCATGTGCTTTACCAAATGCATGTCCACCTGCAATAAGAGAAACAGTTTCCTCATCATTCATAGCCATACGTGCAAATGTTTCACGAATATCTTTTGCAGAAAGAATTGGATCTGGATTTCCATTAGGACCTTCTGGGTTTACATAAATTAATCCCATTTGAACTGCAGCAAGAGGATTTTCTAATTTACGATCTCCACTATATCGATTATCTGCAAGCCATTCTTTTTCTGAACCCCAGTATGTATCATCTGATTCCCAAACATCTTCACGACCACCAGCAAAACCAAATGTTTTGAATCCCATATTTTCAAGAGCAACATTACCTGCAAGAATCATAAGGTCTGCCCATGAAATTTTATTTCCATATTTTTTCTTAATAGGCCAGAGCAAACGACGAGCTTTATCTAAATTACCATTATCTGGCCAAGAGTTTTGTGGAGCAAATCTATGTAATCCTTCTCCTGCACCGCCACGACCATCTGTTGTTCTGTACGTACCTGCAGAATGCCATGCCATACGAATAAAGAATGGTCCATAGTTTCCGTAATCTGCTGGCCACCATTCTTGTGAGGTAGTAAGGAGTGTATTAATATCACTCTTAAGATCATCAAGGTCTAAGCTATTAAATTCTTTAGCGTAATTGAATCCATTTGTCATTGGATTAGATTTTTCTGAATGTTTTCTTAGTGGTGATAGGTCTAATTGATTAGGCCACCAATACTCGTTAGATGTTTTTTCATTATTTAAAGCATTACCCGTAAATGGGCATTTAGATTCGCTCATTATTTATCTTTCTACTAGTAGGTGTTTATTATACAATATTTATATTGATTTAGTCAATAGCAATTAACAGGTCTCATTTGTGCTTGGTATAGGGAAATCTTTGTTCCAAGATGCCCCGTAAAGAGTGTGTCTCCAATTTCCTGATGTTATTTTAGTAACCCTATGTTCAAATTCTTTTGTTACTGGGACCAGAACCAACATTCCCGCTTTTGGTTTAATTTTATATGGCTTGTGTTTAAACTCTAGAATTCCACCCTCAAAATCATCGTTTAAATAAAGAGACAGGGATCTATTAAACGGAGGAACCGTACTTCCGTCACCGAACTCGTTATGCCAATTCATAGCCCAATCTACCTTACTTACATCTAAAGGTATTGTTCCATTATTTGTTAAATAATTTCTTTCTATTTCACTCAAATCTCTTTCAATTTCTTCATCTGTACAAAATTTAAATGTTTGTAAGCTAGCATGAGGATTATATATTGGTGGCATAACTTGTGTTAGTCTATCCAATACCCCTCCTGGTTTTTCTAATATTGGGTGGTATATCGGTGGGTGTTCTGGTGTCACAACATCAGTACTTCCGTCTGACTTTCTAGGCATATCACTTTGAATAAATTTATTTAATATATTTTTGTAACTGGACCTCATTGTTGTATACCAACCCTCATGGTCATCCATGAAGGGTTTAAAAAAATCTAACTCTTCTTGAGTTAAAAAATTATCTATATATTGAAGATCTCCTTCAATTGTAATTAATTCCATATTATGTTTCATTATTTTTTCCTTTACATTTATTGTATTGAAACTATTAAAGATACTCTAGGCTCATTAATTATAGATTGATGCACTACTGCTTTAGGCATATACATAACATCCCCAGCTTCAATTATAAAAGATTCATAAGGCTGATCATGTATATCTAAAGCCTGCTCAAAAGGATAATCTTTATCCTTATATATTCTATATTCTACTGAATTTATCCAAGTCCATGAATATACTTCTGCGTGATCTTTATGTATATTATTAGGTTGACCAGATCCTAAAAAGTCTATTAAAATTTTAAATGCAGATGAGTCTATTTTATTATTTAAAGAAAATACATCAGACATTTCTTGACATTCTAATAGTTCAATAAACCACATTTGTAGATCAAAGAATCCAGATTTAAACATAGGAACTGTTTCATTTTTTTTATTTTTTAAAAAATGATCTCCATTTACTGGATATTTTGAAGTTTCATTAAATTTATCATTTACATATTTCATTACGTAATCCCAATTTGGTGTATTTTTTAATACACCTTTTAACAATAAGGGTTTTCCTAATATTCTTGCTTCATCAATTTGTGATACAATATCCATTTTTGAAATTAACAAGTTTCTTCAGTGCTATCTGGTGGGAATTCAAAATTCCAGGATGCTCCATAAAGCGTATGTCTCCAGTTACCAGATGTTATTTTGGTGACCCTGTGCTCAAATTCTTTTGTAACTGGAATTGCTACCAGCCTACCAGCCTTTGCTTTAATTGTGTAAGGTTTGTTTTTAAACTCTAAAACTCCACCTTCAAAATCATCGTTTAAATAAATTGATAATGATCTATTAAATTCTGGCACAGTAGAAGAATTTTCATCCCACTCGTAATGCCAATTCATTGCATAGTCAATTTTTGATATATCTTCATTTTTTGATACAGTATTACCAATTCCGCCGTAATTGCCAGCTTTATTAAAATCAAAATCTCTTTTAATTTCTTCATCTGTGCAGAATTTAAATGTTTGTAAACCTGCGTGTGGTTTATAAACAGGTGGCATGACTTGAGTTATTCTGTCAAACAAACCATTTGGCCTTAATAGTATTTCATGATTTAAATTTAAATCTCCTGGGCCAGGTACTCCAGTGCTACCGTCTGTTCTTCTTTCTAAATTAAATTCAACAAATTTATTTAAAATATTTTTATATGGGGACCTCATTGTTGTATACCAGCCCTCATGGTCATCCATGAAGGGTTTAAAAAAATCTAACTCTTCTTGAGTTAAAAAATTGTCTATATACCATAGATCACCATCAACTATTACTTTATCAAAATTATAAGTCATTATCATTTCCTATCGTTCCAAATATTCCCTTAAGTCTTCTTTCATTTTCATTAAACCCGCCAGTAACAGCATGAGCTAATTTAAATAAATCTGGTATTAGAAGGTCACCCTCTTGCCATATATGTTCAATTTTAATATCATTATCTAGCCAAACTTTGTTCAATATTTCATCATGCAAAAAATTAAATTTATCAATTTCTAATTTAGTAGGAGTTTCTCCATTTACAGAATAAAGATCTACTTTTTCTCCCCTGCCATAAAATGTTCTAATAGTTTTTTCATTGGTAATCCAATGATTTAATACTAAGGAATAAATTGTATTTTGATTATTTTCATTTTCATCTTCTATTTCCCAATAATTTTTTATTGAAACAAGGCATGAATTTAAAAATTCTTTATCTATGCTTGTGAATGAATTATATACTTTTGACATGTCTATAAAATATGTTTTGCCAGCATCTGGATCGCATCTAAATAATTCCATATTCCATACACCAATTGCAAATATACATTCCTTATCTTCAACATGTTCCTGGTGCCATTCAAGCATAAGTTTATTTTTATCTTCTACATTTTCTTCATTCATATGCTTATGATGATCTTCTATGTATTCAGAAAAATTTGTATTAGATGACTTTTGTTGTAAATTAAAATTATCTCCAAATAAATTAATTATTTTTATTTGATTTTCAATATCTAAATTTGCATTTCTAAATGCAATTATTTGATCATTTAAAAAAATATCTTTGTATGCATTAAAATTGTTTTTTAATTCTTCATAGCCAGGAAATTCTATAGTGTTTACTTTTCTCATAGTATTTATTATACCATTTTATCCCAAATAACATAAGTGGAGCTTTTCATATTTTTATTTAGTTGATTTATTTCAAGCGATTTATTAGTACCTCGGTAATGCTCACCAGTCTCCATGTCTGTCAGCATCCATTTTTCAGGACATTTTGTATAGACTGTAATTGTGACTGGGGAGTCCAGCTCTTTAGCTTTATCTCCGTTTAATAAAATTCTATGCTTCATTAATTTAACCAGCTTACTACAGAATATCTGATTCCATTTTTAATTGGTAGTACTGAATGATTATAGGTGTAGGTTGATGGAAATAATATCATTTCATTTGCTTTTGGTTTATAATTAATATTAAACCTAGAAAAACAAATTTCTCCACCTTCATAGTTGTCGTTTATATACCAAACTGTGGATATAGTTCTTGGTTCAAATACATTATGGTCAATATGATCTAAAAATTGAGACCCTTCAGAATATTTTAAAATAGAGTATCCCTTATGATCTGGCACTACAACGTTATAATATTTTTGATAATCTAATTCTATTGGATTAGAAAATTTTGTTATCGTTTCTCTTGCATATAAATCTAATAAATATTTTTGTGACAATATATCACTGTTTGTTTTATTATATTCGACAAAGTATGTTTTTGAACTTCTGTTTTCATCAATCATTTCTTTGCCATCCTTATATACATAAGAGTTTGACCATTCAATTTCTGGAATATTTAAGTTCATGAAATGTTCTATGGCTGGTACAAATTGAGTATAGTTTTCCATAACATCTGAGTACACCATAATACCTGGAGCTAATTCTTTTTTATTAAACATCAAACCACCAATGATCTGGCTCTACAAAATGAAAAAATATCATTGCTACTTTTTGATTTTCTGGATTAGGAAAATCTTCTCTCCAGTGCATTTGATCCTCACCACAATAAGCTATAGCTTCATTAGGATATAAAGTATATGATTTATTCTCTACCCATAAATCCCAAGGCTCAGTTTGATAAACACACATATCTATTGTGTAAGTACAAGCATTTTTATCTTTATGTTTAAATAAACTAGCATTACCTTCATAATGAGTAAATAATGAATATGTTGGAACAATATCTTGATTATTAAAAATATTTCTAGCAATAGGTAAAATTTTATTAGACCATTCTTTTAAAATTGGCCTACTTACCATGTCTATGGAATATCTGGAAAATTGTTTTTCTATTGGAAATGTTTTATAATCTTGAAATGAATTAGATATTGTTTTAAAATCTTCCTCATTAAATAAATTTTTTATAACTTTTGGTTCAAAATTTTGTAGATCATAACTCATTAAACAATTCCTATGCTCTCAAATTTATCCATTTGATCGTCTATGTCATTTAAAATATCAATATCTAGGTCCGAAGAGCTAGATATTGACGATGATGAACACAATTTTATACCTTCTTAGGTCTACCTGTTTTTTTGGCACCTAGATTTATTTCTCTGCGTATGCCATGCTTATTAGTATCAATTTTTGTTGCTGGCCTTGGACCATTAATTCCTGATCTAAACTTTCCTTGATTTGGTTTTTTACGACCAACTTCTTGGGAAGTTACTGCGCCTGCTGGTTCATTGTTTGGCGGTGTCGCCATACCTGTGCCATTTTCACTCATTGATAAATGATGTTCTTTGCGCTAGAGTGGCGGTCATATTTAATGTAAGACCTGCTTCTCCATCTCTTGAAACTTCAGTAATTGTAATTGGAACAATTCCAGTTGTGCTTCCTACTGACTCACAGCCACATTCGTAACACATTATTACTTACCGCCGTTGTTTACGCCTGCGCCATCTTGTGATGACTTATCAGTTGATGGGAATGCAGCTTTTGGTGCCTCTGTGTATGATTCTGTTGGCCATGGTGATGATCCTGCTGGCTTTGTTTCGTTAAATCCTTTTAAATCTTTTCCGTCTGACATTTTATTTCTCCTATAGGTTGTTGTATTTAGATGGGTCTAGAAATCCATCTATCCCTATATTATAGCATTTAAGAAATTACTAACCCAAAACAGTATCTAAGCCACGATATTTTATAGGCCAAAAAAATGATATTATTACGTTTCTATGCCCTTTTTCAATTTTTGACACCTGATGCGGTAAATCATAATCCCCTTTAAAAAAAATAAAGGTTCCAGGTTTTGGTTTTATTGAAAAATTTTCTTGGGGAAACTCTAAAAGCCCACCTTCATAATCATCGTTAAGATAAAGAAGCCCAGACCAATCGTCTTTTGAATTTTTTCTAATACTTTCTGCATCATTAGGTGTAATGTAATTGTCTGTATGCATCTTCATTTCAGAACCTTCTAGCATTAACCCATAAAACATTGTTTTAATATCCATTTTTGTATCTAAAAAGTCTGAAATTGTGTTTGACATTGAATTACATAACATTGTTAAAATGTCTATTCCAATATTGTAATTATTATCATCTTGGTAGCTTTTAATAGGATTACCACATTTAAAAGTATATCCATTTTCTGGACTTAAAGACGGACCACCTTTTATCTGGTAATCTGGTGCATCTGATGTAGTACTATTAAATGTTTCTGTTAAAAAATCTGATGTACTTTTAGATATATATCCCTCAATTATATAAATTTTATTATTTATATTTTTTATCAAGGCTTATATTTTCCATAGCATTCTTCACATACCCAGCTATAAAGATTTAAATCTTTAATAATTCTTGTTGCTTTATTTTCACAATTATTTTTTTCACACATACTATGAACTAATGGATTTTCTGACTTTAATACTGAACTCACTTCACCCTTTTCCCAAATTTTTCCCATGCTCTTTCGTGTAAGAAAAAGCCAACCATTTCACATGCTGTATAAATTATTGCAAATGAACCAGCATATTCCCAATGCGCTTCGCCAGTAATAGCTTTTTCAAATAAATATACTAATGTACCAACAAATAATATATGCACTGCGGGCCATGTAATTGATTTATAAATACTTCTTTTTTTACTACTCATTAATTTTACCTCTACTTAATTTATTATATATATAATTAATTACTTCGTTAGGTTTCCATTCATATGGTAACTCTAAATATTTAATTTCGTTTAATATTTTTTCTCTTATTTGATCTTCAATGTACTCCACATATATATTCTACCATTTAAATAAAAAAAGGGCAAGGTTTCCCTTGCCCCTTATTTAAAGAATTTACTTCTTTAAAGCAACCTTCTTTTTAGGAAATGCCTTATTCCAGGCTGTAGCTAATTTATTATAATCAGCTTTTTCCTTAATTACCGCTGCATCAGCAATAATTTTTGCTGCTGTTGCGGAATCAATAACTAATTGTTTTGAAGCAGCATCAGCTTTTGCTGAATTTAAATCTGCTGACAATGAGCTAATTTGAGATTGAAGTTGTGCAATTGTACCATTTAAATCGGTAACTGTGTATGACGCAACTACGGCTTTTACTGGAACTTTTAATCCAGTAACTGCTGTTGCTGTTGTCGCACCAGTTACTGCAATTGTTACATTACCAATTGTTGCAACTGAAGTATTCTCTTTTTTAGATCCTAAAATTAATGTAGAATCCGATGCAACCTGTGCTGCAGTAGACGTTACAATCTGTTTAGAAATTGAGCCATCTGCCCAAGTTCCACCAATTAGTGTTGCTGTTACAGTGTCAGAAACTGCGTTTCCAAATACATCTGTTGTGGTTACTGTAATTGCTGGAATAGTGCCTACTGCTACTGCAGTTGGTACTGAAACTCCAACGTTTGATACAGATCCAGCAATTCCTTTAACAAAAACAACTGTTGAATAAGATCCATTTACAATTGTAACTGAACCAGTTGCTGTCGATGTTGTGAATGCATAAACAGTCACTGCAGATCCTGCAGAAGTTACTGAGTACGTGGTTGAACCTGCAGAAGAATTAACTACTGCATTTGTTGCGCTTAAAGCTGTGACTAGCTTAACGCCACCTGTTGCTGTAAATGTAACTACAGTTCCAGTATCTGCTGTTGCTGCTAGAGCAATGGCATCTGCTGAATCTACTGTGTTGTCGGCTGGAACGTTCGCAGTCGCAGGCGCTGTAGATGTTGTAGCATTTGCTGAACCAGCAACTGTTATTACTAACGGTGCTGCTGATGCATTAATTGATTGAATGCCTAGTAATGCTAGGGCTGCAGCCGAAGCAACGGCAATCTTTTTTAATGACTTCATATTTTTTATTTCTCCTTTTTATCCATTTTTTTACAAAATGGAATTCTATTTTGGGTGTACACCCATATATATAAACGTTTAACCAAGCAATTTGTTGTCTTTATTGATCCCAAAGTTTTACATGAAAGCTACAAGGATCTCCGCCCTCGTCCCATTCTTCCATTTCTTCATCAGAAAGTGGTGGTCCTTCATGTGTGTCGCAAAATACCTCTGATACCCAATTTTTTTCACGACCATACTCATACCAAGATTGAACATCTAAAAAATCTATAGCCATTTACTTAACTCCTCAATCATTTGATGTTTAGGTTTTGCGCCAAGTATTTTTTTAACCTCTTTACCATTTTCAAATATAATTGTTGTTGGAACTGAGGTTATGTTGTATTTTGAAGCCTGTATTGGATTTTGATCTACATCTATTTTGGCAATCCAAATATTATTTTCTTTAGAAATTTCCTCTAAAATAGGAGAAAACATTTTACATGGCCTACACCATGTTGCCCAAAAATCAACAACTAAAACATTATGAAGGGTTAATATTTTATCAAAATTTTCGTCATTGATCTCTAGCATTATTTGTCTTTTAGTTCCTCTGCTGCTGCATTAAATTTATTCATAAATGTTTGAACTACCCAAAATGTTGTTTCTCCAGCATTTATAGACATAGCCTTAGAAGATTCTTCTGTTCTGTCTTCTATTGCAAGGGCGTTGTACCATTTCTGGTACAACTCCTCACCGATTTCTTTAATTATTTCTTCTAGCACTGTCATGTTAGCCATTTATTTTTTTAGCCCACTCCAATTTAATTGCAGCCAGTTTATCTGCAGCCAGTTTAACTTCAGCTTGGTATCTTGCTTCCGCCTCTGAAATTGCTTTGTTAGCCTCAATTGTAAGAGCAGCCTTTGCTTCGGCAGCCAATTGCTCTGCAGTTTTAGTTACTGGAGCGACTGGTTTTGTTACTATTGGAGCACTTGGTGCAATTTCAATAGGGGCACTAGAGATAAGTTTACCATATTGCCCCCTAGCACCACGGATTGGCTTTGAAGCATTATTTAGCATATCTAAAACTTGTTGATAAGTTAAAGAAGGATTTGAACTTTTAATTCCAGCCCATGTAGCAGCAGCAACTTGCGTAGAAATTGATGACCCTGCTGCATTTTTTACAGAACCTCCTGGGACTGCAACTTTCATATTTCCAATAGCGTAAAAGTCTAATCTATCCTTATCAAAGTTAGAATAGTTATCTACTTGCTCATATTGGTCTGCCATTCCAATTGATATTGAATCATTAATGCATGCTGGCCAAGATAACCTTGAAAGGTCTCTGTTGTTTCCTGCTGGAAAAAACACTGGTGTGCCTGAAGAAACTAATGAAGATATTACTCCACGCAACATTGGTGTTGTAGGGCAATAGTCTGTTAATGTTGTTAGTATTGCATGATTTGATTGAGACATTGCAACGCTCTGTATATTAAAACGAGATTTGTTATCTAATACCCATTTTAATGCTAAAGAAACACCAGTTTCGCCAGTTGATTGTCTTGAGCCAGATGGATTGTTTCCAATAATTCTTACAAAAACAATTTTAATATTTGGATTAGTTGCTACTGCAACTGATGCCATTTGTGTTCCGTGATCGAAACCATTTTTAGAAATAATATCAAATGGAAGTACAGTAGATCCTGGACCTTCCATAAACTTTTGTCCATTTGGACATGAGGCCAATTCTAAAACACAAACTTCATATGCAATTTTATCTTTAAAAATTGGTAAAGAAGTGTCTAATGCAGTGTCTAGAATTGCTATTGTTGAGGGTACTTGATTAGCTTTCGCCTCTACAGCAATAAATGTAGTAGATAGTGTTAGTGATAATATTGATATTGCAGTTATTAGTTTTTTATTCATAGGTACATTTTACTAAAACATACCCAAATTTGTCAAGAGTTTCTATCTATCCGTCTCTGATACCACTTACCAGCGTCTAATTGAGGTTGTGGTAAGTTGTTTGCCTCTAGTAATGCAGCAAGCATGTTGTTTAATAAATCTATCTCAAACTCTAGTTTGATTATTTGCATTTCTAGCAATCTTAATCTTTCTGATTTTCTCATTTTTACCTGTCTGTTGGGGTGGGAGCCGTTGCTAGACTACCACAGTTTGCACATTCCATGTCTAAAAAATATGTTGCGATGTCAAAATCTTCAAAGATTACTTTTAGATTCCATATAAAACATCCACAAGGACAAACATGAGTTGGTGTTCCTCTTAAATCCATAGCCATATCATAATTTTCTGGCTTAAGATTATTAATGTCCATATATTTAATTATACTCTAAATTTCAATTATTGTAAATGGTGCTCTAACTGCCATGTTAAATTTTGCAGCCGCCTCTAAGGCCATCCTGACCCGTTTACGGGGTGTTTTAATAGATGATGTTGAGTATAGTGATCCTAAAGCTAATTCTTGCCCAGCACCTTCTGCCATGTATTGAATGTCTGCTTCACCTATATGGAAATCACTATCCATAGTAAATATTCTACCTGCACCTTGAACTGCTATTAAGAAAACTCCGCCTTCATCGCCATCTTCTGTAGATCCTGCGGTTTGATTACCATATCCCTGTTCTTTAAATGTTTCTTTAATTGATTCAACAAACTTGGTACGCATAAATTTTTCTAAATTTTTAAATCCTGCTGTTGGTTTGTAAATTGGTGGCGTCCAGTTATATTGAAGAATTTGTCCCATTCTAAAGCTATCAACAAATGCAATTCCAAACTGACCTACTCTAAAAACTTTTGGATCTGTGCGTGAAAAAATTAATCCTGTTTTATCATCAGATGCAGCAGAATCTCCTCCTAGAAGGACTTTATTTTCATGAATAAGGGCTACCACTGCTGTCATACAGACTAGTATACTAAATTAAAAATTATCTGTCCAAAACCTCGTTTGAGTCTATTTCTGAAAGGCTTCTTAAGGCATCCTCTAGCTCAGATTTAATTAAAATTAATTCCTGAATCGTCTCATAATATTTATCTTTCCACTCAGTTAATTCTTTTTCTATTTGATATAATTCAATTTTTAAATCTTTTACTTCTAACTTTAAAAGGTCCTGCTCACGCTCTTGTTTTCTGTTTTTTTCTCTTTTATTTTCGTTCAGACCAGCAATAATTGCCGTCCCCATGCCAGACAATATCGCAGCAGATATTGCAATAATTATAGAGTTCAGATCCAGATGCATTATATATCATATTATACCGTAATATGTATACTAAATTAATAACTCAGAAGCAGAAATTTCATCCCCAACATATTTCTTTTTTAAAACAAATTCTCTAACACTTTCTGGCCCATTCTGTCTGCCAGTGATGATTACTAGCCACCTTGGTTCAAATTTTGATTCTATACACCCATCACACATAAATAAATTTATTGGAAGCAACGTAGACTTTTTAAGATTTAACTTATTTTTAGTTTTATTACAAGAATAGCAAAGAACCTTATCCATTATATTCCTCTTCTACATGTGAAAATACAATTTCATCCATAATTGAAAATTCTGAATTATCTATCATTTCTTCGTACTCCATTTCATCTTTTTTATATTTTACTATAGAGGCAAATGCTCCTAGTTTTTCTGTAGTTCCATAAACTCCTAGATCATGAATAAATACAATTAATACTCTATCGTAGTATTCTTTCACTAGGCACTCCTTCCAGCTCACATCTTACTCCATATGACTCAAGTAGCTTTTTTACTTTTGCTACATAATCTATGACCATTTCTTTTTTAACGCCTTCAAATTGTACAAAGTTGTCTTCATATAATCTTATTGCTAAAAATTCTGGATACTTTACTATATCCATTTGTAAGTTGTTTGCTGGTTTGGTAATTCCTCTTATTGCTTTTGACATTTCTGGTGTATAAAATACTGGCTTGTTGGGCTCTCCAGTCCATTGATTAATGCCATGCTTAAAATGATTTTTATCTTTATCAATAAACATTTTTCTTTTTCAATCTTTTCCATGTATCGTTTGTCTTATGTAAATTTCTAGTTTTATCAATTGTTCCAGAGTTTAAATAAACTCCGCCCCATACGCCATACTCATCGCCGTCAGATCCAGATTTATAACACATTGCTATAACTGGACAGGCTAGACATGCTTCGTCAACATTTTTTGCAATTTTAGGATCATTTTCATATTTATCATAAAATAGGTTAGTGTCCATGCCTCTACAAACTGCAAGGTGCCACCAGTCTAAGTCGTCTTTGTCTACCCCTAAATTATTTAAAATATTTGACATATTGTTTAGGTAGAACCCACATTCCTTTATTATCTACAGATACTCTATCTGCCATTCCCCAAGTTTTATTAAATATTCCTTTTATATTAAAAAATGCATTGTTATTTTTTTTCCAAATAATTAAATCATAGTTGTTCCAGTATGCATCATTGGTAATTGATTTATATTTATTTATAAATACGTCTACACCACGTTCATTTAAATGTAACATTTTTCCTTAAATATAAAAGGCGAATCCCTGTATACTATTATACAGGGATCTTTTAAGCCTTGTCAACTGATTTTATTGTTTATTTTTAGGTATTAACGTTTGAGGTCCATCTGTGCCAAATAAAGACTTTTTAATTGGTACACAATTAGGTACTCGTTTTCCGCCTTTATCTTTCATTCCGACCTGTTTATATCCAGACCAGCAAGCTTTTTCCATATTATCCCATTTATCTTCATCTTCATTATCTGATTCGTAAGACTTTGAAATCTCTTCATCTGTAAGATATTTTTCCATTATTTCTCCTTAACGTTAATTATTTTAACGTTTTTTATTTCGTCATCTACGCCAAATATATCATTTGCATAGTCTAGAGCATCATTTTCGTCAAAGGCTTCTACTTCTACCTCTACTTC
>Ga0164293_10002081_pt1 | contig 16933 bp, 15 predicted proteins | sample GEODES118metaG_FD_111487 | JGI IMG/M metagenome (GOLD analysis project Ga0164293, IMG submission 111487) | Eutrophic lake water microbial communities from Lake Mendota, Wisconsin, USA - GEODES118 metaG | ecosystem: Environmental > Aquatic > Freshwater > Lake | place: USA: Lake Mendota...
ATCGATTGCTCGGAATGACCATGAGCAAATCTGACATTATCAATATACTCAATAGATTAGGACTGATACTTCAATCTTCAACTGATACATATTTTCAATTTGTAATCCCTTCGCACCGATTTGATATCAGCATTGAAGCAGATCTTATCGAGGAATTGGCGCGCGTCTACGGATATGATCAACTGCCAGTCACCAAGCCCTCGGTACGTATGAATCTTTCGCCAAACCCAGAGGGCTCTGTGAGCCCAGAGAGACTTCGCGAAAGGCTTGTAACTCTTGGATATCAACAAGTTATCACCTATAGCTTCGTTGAACCCTCACTAATGACAATGCTTAGACCAGATCTGCAGCCAGTTCCTCTTCAAAACCCGATTTCAGCAGAAATGGCGGTGATGCGGACAAGCTTGTGGGCGGGGCTAATCCAGACCCTACGTTACAATGTTAATCGCCAACAGGCCCGGGTCAGATTGTTTGAAACGGGCCAGATATTCCTGCCTTCCGGGGCTTTGATCAACCAGCCTGATATGTTGGGCGGGCTGATTTATGGCAGCCGCTTGCCGGGCGACTGGTCTCAAGGTCGCGATTCTGCTGATTTTTACGATGCAAAAGGGGATGTGGAAACGATACTTTCCCTCAGCGGCGAACATGACAAGTTTACCTTTGAAGCACAGAAGCACCCGGCACTTCATGACGGCCAATGTGCTCGAATCCTCAAGTCGGGGCTGCCGGTAGGCTGGATAGGGGCACTGTCTCCAGCTTTGCAGCGAGCGCTGGACCTGAATGACAGAACATTCTTGTTTGAGATTGAACTGGCAGCAGTGCTTAGCGCACGAAAACCGGCATTCAAAGCACTTTCCCGGTTTCCTGAAGTCACCAGAGATCTGGCTGTTTTGATTGACAGGCACATCCCGGCGCAGGCTATCAGAGGCGAATTGCAGGCGTTGGCTGGAGAACACCTTACTTCGCTTAGAATATTTGATGTTTATCAAGGCGATGCCATAGGTTCCGAGAAAAAAAGTATGGCATTGGGCTTGACCTGGCAACATCCTTCACGCACTCTAGGCGAGGACGACATCAATTCCATAATTGAGCGTTGTGTCAAAGGCCTGGAAGTCAAATTTAATGCAAAGTTAAGGAATTGAGCATGGATAAGGGCGCGCTGACAAAAGCGGAAATGGCAGAACGTTTGTTTGATGAACTTGGCGTTAATAAACGCGAAGCCAAAGAACTGGTAGAGCAGTTCTTTGAAGAAATTCGACAAGCGCTTGAGGCTAACGAGCAGGTAAAACTCTCCGGTTTTGGCAACTTCGATCTTCGCGATAAGAAACAACGCCCCGGTCGCAACCCCAAGACCGGAGAAGAAATTCCAATAAAGGCACGTCGGGTCGTTACATTTCGCCCTGGCCAGAAGCTGAAAGCTCGAGTAGAAAAATATGCTGGAACCCAGCAACAGTAACAAGGAATTACCCCCGATTCCCTCCAAACGCTACTTTACGATTGGTGAAGTAGGAGAATTGTGCACTGTAAAGCCGCACGTTTTGCGTTATTGGGAACAGGAATTCCCCCAATTAAAACCCGTTAAAAGGCGCGGTAACCGCCGCTATTATCAGCGCGAAGACGTACTTCTTATCCGTCAGATCAAATCTTTGTTGTATGAGCAAGGGTTCACGATCGGAGGCGCGCGCCAACGTATGAGCGGCTCGCAGGAGCAAACTCCAACAATAACTTCGACTGCCTCTTCTCTTGAAGATGATGACATCCGGGCAATGATTGCTGAACTTGAATACGTTCTGAAATTGATTTGATCTGGCTGACTGTCTTAATTTTGTTAAAAATTTCTCTTTTCTATTTGCCTCCGTCCGCGGCTAGATGGCAGAACGATCTCACTGGTGCGGTTCCGCCGATGCCACGTGTCAAAGCCAACGTCAGCATTGGCTGGTCCCGTGACCGCCACAGTGCCAATATCACTGGCCGCTAAATAGATTATGTGATTTTCAACGCTAACAAGTTTGACTATCAGGCGCGCTTGCCATTCAGCAACTATCGCAACGTAGATGTACTGAAAGCCTCTTCGATCTTCGACGCCAGCTACAACTATCGTGGCCTCGAAGCATTGGGCGGCGAGCAGAGCTTTACGCTTGGTGCCCGTAACCTTTTTGACAGAATGCCGCAAAAAGTCCCAATGCTCGGCGGTATGGAGTCAATTCTTTACGACCCAACCGGTCGCATGCTTTACGGTCGTGTAACCTTCGAGATGTAATCGGAATCGTTACTTGTAAGAAAACAGAGGTGGTCGGACATCCAGTCCGACCACCTTTTTTATTTCTGGAAATCAAAAAACACCTACTTGATGCAAAACACAAAGCGAACCCGCAAGGGACTTGCAAGCACAGGCAAGGCAAGTATAATGCCGGCTCTTAATTCGGGGCGTAGCGCAGTCTGGTAGCGCACCACACTGGGGGTGTGGGGGTCGCAGGTTCAAATCCTGCCGTTCCGACCAAATTTGTTTTTGTATGATTCTTGCATCTAACCTCACAACATAAGGCTCTCTAACCAGGGCCTTTTTTTAATCAAATAGACCAATTGACCCTTTCAGGCACTAGCATTTGCAGCGCCGAACTTACTCTCGCCGTGTAAAACAAGCAGTCTGGTTTTCATTCATCATCAGGCGTAAACTCCGGTTAGCTTAAGGTGAGCAACACGGACATTCACCTGGAGTTTCCCAGTGTGCCATCTTTAAAAAATGTGAAACCTGTGTCGGATATAGCCAGCAATAACAAGAATAGTCAGGTGCCAGATACAGATCCTTTTATGCCTGATATCGCCGGTAGCCTCAGCGAATTTTTCATGAATAGCCCATTACGGGAATTCAGCGATAATCTGCTTCGTTCAGTTCCGGGTTTACCGCCTGTTGTGCAAACGATACATCTACTGGGCGTCGCTGTGATTGTTGGGTCTATGGTGTTTTTGTGTTTGCGAATACTAGGATTGGCTGCGAATCGGCAGGATCCTTATGAGATGGCTCAGCGTTTGTTCCCGTGGTTTTTTTCTGCTATCCCTGTCATGTTTATCAGCGGCGCAGTGTTTTTTCTAGCCCGACCACAGCGCTACATTTACAACCCGATTTTTACAATCAAAACTGTGGCATTTCTGCTGACAATCATCGCCAGTTTCTGTTTGTGGAAATACAGTTCTGAGTTAAAAACCAACACAATCCGATTGCCAACCAAGCTGTTGGCAGCCGTTGTAATGACTGGCTGGGTGATAACAGCGCTGGCAGGGCGGTGGATAGCTTATTCAGATTATATTTTCTGGCCAGAGTAGACTCATGATCAACGCTGTCCTTACCCATGAATTCTGGCTTTCCCTTGAGTACCTTCCTCTGGCAGAGCAGATTGGCGCAACGTGGTGGTTTCCGCTGATTAACTCCCTGCATGTGCTGGCTATCAGCTTTATGCTAGGCGCTCTGCTGATGCTGGACTTGAGAGCTGCAGGCCTGGCTGCCAATCGATACTCGATTAAAGATCTTTGCAAAGATTTTTTACCCTGGATATGGGCATCCTTTTTGGTTGCCTGTATAACCGGAATCGCGTTGTTCATCACCCGCGCAAGTGCACACATGTTGAATCCGGCGTTTCAGTGGAAGATGCTGCTGATGGTACTGGCAGCCTTAAACATGGTGATGTTTCACTGGCAGACGACCAAGTATCGTCTGGCAGATATACACCCAGAAAACTTTCCTGTCATTTTGAAATGGTCCGGAATTGTTTCGTTGCTGCTTTGGGCTGGGGTAACACTCGCCGGACGATGGGTAGGTCACATCGTTTAGTTTGAAACTGTAAAATCAATATCAAAGGAGAGTGAGTCATGCCAGAGGCCTATATCGTAGCGGCGGTCAGAACCGCCTGCGGCAAGAAGAATGGCAGTTTAAGTGCTATTCACCCGATTGATCTTGGTGCTGCCGTCGTAGACGAAATTCTTGATCGGACAGCCTTGCCGAATGATGCTGTTGACGATGTCATTTTTGGTTGCGTCAGTCAGGTAGGTGCACAGGCGGGCAATCTTGCGCGCAACGTCTCTTTAGCTTCACGCCTGGACATCTCAGTGCCAGGCGTCACTATAGACCGCCAGTGCGGGTCGTCTTTGCAGGCTGTGCACTTTGGAGCCCAGGCAGTCATGTCCGGCACTCAGGATCTGATTATCTGTGGAGGCGTGGAATGCATGAGTCTTGTGCCAATCGGCTCAAACATCAATGATTCGAAACCGCTTGGGCGAGGTGTGCCGCGAGGCGAAAGACTTGATGAGCTTTATCCCGGCATTGAGTTCAGTCAATTCAGTGGCGCCGAATTACTTGCACAGAAGTATCACATCACACGTAAAGAGCTAGACAAATTTGGTGTGCTTAGCCATCAGCGTGCAGCAGCAGCAACCCGTGAAGGATATTTTCTTCGGGAGATCGTCCCCGTTGAGATAACACGTGCTGATGGCAGTGTGGATACCCATGCCGTTGACGAAGGTATCCGCTACGAAGCCAGTCTTGAGGCTATGCAAGGGCTTAAAACTCTATTCGAAGGCGGCGTCATCACGGCGGGCACTGCCAGCCAGATCAGCGATGGTGCGGCTGCCGTGCTGATTGCTAATCGCCGGGCAATCGAGAAATACAATTTACCCGTGAGGGCACGTATTCACACGCTGGTCGTTGTAGGCTCTGATCCGGAGATCATGCTTGAGGGACCGATACCTGCAACAGAAAAATTGCTAGAGAAAGCCAATCTGACCATCGACGATATCGATCTGTATGAGGTCAATGAAGCATTCGGATCAGTCCCGCTGGCGTGGGCCAAAGCAATGGGCGCTGATCTTCGCCGATTAAATGTCAACGGTGGTGCACAAGCACTGGGACACCCCCTTGGTGCTACCGGGGCCAAGCTGGTGACTAGCCTACTGCATGAACTGGAGCGGCGCGAAGCCCGTTTTGGACTTGTTGCAATTTGCGAGGGCGGCGGCACGGCCAATGCTACGTTGATTGAACGTCTCGATGGACCAGACTGGTAATGCCACTTACGCCCACCGAAGCTCCAGCGTTTGTTAATCGTTTCACCCGCGAATTGCCTGCCGACAAGATAGAAGATAACTATTGTCGGCAGGTGCAAGGTGCTGCCTATTCAAGAGTAAAACCCGCCAGAACCAGCAACCCCGAGTTATTGTCATTAAACGAAGAACTGGCCTGCGAGCTAGGTCTACAACCGCTACTTGACGATAAGGCAGCACTGGCCAAGGTGTTGAGCGGCAATACCTTGCTGCCGGGCATGGATCCATTTGCAATGGTCTATGGCGGACATCAGTTTGGAAACTGGGCAGGCCAACTGGGCGACGGGCGGGCGATTAATCTGGGAGAGATTTCAACCGCACACAATAAACATCTCACACTGCAGTTAAAGGGCGCCGGAGCTACTCCCTACTCAAGGCACGCAGATGGCAGGGCAGTGCTTCGGTCATCACTGCGCGAATACCTGTGCAGTGAGGCCATGTTCCACCTTGGGGTGCCAACAACTCGAGCCTTGAGCTTGGTATCCACGGGCGACAAGGTAGTACGGGATATGTTTTATGACGGCAATCCAAGGGCAGAACCAGGCGCTATTGTATGCCGGGTGGCGCCTTCCTTTGTCCGTTTCGGAAATTTTGAGCTACCCGCGTCAAGAGGTGATAACCATCTGCTGCGACGCCTGCTTGACTTTGTGGTTGTGACCGACAGGGAGGATCTGTCAGAACGTGTGCGCCTGGCAGGCTCAGACTCCTCACTGACAGATGTTTATCTCGATTGGTTTCAGCAAGTGTGCAGGCTGACGCAAAGCATGATTGTTCATTGGATGCGCGTAGGTTTTGTGCATGGGGTAATGAATACTGACAACATGTCTGTCTTGGGCCTGACTATCGATTATGGCCCTTACGGATGGATAGATGATTACAACCCCGACTGGACACCCAACACGACAGATGCTGCCAATCGACGTTACCGGTATGGAAACCAGCCGGCAATTGCGCGCTGGAATCTGTATCAGTTGGCAAACGCCATCTACCCGGTTGTGCAGGATGCTGAGTCATTGCAATCCATTCTGGATAAGTTGTCATCTGAGTATGACGTTGAATTTTCCGCAATGATGAGTCAAAAACTTGGCTTTCAAAACCCCTTTAACTGTCCGGCAGAGCTGATAGAAGCTTTGAAGAAATTACTATGCCTGCAACCAACGGATATGACCTTGTTCTTCCGTTTGTTATCTGAGTTTAAACCTGAGGATGCCCAGAGCAACGTTCACAAAATCGTAGATGCGGCTTTTTACGAAAACACACAAGCAAAACCAGCAATCGCTCAGGCCTACCAGGATTGGGAGGCGCTCTATCGTAGTTGTTTATTGTCGGAATCTGCATTGCACGCGCAACGAAAGAGCATGATGAACAGTATCAACCCCGCCTATGTGCCAAGAAACTATCTGGCGCAGCAAGCCATCGATGCCGCCGAAGCAGGGGACATCCAGGTCTTCACAAAACTGCTTAAGGTGCTAGAAAAGCCTTATCAACAACAATCATCTGCTGATGCCTATGCAGGTTTAAAGAGACCTGAGTGGGCAGTAAACAAGGCAGGCTGTTCAATGTTGTCCTGCAGTTCCTGATACACAGAGCCTGCCATCTGACGATGGAGAACGTCACTTTACTGAAACAACGACGTTCTCTAACGCAAACCAGTGGCTGGGTTACACTTTGTCAGCGTGACCATCTACACCTGTTAATTAGGTAAAAGTCTTCCGATCTCAGGAGTAGTCAGTATTCAATCAATACCCATACCCGTGTCAGATCTGAGGCAACAGAGCAGTTGATCCCGTTGTGTAACGCTGATCACCGCCTGCGTTATGCGGCTGCGTCTGGCACTAATGACATTCTTTGTCGTGCCTGTTGTGTTTGATTTTCTCGCGAAAAACACCGCATCGCCCGAAACAGTCTCGCGCTTGCTCAACACCTTGCAAACAAAATACACTGAGATAACGGCCGCTCCTGCTCCTGCCATCTCAGGCAGTGACACGCGAGCCCTTAATCAACGCCGCGAAGATCTCTGATTGCGGCATTTGTGATGCTGCGCCACCCGGCGCTGCGCTCAGGCGCAGCCCCGGTGGCCAATCGACAAGGGAGTCGGTGTCCAATGGGTATCTTTGCTATCGTTTTGTTGTTTCTAATCGTCGTTCTCGCCATCTACCTGATCAGTATTTATAACCAACTGGTCAGCCTGCGGAACCGCTTTCAGAATGCTTTTGCGCAGATTGAAGTTCAGCTTAAGCGTCGCTACGACCTGATCCCCAATCTGGTCGAAACAGCCAAAGCCTATATGTCTCATGAGCGCGACACGCTCGAAGCAGTCATTCAGGCACGTAACGCAGCAGCCCAAGGCCTTGGTGCAGCGTCGGCAAATCCTGGCGCCCCCGCTGCGATGTCAGCGCTGGCAGGACAAGAGGGCATACTGGCCGGCGCTTTGGGCAGACTGAACGTAGTAATGGAAGCTTATCCGGATCTGAAAGCCAATCAGAACATGATGCAGTTGAGCGAAGAACTAACATCGACTGAGAACAAAGTTGCTTTTGCCAGGCAGGCTTACAACGATCAGGTCATGAACTACAACACCTACCGCCAGAGTTTTCCGCCTGTGGTATTCGCTGCTGCATTTGGTCACGGTTCTGATGCCGGACTGCTTGAATTTGCAGATTCTGCTGAGATTCAGGCTGCTCCTAAAGTCAGCTTTTAGTCACCAATCTGATTGTCTGCCGGAAGTTCGGACTCATGGATTTTTTCAAAGCCCAAGACCTTGCCAGACGCCGCACGCGGCATCTGGTTTTTCTGTTTGTACTATCGTTGCTGAGTTTGCTGGTTTTAACCAATCTGTTGCTCTACCTCGTTTTTAGTATCTCTGGCACCTATACCGAGGTTGGGCATTTATTCACCCCCACGGAACCGGGACTGTATGCAGCCGTAAGCCTTGCGGTATTGCTGGTTGTTGTTGTCAGCAGTGTGTTTAAAACATTCAGTCTGAGACAAGGGGGTGATGCTGTCGCTCAAATGATGAATGCGCGCCTACTGATATCACCAAAGACAGTAGACGAACAAAAGCTGCTGAATATTGTAGAGGAAATGGCCATTGCATCGGGCACTGCCGTGCCGCCTGTTTATATCATGGAGGAAGTGTCTATAAATGCATTTGCTGCCGGCCATTCCAGTGCAGATGCTGTTATTGGAGTCACGCGCGGTGCCATTCAGAAGCTTAACAGGGACGAGCTCCAAGGGGTCATTGCACACGAGTTCAGTCACATCCTGCATGGTGATATGCGACTTAACCTGAGATTGATTGGCTTGCTACACGGCATTATGGTGCTCGGGATAATGGGTCATTATTTGCTGAGAGCAGCATCCTCGACCCGGCGAAACAACAATAACGCAGCAGTGGCGATTTTTGGAATTGGTTTGCTCGTTATCGGCGCATCAGGATCATTTTTTGGTGGTCTTATCAAGGCAGCTGTCAGTCGACAACGTGAATTTCTTGCCGATGCATCGGCTGTGCAATACACCCGAAATCCTGCTGGTATTGCGGGAGCTCTAAAACGTATCGGCATCGATACCGACAATCACTTTCTTGACAATCCGGCAGCAACTCAAATCAGTCATGCCTTGTTCAGCGAAGGCGTGAAACATAAATTTAATGCGCTTTTTGCCACTCATCCACCGCTGAAGCAACGCATTGAAGCCCTGGATCCTGAATGGAGCGGAGAATTCAGCGCAACAACCCCCATACAAGAGTCGGCTGTGTCCCCATTGATGGCAGCCGGATTTGCTGTCAGCAGGGCGGGCACTGCGAATGAAGAGGACATCAACCAGGCAAAGCATGTACTGCTGGAAATGCCTGCTGAGTATCAGCGCGTTGCCAAGGAGGCACTGGGTGCTTCGGCAATTATCTGTATTCTGATGCTCAGGCAGGATCTTGAGTCAACACCATCAGGTGTTAGCGTTATTGAACAAAGGTTAGCAGTAATCAGCCCAACCCTCGCAGCTGAAGCCACCAGACTTTTCCACAGTCAAGCCGTGATAGAACCCGCACATCGTCTTGCGCTGATCAGTTTGTGCCTTGGCACACTAAGGCAACTGACAAACCAGCAATACAAGCAGATCCGAGCGGTTTGGAGCACACTCATAGAGACGGATCCCCGACCTGATCTGCACTCCTGGTTGATATTCCAGTTGGCAAGCAATCATTTGGACAGGATGCTTGATTTTAATGCCCAGGTTCATCTGTCAGCGCAGACAAGTCTCAGCGACCATCAAAAAAATCTCAGTGTCTTTCTATCAGTTTTAACCTTCAGCGGCGGTTTAACGGGCGTTGATGCTGAACTCGCATTCAACTCTGCTGCAAATGCACTGCATACCAAAGGACTTGAGTTGATACCGGCCGATCAATTGACCCTTTTAAGTTTTCAGTCGTCAGCCACTCAACTGAAATCGCTCACCTACGCTGACAAGAGGCAATTGCTCGACGCAATGTTGCTCTGTGTTTATCACGATAATGGTGTGACTGTGACCGAAAATGAATTAATGCGCACGACTTCAGAAATATTAGGATGCCCGTTGCCAGCCAAATTTTGATCATGCAGTGAATCACTCGAAACTGAACACATTGCTCATCTGCTCAGCCTGCTCACAATTGAGGATTACCAGACTCTCAATGCTGCCATCTGCATAACTCACTGACATGACAACATCCTCTGCCGAAGCACACACACCTTCACTCTCGTCAGAGCCTGGCACAGTCTCGCTGTTCAAATAATAAAGCCTGCGTTTTGCGTCGGCCTTGTAAAACATACGCGCGACAATTTCTTGGCCTGTGTAACAACCCTTTTTAAAGTCGATTGCGCCATTAATATCGTAGTTCAGCAGCTGTGGTGTAAACACTTCAGACTGACTCAGATCAGGATGCGCCTGACCCGTTCTGATATCTGCCGCTGTCCAAATAGACTCTGGCACGGGCTCGAGCAAGGGCTGCAGGGTTTGCCAAAGCGCTTGTGACGGCTCTGAGCTGCGCTCGAAGACCACCAGAATACGAGGGAGAGTATACAAAGAGGTCATCGGCATTCTGATCAATGTCACGCCCTGGACCCGAACGCAACTGTCCGCAATTTCGGGCAACGAGATTCCTAAAGAACTGAGTGTGGCGGCTAAATTGACGCCACCAATACCGTAAACACAATACTGCGTCCCGGTTGCCTGTAATGATGTTTTGAAAAACACCCGGTACTTATTCAATGTTGCAAGAATTTTTTCCTGCAGATCGACGCGCGATATCAGCAATACCACATCGTCGCCGGAAAGTATTCTGACATCGGCGATCACCCGCCCCTTGAGGTTACACAATACGCCCCTGAGAGTATTTTCTTCGCTGAGTTTCAGCAGGTTACAACTGAGCTGTCCTTGTAAAAAGCGTTTGCTGTCTTCGCCATTTACTTCAGTGATTGCCATGGAATCCAATGTCAAAAACCAGGCACCGGTGTCGACAACAGCTGTATCTGTATCAATGATTGTCGTCATAGTTATTCCGGATTCAAAGCGGATTATGAGTTAGTATAAGGAGGTTGGGCCGGCAAAAAATGCCGCCTGTCGAGGAGCCTTTATGGTATCAGATATCGCCTACAAAAAAATGCTCTGGCATAGTCGCCGCGGCATGTGGGAGCTAGATATTCTGCTTCTGCCTTTTGCAGAGAAAAAGTTGCCGGAACTAGATGATACTGATCACAAACGTTATGAACGTTTGCTAACAGAAGAAGATCAGGATTTGTTTGCTTGTCTTGTTGAGCGCGTCCAGCATCCAGATAAAGAAATGCAAATTATCATCGCAAAAATTCGTGAGTTTGCTGTTTCGGGCGTCGCCAGACCACATTGAGCAATCACCATGGATATGGATATCCACTTTTCACAATCCCGATATCTATCGAGCCTGCGTGGCCTCGTCATGCTAGCTGTTATCTGCGGACTTGCGATCTCGAACATCACGGCACCAGTGCTGGCAGGCTTTTTGTTGCTCGTGTGCGTTCAGTGTCTGGCCTGGACAACAGGGGAGCCGAGGATTTGCGGATTTACCTGTGACACTGACAACGATACCGATATCGAGCAAAACACCGGGCAACCGTCAATGGCACTGAAGCTTAGCAATGGGCGCTGGCTTAAAGCAGAGCTGACCCATTTCTATTGTCTCTCGTGGATTCAAGTTCTTGAATTCAGAACTGCAGGCAACAGACATACGCTGATTATTCTGCCCGACTCTTGCAGTCATGAAGACCAACGTCGAATCCGCTGCTTTTTATCTGCGGGTCAGTATCGCCGAAAGCCTCTTCGCCAGGCCAAATCAGTCAAATACCCGCATTAACATCAATCCATAAAACCCACTTCACGGTCTAAGGATCGTATCGGCAGCAACATCACTGAGCTCGGGGTAATCAATATTAAAGTGCAGACCGCGGCTTTCTTTGCGCAACAGCGCACAGTCCACAATCAGCTTGGCAACCAGCACGAGATTTCTTAACTCCAGAGAATCACGACTGATCAGATAGTGACGATAATGAAAAGAGATTTCCTGCTCAAGTAGATCTATGCGTTTGCTGGCTCTTAACAATCGGCTATCGCTGCGCACAATGCCAACAAAGTCCCACATCACCCGTCTCAACTCATCCCAGTTATGCGCCACAACCACTTCTTCCTGAGATCGGGTCACGCGGCTTTCATCCCAGTCCGGAATACTGAGCGGCACTTTGTTAATGTAATCAAATCGCGAATAGATATCCTCGGCCGCACCAAATGCCAGCACAAAACACTCAAGAAGCGAGTTACTCGCCATGCGATTGGCGCCGTGCAATCCTGTAAAGCTGGTCTCGCCAATGGCATACAGGTTGCTAATATCGGTTCTGCCACACTTATCAACCATCACCCCGCCGCAGGTATAGTGGGCAGCGGGCACCACTGGAATACGATCCTGAGTAATATCGATACCATACTCAAGACAACGCGTATAAATGGTAGGGAAATGTTCTTTTATAAATGCCGCTGGCTGATGCGATATATTGAGATAGACACAATCACAACCCAGACGCTTCATTTCATGATCAATCGCACGCGCCACGATGTCCCGCGGTGCCAACTCCGCCCGCACATCAAACTCCGGCATAAACCGACTGCCGTCGGGCAACTCCAGCGTTGCACCTTCGCCGCGCAGGGCCTCAGTAATCAAAAATGACTTGGCATGCGCATGATACAGGCAGGTTGGGTGAAACTGGTTGAATTCCATATTGGCCACACGGCAGCCAGCACGCCATGCCATTGCAATACCGTCACCCGTCGCACTGTCTGGATTAGTTGTGTACAGATATGCTTTGCTTGCGCCGCCACTGGCCAGAATCACAAAGCGTGCCTTGAAGACTTCGACTTTGTCGGTATCGGGGTTAAAGACGTAAGCGCCAACGCAGGTTTTTCCAGGCAAGCCGAGTTTCTCGGACGCGATCAGATCAATCGCCAATCTGTTTTCAAACAGCGTTATACCCGGCGTTTGCAGAGCTCTGTCTTTGAGTGTTTCAAATACAGCCCGCCCAGTCGCGTCGGTTGCATGAATAATTCTGCGCTGACTATGGCCACCTTCCTGAGTGAGGTGAAGAGGCTTCAGATTGTCGCGATTCAATGGCATTGACGCAGGGCCTGAGCCGGCTTCCTCCGGCGTCAGAACGGTGAAGGGCACACCTTGCTCAACCAGCCATTGAATAGCTTGCTGACTGTGCTCAACAATGTGCCTGACAATGTCCTCATGGCAAAGTCCCGCACCTGAGTCCAGGGTATCTGCAATATGAGCATCAATACTGTCGCTTTCATCGAGTACGGCGGCGATACCACCTTGAGCCCAGTAAGTTGCACCCTGACTCAGAGTACCCTTGCTCAACACAGCAACTTTGGCAAACTCAGCCGTTTTTAACGCAAGACTCAAGCCTGCTGCACCGCTGCCAATAATCAGAATGTCAAAGTCGAACAAGGTCGCTGTATCCATTGTGGTGCAAGAACGCAGAATTCTATAGACTCTCCCACCATATTCATATCCTGCGATCTGATTGATTATCAGGTCACCGCTGTAAAACGTTTCAACAGGTAGTCAGTCACCATTGTATGAAAAGCACGGACACCGACAATCAACTGGTAGAGCGAGTACTACAGAACGATTCCAGAGCTTTTACCCTGCTTGTGTTGCGTTATCAGCACAAGGTACTGGGCTTGATAAGTCGCTTTGTCAAAGACCCGCACGAGGCTGAGGATGTCGCTCAGGAAGCATTTCTCAAGGCTTATCGGGCACTGCCCAGTTTCAGGGGTGAGAGCGCATTCTATACATGGCTTTATCGCATAGCGGTAAATAGCGCCAAGAATTACCTGGTATCACGGGGCAGGAGACCGCCCAGTACTGATGTCGATATGGATGATGCAGAGTTGATTGATGACACCAGTACGTTGCGCGATGTTGAAACACCCGATGCAACAATGGAAAAGGAAGATCTGCAACGAATTATCAACAAAGCAATTGATAATCTGCCTGAAGAGCTAAGAACGGCATTCACACTGCGTGAATTCTCAGGCCTCAGCTATGAAGACATTACCGAGATTATGGATTGCCCCGTTGGCACGGTGCGGTCTCGTATATTTCGGGCAAGAGAAGCAATCGACAAGTGTGTTAGAGAAGCAATGAATCCATGACGCCTGGAGCGGTGCTTTTTTCAGATTCAGTGGAACTTGAAACAGAATAAGCTGTCCTAACACTGTCACGATTTCAAGTTTGGTTTTAAGTCGGTCAGAAAATGCAAATCCCTAATGAGGCAACTGCATGAATCAGAAAGAGCAGGATAGAACAGCACAGAAGGATTCAGACTCCATGAATGGCGATAACCAGAACCTGTCCCTGAATGAAGAAGAGGCATTGTCGGCGCTTATGGATGGCGAGTTAGGGGAATTTGAGTTGCGAAGGTTGTTATCCCGGGTTGCTGCATCGCCTGAACTGCGAATGAAGTGGGAAAGATATAATCTTGCGCGCGCAGCGTTTGATGCAGAACCACTTGATATGCGCACCGCATCACTCTCTTTGACGAACAACAATTCAGGTACCTTGCTTGATCGCATCATGATGGAGGTTGATCAGCAACCACTGCAAGTTACCGATAGGCAAAATTTGCACTCTGCAGCCAGGAAAACTATCAAACCATGGCAGAGGGATATGGCACGCCTGGCCATCGCAGCGTCAGTAGCACTGGCGGTGTTTGTAGGGATGCAGTCTGTGTTAACCCAACCTGGCGTTCAACCTGATATCGCTAGCTCAACCGCAAGAACTGAGCAAACAACACCTGACATGACTGAAAGGCAAAATGTTCAGGTTGCAGTTGATGAGGAAGCTCAACAGCGGTTGAATGACTACATCAGAAGTGTCTCCATCCCCGGCCGAAGTGAAGTCCCGGTACCTTTTAATATACTGGATGAGTCTTCCATGCTGAGGCCTGTGTCAGATCTCGAGTTGATCGAGGAGGTACGGCGCGACAACCCCTGAGCCCAGACTATATTTCCTGGATACAGTCATATTTTTTACAACCGTTGAATGAATGCGTTCAACGAGGTATGTTTATCGGCATCTCTATTTGGTTGGCCGGCTTTCAGGCAACCATCTGTCTCTGTCATCCAATCTGGAGAAAACAGAATGCTGATAAAATCGACCCGCCTGTTGCAAATCTTTCCAAACAGGACGTTGACCGCTGCACCACCACTCACTTCACGCTTATCGATTGTCGCGGTTATTGGTCGACTTTCCGGTTCGCTTCCTGCATCTCTGTCCACCCTTATTTTCTCGGTGTCGGTCTTGATTCTGATGTCTTCTCCGGCGTCTGCTCAAAGAGGCCTGCCGGATTTTGCCGATCTGGTAGAAGACAACGCTGCCACTATCGTAAACATCACCACGGTTCAACGTGTGTCGGTTGGATCAGGCGCACAACAGGGCGAGATCGAAGAACTGTTGCGTCAACTCAGACCGGACGGGTTACCCATTGATCCTGACGTCCAAACCCGCCCCAGAGGAGGCGTTGGCTCAGGCTTTATCATGAGTGACGATGGCTACATCATCACCAATCATCATGTCGTGGCTAATGCTGACACGATCACCGTAACCCTGACCGACCGACGCGAATATTCTGCTGACATTATAGGCAGTGATGAATTATCGGATGTTGCACTGATCAAGATTGATGCTACTGGATTACGCGCTGTCAAATTCGGGGACTCGGAACAGGTACGAGTTGGCGAATGGGTGCTGGCGATCGGCTCTCCTTTCGGACTTGAATTCTCTGCAGCCGCAGGGATAGTCAGCGCCAAATCCAGAAACGTTCCGTCGCGCGGCCCTGCAAATTATGTTTCGTTTATACAGACGGACGTTGCAATCAATCAGGGAAACTCAGGCGGACCGTTATTCAATCTGGAGGGAGAAGTCATCGGTATCAACTCGCAGATCCTGAGCAGCACCGGCGGATCAAATGGCATTTCGTTTGCCATTCCCAGCAATATGGCACTGAATGTTGTTGAACAGTTAAGAGAAACCGGGGCAGTCAGTCGCGGCTTGTTAGGTGTTTTGATAAAGGATGTTGATAATGCACTTGCTCAGGCATTCAGTTTGGACAGACCTCGCGGCGCGTTTGTAGATGAAGTTCAACCTGGCAGTCCGGCAGAACAGGCCGGTGTGCTCAACAACGATATCATCCTTGCATTTAATAGCATCCAGATTGAACAGTCGTCCCAGCTTCCATTTTATGTAGGCCAGGTACGCCCGGGAACGGCTGCAGAACTTACTGTGCTGAGGGATGGCGAGACAGTCCAACTCCCTGTGATCGTTGGTTCTCTGCCGGGTGCTGATCAGGCATCCACTGGCATGCGGCCCAGCGCTCCGCGCGGAAATAGTCTGGCTCTGACGGTACAGAATCTGGATACTGACCTGCGCTCCGCTGTGCCAGCGCTTGCCAAAGGTGGTGTACAAGTAGACCAGTTGCGTGACGGACCTGCACTATCTGCTGGATTAGAGAGTGGCGACGTCATTGTGTCGCTAAATCATCAGGCCATACAAAATGTTGATGATTTTAATCGTGTAGTTGAGGAACTTCCGGCACTAGGTTTTGTACCGATCAGAGTCGTACGTGAAGGCAGGGGAACAACTCTGGTGCTTGAATTGCGCTGACAGTGCTAGCCAGATCATGTAGACTTGCGGCCTCCCGACTGATTGGTGATTCTGTTAAGTGACTGATTTAAGCCGTATTCGTAATTTTTCCATTATCGCTCACATCGATCACGGCAAGTCCACACTTGCCGATCGTTTCATTCAGCATTGCGGCGGCTTGAGCGACCGTGAAATGAGTGAACAAGTGCTTGATTCCCTTGATATTGAAAAGGAACGTGGCATCACCATCAAAGCGCAGAGTGTCACGCTGTTTTACGATTCCAAAGATGGTGAACGGTATCAATTAAATTTCATTGATACGCCCGGCCATGTCGATTTTTCTTACGAAGTTTCCCGCTCGCTGGCTGCCTGCGAAGGTGCTTTGTTGGTTGTTGATGCAGGGCAGGGGGTGGAAGCCCAGTCTGTTGCCACCTGTTATACCGCAATCGAGCAAGGGCTTGAGGTTATCCCGATACTTAACAAGATGGATCTGCCGCAGGCTGATCCAGACAAAGTACGCATGGAAATCGAAGAAATTATTGGCATTGATGCATCCTCTGCAGTCAGTGCCAGTGCCAAAACCGGCATGGGTATCATTGAAATCCTCGAAGAGATTATCCGCCTGATCCCGCCGCC
>Ga0164293_10002082_pt1 | contig 16929 bp, 15 predicted proteins | sample GEODES118metaG_FD_111487 | JGI IMG/M metagenome (GOLD analysis project Ga0164293, IMG submission 111487) | Eutrophic lake water microbial communities from Lake Mendota, Wisconsin, USA - GEODES118 metaG | ecosystem: Environmental > Aquatic > Freshwater > Lake | place: USA: Lake Mendota...
GGCCGATCGCGAGGCGGAACGCATCGATGTCGCCGTGGCGGACGGCGTGGTCACCCTCACGGGCACCGTGCGATCGTGGGGCGAGCGCAACGCGATCGAGCGCGCGGCGCAGTACGCCCCCGGCGTGCGGCGCGTCGACGATCGCACCGTCCTGGATCCCATGCGCTGAACAGGAGGAATCCCATGCCGCTCCAGAAGCTTCAGGACCTGTTCGTCGCCCAACTCCATGAACTCCACGCGGGCGAGGCCGCCGGCATCGAGGCCCTCCGCACCCTGCAAGGCGTGACCACCAACCCCCGTCTCCTTCGCGCCCTCCAGGCGCATGAGGCGGAATCGGAGGCGCACGCCGCGCGGCTCGAAGGCATCTTCGAGGAACTCGGCATCACCCCGAGACGCGGAGGCAGCCAGGGCATGAAGGGGCTCTGTGCTGATTGCCTGGAGCTTGCGCGACTCGCCCGCGTGGAACCCCATGTCCGTGATGCCGCCGTGATCGCAGCGGCCCAGCGGATCGAGCACGACGAGATGGCTGGATACGGGTGCGCCCGCACCTGGGCCAAGTTGCTTGGCCATCGCACGATCGCGTCGAACCTCCAGCGCTCCCTCAACGAGGAGGGTCGCTTCGACGCGAAGCTCAGCCGTCTGGCGGATGCGATGAACCGCGCGGCGCTGGAACCCGCGCTGGCCTGAGGTGCGCCATGGCCCGTGCCCCCACCGCGACGCCCCCCGCCCTGGATCCGTCACCCTTTCCGGATCGATCCGAAGCGGGCCTTCGCCTCGCCGAGTGCCTGAAGGCCATCCCCATGGTCGAGCCACTCGTGCTGGCGATTCCACGCGGCGGGCTGGAGGTCGGCCTGCAGGTGGCACAGGCCCTCGGCGCCGAACTCGACGTTGTGCTCAGCCGGAAACTGCGCGCACCCGACCGCACGGAACTGGCGATCGGCGCCGTGAACGAGAGCGGCGACATCCACCTGAATGGCAACAGCCACCTTGTTCGCGAGGCCGGCGCCGCATGGCTGGAGCGCGAGCGACGTCTCCAGATGACGGAAATCGCGCGACAGCAGGATGTCTTCCGCAAGGTCCGTCCGAAGGCGCGGCCCAGGCATCGCACGGTGATCGTGGTCGATGACGGCGTCGCGACCGGCTCCACCATGCTGGCCGCACTTCGCATGCTGCGAGACTGCGGCACGCATGAGCTCATCGCCGCGGCTCCAGTCGCAAGCACCGACGCGACCGCCAGCGTGCGCGCGCACTGCGATCGCTTCGTGTGCCTGCGGGAGACACCCGACTTCTGGGCCGTGGGCCAGTTCTACCGGCACTTCGAGCAGGTCACGGACGAGCACGCGGCCGACCTGCTTGCGGCGGGTCAGCGGCGAAAGCCATCCGCGTCCCGTTGAATCGGGGTCCGTGTCTCCGTCAGCGCACCAGGCGCGCGCGCCCGGGCACCACAGGCAGGTCCAGCGCCTCGATGCGCTGATCCGCGTGCAGGAATGACGTGCCCTCCACGCGCACCCGGCCCAGGATCCCGAGCGACGAGACGAACCGCGCCTGGTCCGAAACGGTCAGCGTGGCTTCCGGTCCGTAGGCGCCCCCATCAACATCGACCGAGGCGCCCTCCGTCACGCTCCAGGCCGATGCCGGGCCGCGCTGCAGCAGCCAGAATCCCTGCCAGTCGCCAGACACGATGCCGGTGCCGGTGACGCTCGACGTTCCAGAGATCAAGACCGTCGCCGACGGCGCCAGTTCGATCGCCGCGTTCTCGAGAACAAGGACGGCCGACCCCGACAGCTCAACGCTCTGCGTGAACTGGTGCAGGCCGGTCTCCAGGATGACCGTGCCCGCCGCCACCGAGAGGTCCTCATGCGCGCCCGGCGGGACACGCACCGTGCCGCCACCCGGATTCGTCACGCTTCCGGAGGCGGCACCATCGATCGGCGGCAGGGCGACGCCAGCCATCGGATCGGCCGGAACAGTCACGCCCTCCTCGATGGAGCCTGCCACCGCGCCCCGAGACACCTCGTCGATGCCGCCCGCCAGCCGAAGCACGGGCACATCCAGCGTCTCGCCCTGCCGAACCGCGCCGCGCACCATCGCCGCAGCAGGATCCGACGAAGCCACATAGATACCGCCACGGCCCTTCACGGTCGCGGAACCATCGACATCAAGCGCTCCCGCATCCGGCCCGGTCAGCAGCAGCGAGTGCGCATGGGTGGGCGGCGTGTAGACGGCGATGCTCCGTCGCGTGAAGGCAGGTGCGGCGCCCGTCTGGAAGATTCCCCAGTTGAGCAGCGACGGCACCCCGTTCGCGTTGTCCGAGGCGAATCGCACCGTCACGCGGACGGCCGGACCACCCTGCGCATCGGGGGTGAACACGCGCGTGCTGGCGTTCCACCGCCCGAACTCGACATCACCACCGCCACCCGGAGCATTGACCACGGAGATCGAGACCGGACCATTCGGCCCGGCGCACGCCTCTGCCGCTGCCACAGCATCCTGATTCTTGGCCTGCACCCCGTCCGCATGACGCGCGGCGGCGGCAAGGGCGGCGGCATCGGCGGCCATCTGAGCCTGACCTCCAGCCTTGACCGCGAACCCGATCTGCACCCCCATCCAGCACATCAGCAGGACCGATGGAATCGCCACCACCACCAGCACGCTCGAGTGACCTCGGCGACTCGGAGGACCGGAAACCTTGCTGAAATCCGCGGGTTCCACGCGCAAGATGGTACCCTCTGCTTGACGAAATCCCAGACCAGAGCATTCTGAATGCACAGTTCTTTCCTCATGGCCTTCTATCCGACCGACAAGGTGTGGTTCCCCGCCCCGCTCTGGGTGTGGGTGCTGCTCGTCGTGGCCACCACCATCGCGTGCGTGACGGACCTGCGGACCATGCGCATTCCAAACTGGCTCACGCTGCCCCTGCTCGCGCTGGGTCTGGCGCACGCCGGATGGGTTGGCGGAATGGCAGGACTTGGCCAGTCGGCGCTCGGCATGCTGATCGCCGGCGGGATCTTCATCGCCGCATACTCGCTGGCAGGCGGTGGCGCCGGCGACGCCAAGCTGATGATGGCGCTGGGCGCGTGGGTTGGCGCGGAGCGCTCCGCGCTGCTGGTGATGTGCGTGGCGATCGCGGGATTCATCTGGTCGATCGCGATCACGATCCGGCGTTCGGGCGTGCGCGACGTTCCCCTGATGGTGCTGCACAGCCTCGCCACCTCGGCGAGCGGTCTCCGAAAGATCCTGACCGGCCGCGCTGCAACAAGCCCCGCCGTGCAGCGCGTGATCCAGCCTCGGTTCAAGGGGTGGTATCCGTATGCGCCCGCGATCCTCGCGGGCACGATCGGCGCATGGTGGTATTGGGAGACCCGTGGGAGCATCATCAAGTGAAGTGGTCCCACTTCCATCGCGGCACGCGTGGCTCCGAAAGCGTGGAGTCGGTCGTGGCTCTGCCCGTCATGCTGCTGGTGATCTTTGGTGGCTTCGAGTACGGCTGGGCCGTCCTGAAGAAGGTGCAGATCGAGCACGCAGCGCGCGTGGGTGCCCGCGTGGCGTCACTTTCCGGGGCTTCATCGCAGCAGGTCACGGAAGCGGTCCAGAACGCCCTTCAGGGCAGTGGCGTGGTGGATGCCACGGTGACGCTGGATCCCCTGGACCCGAGCGCAGCCTCGGCCGGAACCGTCATCGAGGTTCGGGTGGAGGCCCCCTACGCCTCGAATCGACTGCTGGGCCTGAGCCAGATCATGCCGCTTCCCACGAGTCTGTCGGGAAGCGCCTCGATGATCCGCGAACCCGACGCCTGACGCGACTTGCGCAGCCCGCGCCGCCCCGCCATTCTTCGACGGCCGAGGGCACCTTCGCCCCGGACACCTCGGAAAACCGCGCGGAGAACGCATGTCCAACTCCAGACTTCTGCTGATCGGAGCCTGTGTCGCGGTCTTGGCCGCAGTGCTTGCCGCAGGCATGCAACGTCTTCTTGGCCCTGGCCCGAGTGACGGCGCCACCGTGACCACCGTGATGGCTGTCGCGTCCGACCTTCCGCCGGGGCATCGACTGTCTCAGGAAGACCTCGAGTCGGTGCAGGGCATGATCGGGTCGGGCTCGAAGGTCGCCGCCACCGACGCCAAGCCCCTGATCGGGCGCGCGTTGGCCGTGCCGCTTCGCAAGGGCCAGATCGTGCGTCAGGAGCACCTTGCGGCGCGGGGCTCGGGCGCCGACATCGCCGCGCAACTGCCCGCAGGTCATCGCGCGCTGACCGTGATGCTGCGCGATCCGATCGCTGCCTCGTCGCTCTTCCCGGGCGCGATGGTGGACGTGCTTGCCACCGTCGACAAGTCCGGGCCTGGCAACGCGAAGGAGTCCGTGACCCGAACGGTGATCGAGCGCGCAAAGGTGCTTGCGCTGGCCGATGACGCTGCGCCGCGATCACCCAGTCAATCCGACTCCGTCATGGCCGCGGACCGCAGGCCCGCCCAGCCCAAGAAGGTCGCCGTCACGCTGGATGTCACGGCCGAGCAGGCGGCGGAACTGGAACTGGCCGCGAGCCGCGGCACCATCGGTCTGGCGCTGCGCGCGGCATCGGACACCGGCAGTGGCAGTTCGCAGGCCCGGAACCAGAACATCGCTGGCAGCCCCAGCGAGACCGGGGAGCGCCCCCGAGCATCAGTGCCGGCTCCGGCTGCAGCCCCGGCCGCCACCACCTCCGCGCGCCAGGCACCGGCTCAACCCACCACCTGGGCGATCACCGTGATCCGCGGCGACTCCACGGTGAAGCACGAATTTCCTGATCGTTGCGCCGACAAGACCCCCTGACCGAATCGTCAAGAAAGACCCGTGATGAAGATCCTCTCCGACTCGGTCCGTTCATCCGCCATGCGGCATGTCGGCCTTTGCGCGACCATGATCGCTGCGCTCTCCGCGGGCGCCGACACCACCGAGCCTGCGGCGCCGATCGTCGCGGCGCCCGCGCCGGCTTCCGCTCCCATCATCGCGCCAAGCGAACCCGCGCAAGCGCAGGCCTCGGCACCCAACAAGGTCACTGCCGTTCCGGAGGCGCTGAAGGTCATGGCCGGAGCCTCGCGCATGCTCACCATGCCGGCACGCATCGAGTCGGTGGTGGTTGCGCAGCCCACCATCGCGGACGCAAAGCCTGTCTCGCCGAAGGACGTGGTGATCGTTGGCAAGACCGTGGGCAGCTCCGACATGGTGATCCACCTGGAGTCCGGCGAGTCCATCACCCAGCGCGTGCAGGTGGAACTGGACAAGACCGACATGGAAGCGCGCATCGAGCGCATCTTCGGCGTGAAGGTCCAGGTTGACGACCTCGGCGGCACGGTGGCGCTGCGGGGCACGATGCCGGACGTGGCCACGGCGACGCTGATCCACAAGTACATGGACTCCACCGGCATGAAGTGGACCGATCTGACGAAGATCGAGGGCCTGCAGCAGGTGCAGTTGCGCGTGCGCATCGCCGAGGCAAGCCGGACGGCCCTGCGGGAACTGGCGTTCGGCGGGGTGGTGGGTGGCAACTCGGCATTCGGTGGCTACCAGTCACCGGGCGGCACGCCGTTCCAGCCTGTGTCCATCGCCCCCATGAATCCCCAGAGCGTGACTAACACCAACCAGACGAGCATAACCTCGAATGTCGTGGGCCCTGGCCAGCCCAACTTCGGGTTCAGTGCCTCGCCCGTCTCCAGCGCCACCACCCTGTTCCTGGGCGTGCCCGGCGCGGACCTTGAGGTCTTCATGCGTGCACTCTCCGAGAACCGCTACGTGCGCCTGCTGGCCGAACCGAATCTGGTCGCGATCAGCGGCGAGAAGGCCAGCTTCCTGGTGGGCGGCGAGTTCCCCGTGCCGGTGGTGCAGGGCAACTCGGTCGGCGGCGGCGCCGCTACGGTGACGGTGGAGTACAAGTCGTTCGGTGTGCGCCTGACCTTCCGCCCCGAGGTGCTGGGTGAGGGACGCATTCGACTCGAGGTCGCCCCCGAAGTCAGCGAGCTGAGCGAGGTTGGCGCGCTGGTGCAGAACGGCTTCACGGTGCCCGGCGTGTCGGTTCGCCGCTCCAGTTCCACCGTGGAACTTGGAAACGGCCAGTCCTTCGCCATGGCCGGCCTGCTTCGCAGCAAGGATCAAGGCAAGGTCGCGAAGGTGCCCCTGCTGGGCGACCTTCCGTGGATTGGCGTGCTGTTCCGCAGCGTGCGCTACGAACAGGACGAGACCGAACTGGTGGTCATCGTGACAGCCACCACGGTGGACCCGCTGAACGATGGCATGGATCGGCCCACCCCGGGCGCCCTGCATCAGGCCCCGAATGACTGGGAGCTGTTCATGGAGGGCCGGTTGGCTGGCGCCAACGATGTGGTGAGTCCCGTGGCCCGACTTCGCACCTTCGGCCTGACCGACCTGCGCGGTCCGGGCGCATGGCGAAGGCCCGAGGACACGCGCGTGGCGGCCGCCGATGCGATGCCCTCCACCGACGCACCCGCTTCCGGTGCGCAACCAGCACCCGCCGAAGCCGGAGCCGGGCAGTGACGGTGAGCCGGCACGAGCACGCGATCGAGGGCCACCTGCTGGAGCTGCGCAAGCAGCTTCACCAGAGCCTGATCGGCACCATCGACTTCGCCGCGGCCGATCGAATCGGCCGGGAGCAGTTCATCCGCGACTGTCGCGCGCGCGCCGAGCAGCTGCTGGAGCGCGACAACCACGGCCTGAGCGCGACGGACCGGGGCTGGTTGGTCCAGGGCGTGATCGACGACATGGTCGGGCTCGGTCCGCTGGAGCCTCTGCTTGCCGACCCCACCGTGTCCGACGTGCTGGTGGTCCGACACGACCATGTGTTCGTGGAGCGCGAGGGACGTCTGCAGCCGGCGGTGGCGCACTTCCGCGACACGGTGCACTTGATGAACGTGATCCAGCGCATCGTGCGCAACGCGGGCCGGCGGATCGACGAGCGCAGCCCCCTGGTGGATGCGCGCCTGCCGGATGGCTCGCGCGTGAACGCCATCATTCCCCCACTGGCGATCGACGGCCCGCAGCTGAGCATCCGGCGCTTCCCCGAGAAGGCGCTGGACCTGCCACGCCTGGTGGAACTGGGCTCGATCGCGCCCGCCACCGCCGAACTGATCCGCGGTGCTGTTGCGGGCCGCGTGAACATCATCTTCTCGGGCGGCGCTGGCGTGGGAAAGACCACCATGCTGAACGCAGCCTCGGCGCATCTGGCGCCCATCGAGCGCGTGATCACCATCGAGGACGCGGCGGAGCTTCGCCTGAGAGGCGATCACGTGGTGCGGCTCGAGACCCGCGCGGCCAATGTGGAAGGCGTGGGCGAGATCACGCCCCGCGATCTGGTGCGCAACGCCCTGCGCATGCGGCCCGACCGCATCATCGTGGGCGAGTGCCGCGGTGCCGAAGCCTTCGACATGATGCAGGCCATGAACACGGGCCACGAGGGCTCGATGAGCACCCTGCACGCCAACAGCGCGCGCGACACGCTGATCCGACTCGAGACCATGCTGTCGATGGGCGGCTACGACATGCCCGTGCGCGTGCTGCGCGAATACGTGGCCTCGGCCATCCAGATGGTGGTGCACATGGTTCGACTGCCCGACGGGCGCCGCGTGGTCGGCGAGGTCGTGGAAGTCTGCGGCAGCGACGAGTCGGGTGTCCGGTTTCGCACGCTGCACCGATACCAGCTCGAGTCGTTCCGGGACGGGCGCGCGATCGGTCGGTTCGAGGCGACGGGCGAAGTGCCCGACTTCATGGCACGACTGGCCGCGCGCGGACATCACCTGGACCCGACCCTGTTCCAGCGTGGCGTGCTCACGGGAGGCCACGCCGCGTGAGCGCGCTGCAGGATCCAGCGATGCTGCCCACCCTCGCCGCGATCGCGGCCTTCGGGGTCTTCTGCCTGGTCGCCTGGCGACGGGCCGTCGTGGCCGCGCCGGGCCCGCAGCCCGCCATCCAGAATCCGGGGGTCTCGCGGAGGCGCCAACTGCTTCGCGTGGCGCTGGTCCTCGCCGCGGTCCTGGTGCTGTGGCGGCTGACCGATCGCCCCGCGCTCGCGGCGGCCCTGGCGGTGCTGTGGGTGGGCATCGTGTGGCTTCTGCGCTCTCGCGCCAGACATCGATTGCAGATGGAGGAGGAGTCCAACGCCATCGAGGCCATCGGTGCCGCCAGCCGTGCCCTGCGCGCCGGCATCCCCGTGAGCGGCATGCTGGAGTTTCTGGCGGCCGAGAGTCGCGGCCGGTCCGGCATGGCGTTTCGCGAGGTCGTGCAGCGCGAGAAGCTGGGCGAGGACATGGCGAGCGCGATCCGTCACGTGCTGCTGGACTCGCCGCTCACGGCGCTGCGTGCCTTTGGACTCACCATGCTGTCGCAGCTCGAGTCCGGCGGCAACATCGCCGACACCGCCGACCGCCTGGCGCGAGCGCTGATCGAGCGGCGTCGAATGCATCGGCGTGCGCGCACGATCATGGCCTACACCCGCGCAGCCGCCACGCTGCTGGCGGCGCTTCCCGCCGTCGTGGTGCCGCTGCTCTGCTACCTGCTGGATGAGTACGCGCGGTTCATGCTGCACACCCCGACCGGAAACCTGATGCTGGCCGTGTGCGCGTGCCTGCTGGTGATCGGCACCACGCTCATCCAGCGGCTGTCGCGCCTGGACACGGCGCACGCGGGAGCCTCCGCATCATGATCCCGGCGCCCCTGCTGGCTGGTGTCGTGGCGTTCATCGGCGCAATCGCCGCAGGGTGGTTGATGCGCGGTCGACCCGCCACCGTGCCCACCACGCCCGGAGCTCGCGCGCATCCGGACATCTGGCGTGAATCGATCGACACACGAGGCTGGCACCGGGGCCTGTCCGATCGCTTGCGACGGGCGGGCTTCGAGCGGGCAGACGCCACGCGCATCTTCGTGCTCTCGACGATCGCGTGCCTGCTCCTGTGCGGTGCCGCCGGATTCCGCCTGGGACAGGTCCTTTCCGCGCAGGAACTGGCCGCGCCATACGGAGCCCTGCTGGGGGCGTTCCTCGGCTGGAGGCTGCCCAGCTGGTGGGTCAACGCGCGCATCGAGCGACGCCGCCTGGCGATCCAGGCCGACTTCCCGATCATGCTGGACCTGCTTCAGATCTCCATGCAGGGCGGCATGGGGTTGCACGCGGCGTGGGCCACCTCGGCGGCGACGCTCGCGGGCTCCGGGGACCTGCTCGCGCGAGAGATGCGGCAGATCGACATCGCGGTGGGCATGGGACAGCCCTGGGGCCCCGCGCTGGAGGAGGCCACCGAGCGAACCGGCATCGCCGAGTTCCGCTCGCTGGGCTCGCTGCTGGGCCAGACCCAGCGCTTCGGCACGGGTGTGGCCGACATGATCCGCGTGCTCTGCGATTCGCTGCGCCACGACGAGGTGCAGGCGCTCGAGGAGCTCGCTCACCGCCGCACGGTGCGCATGCTCACGGTGCTCACCAGCGTGCTGCTGCCTGCCACCCTGATGATCATCTTCTTCCCGCTCCTGTTCATCGCGCTGGACGCGATGCGCGGAGTGACGATCGACTGAAACGCCTTGCCAGAGAGAACCATGCACGAACGAAAGCCTCCATCGCACCGTCGCCACCGCACAACCCGGAACATCCTGGCCGCAGGCACCGTGCTCGCCATCGCCCTGCTGGGCGGCGCATGCACGCCTGCACCCCGAACCGATCCGAGCAAGCTTCGCATCGATGACGAAGTGCAGGCCAAGGCCGACCAGGCCTTCGTTCGCCAGCCGTTCGAGGACCAGGTTGCGCAGGGCGTGATCCGCCAGCGGACCATCTTCGAGCATGAATTCGAGGCGAACTCGCCCCGCCTGACCTCGCTCGGCAAGCGCGACGTGAAGATCCTCGCGGGCGCCCTGCGCGAGGATGGCGGAACCATCACCGTTCGGCAGGGTTCGGCACCCACCGAGCTGTATGCAGCCCGCCGCGAAACCGTGCGCAAGGCGCTCGTGGCCGAGGGCATCGCCGCGGATCGCTTCAAGATCGGCGACGTGCCAGGCGAACCCCGCGTGTCGACAAGCGAAGCCTTGCGCATCCGCGAGCGGATCCAGAAGGCTCCGATGGGCCCGACGCCCAAGGACATCCTCACGCCGACCGGTGGAGCCAATCAATGAGACCTGACATGCGCACAACACGCCTCCGATCCTGGCGCCTGCTGATCGTCGCGGCGAGCATGACGCTCGTTGCCAGCTGCACCACCACCACGACGACCGACGCCCCTGCCACCGACTGGTTCGATGGCGGCCCGATGAAGGCCGCGTCACCCGAGACCCTGCAGCTCACGGCGCGCGTGCTGGCGAGCAAGGGCAACACCGAACAGGCCGGCTTCCTGATCGACCGGATGGCCCGTGACTACCCGGACAACCTGGGCACCTACACCGAGGGCGCCGAGGTGCTGCTGATCCAGGGACGCGTGCGCGAGGCCATCGAGTGGCTGGAGCGTGGCCTGGCACGCTTCCCGAACAACCCGATCCTTCGCAACGACCGCGGCATGTGCCGGCTGCTCGAAGCGAACCTGCCCGCGGCCACCGCGGACTTCGAGGCCGCGTACGCGACCGATCCCGGCGATGCGGATTACGTGGCGAACCTGGCACTGGTCCGTGCCCTTGCGGGCGACGTAGAAGCTGCCCGCGCCCTTTGGTCCAGGGTCCTCAATCCCGAAGAGGTGGAGCACAACATTGTGCAGGCGGCCGCGGCGGCCCCCAAGTTCAAGCGCTGAGGCTCGTTATAGGGGCACTTGAGGACCTCGAAAGTCACAAATTCGGCCTCGGCGACCTGACAATGACCGAATTGGAGTTATTCTTGGAGGACTGAGGGGTGCGATTTCGGCGCGTTGCCGCAGTGCTCCCTGAGGTGGAATTCCATTTACTGAAGGACAGAAAAAATGAAGAACTGGATCAAGGCTTTCATCGCTGATGAGCGTGGTTCCGAGGGCATCGAGCTCGGCTCGACCGTGGTCGTGGTCGGCGGCGGCGCGATCGCCGGTTTCGCCAGCCTGCGCGACACGCTGCAGGCCAAGCAGAACGTGATCGTCGACGAGCTCGGCAGCACCGACGTCGAGTAATTCTCGGCACGGTCTGTTCGACAGACTTTCGTGAACGGCCCCGCCTTGCGCGGGGCCGTTCCGTTTTTAACTCGGTCCGCCACACGCGGAAGTGCCCGCCAGAAAGTCTGTCCGGGACGGGTTATACTTCGAGTGTCCGGGACGTGGTGTGTTACCAAGTTCGGGGACACGTGTGCTTACTTTTCCGAAGGGTCAAAAAATGAAGAACTGGATCAAGGCTTTCATCGCTGATGAGCGTGGTTCCGAGGGCATCGAGCTCGGCTCGACTGTGGTCGTGGTCGGCGGCGGCGCGATCGCCGGTTTCGCCAGCCTGCGCGACACCCTGCAGGATAAGCAGGTCATTATCGTCATCGAGCTCGATGGCGCTGATCTTGGTGCCGGCGGCGTCGAGTAATTCTCGGCACGGTCTGTTCGACAGACTTTCGTGAACGGCCCCGCCTTGCGCGGGGCCGTTCCGTTTTTCAGTTGACGGCGATCGCGGCAAGCGCGCCGATCCATCCCGCGCTCGCTCAGGGCTTGGGGCTCTGGGCCGAAGCGGGATCCGACGAGGCCGTTCCGCCCGGCTTGGGATCAAGCGCCGCACGGATCGAGGCCTTCAGGCCGTCCCGCCGCGCGACCTCCTCCGCGGCCTTCGGTGACGGCTCGCTCTCCAGGATTGCCAGCGCATCACGCCAGCTCTGCTCCGCCGATTCGCGCTCGCCGCGGGCCCGATGAACCTGTGCCAGCGTGTCCAGCAGGAACGGGTCGCGACGGTCCGTGCGTGACGCGGCCAACTTGGCGCAGGCAAGGATCAGGTCGAGATCGCGCGCGGGATCCCCTTCTGGAAGCTTGGTCAGGCCGCGCCATGCAAGCGCGTTCAGCAGTGCGGTGTCCAGCGCGTCAATGCCCCACGCCCGCGCACATCCCAATGCGGCCCCAACGCGACCATTGGCCAGGGACTGACGCACCAGCGCGTTCACCGTGGCTGCATCAGGCGCACGAACACCCGACACCCGAAGGAAGTCCGGTCGGTTCGCGACCAGGCGTGGGTCGGTGAACCAGCTTGCGGCCATCGCACCCCGCGACTCGCGGGCGTACTCACCGCCGAGGTTGCCGGCGCGCCCCTGCTGGGCGAACTGGCGCTCCGCGAATCGCACGCGCGAGGGCGCCGCATCCCAGACCTGCACGGAGCCATCGTCGCCCGACGCGGTGGCGATGCGCACGCCATCGCGCAGGCACGCGCCACCCGTGACGCCAAGGCCCGATGTGCCGCGCAGCGTCGCGAGCAGCGCGCCAGAGCGCGCGTCCCACACGCGTGCGGAGCCGTCGATCGATGTGGTGAAGATCCGTCGTTCATCCGGCGTGAATTCAGCCTGCGTGACGCCGCCTTCGTGGCCAATCAACTGCAGCACCTCGGATCCGGACACACTGTCGTACAGACGCGGCGTTCGGTCCTGCAGCGACCAGATGAGCACGCGTGTTCCGTCATCGCTGAAGATGGCGCCTCGAATCGGCGCGTCGCCGGGCCGCATGGTGCACAGCAGTTCGCCCGTCTCGACATTCCACGTGCGCGCGCTCTGGTCCGCCGCCACCGTGACGAGACGCTTGCCATCCTCGCTCAGCGCGGCGGACAGCACCGCACCGCCCGGATCCTTGAACTCGCGGATCAGCGCGGCCGTCGACGCATCCCACAGGCGTGCCGATCTGTCGGCCGATCCCGTGATCACGCGCGTTCCATCGGCGCTGAAGCGCGCGCTGTTCACCTTGTCCGCGTGGCCCTTGAATTCCTTCAGTGGGCGCCGAGACTGCGCGTCCCAACTGCGTGCAGTCTGGTCGGCCGAAACGGTCACGACACGCTTGCCGTCGTTGCTGAATCGCGCCGATGTCACCGCACCCGCGTGGCCCTCGAGCGCCCCCTGCTGCGCGCCCGTCCTCGCGTCCCACAGGCGCGCCGTGTTGTCGGCCGACGTGGTGAGCACCTGCGAACCATCCGCACTGAAGCGCGCGGACGTCACGGCCCCGCCATGACCCTGCAGCAGGGCCACGGGTGCCGCATCGCCGGCGTTCCAGATGCGCGCCGTGCCGTCGGCGGATGCGGTGGCGAAGCGCGTGCCATCGGGGCTGGCGGCCACCATGCGCACCACCCCCTTGTGCGCGGAGACCTCACGAAGCGCCGCCTGCGGGAAGGTTTCCCAGAGGCGCGCCGTGCCATCGAGCGATCCGGTGAGCACGCGTGTTCCGTCCGCGTTGAATGCGCAGCTCCAGATCTTGTCGGCGTGACCGCGGCGCGTGGCCAGCGGAAGCGCCGTGGACACGTCCCACACGCGAAGCGTGCCGTCATCGCTTGCGGTGATCGCCAGCTTGTCATCGGGGCTGCACGCGACCGCCATGACGGCCGCGGCGTGGCCTGCCAGCGTCGATCGGGGGGCGCCGGTGGCGACATCCCAGAAACGGGCCGTTCGGTCCAGCGAGCCCGTGAGCAACTGTCCACCATCCGCGGTGAACGTGAGGCTCATCACCGCGTCCTGATGGCCATTCAGGATTCCCGCAGAAGCGCCATCGGCCCGCCAGAGCCGCGCGGTGCCGTCCGCCGAGCCACTCGCCAGCATGCCGCCGTCGGCGCGCCATGCCAGCGTGGAGACGACCTTGTCATGCCCCCGAAGTTCAGCGAGCGCAGCGCCCGACGCGGGATCCCACAGACGCCCGGTGCGATCCGCCGACGCTGTGGCAAGCCGCTTCCCGTCAGGGCTGAAGGCCAACGCCGTCACCACATCGCCGTGTCCCTTCAGCTCGAACACCATCGCGCCCGTGCCCGCGTTCCAGATGCGGGCCGTGCCGTCCTCGGATGCCGTGGCGACGCGTGAACCATCCGGACTGAATGCGACCGCACGCACGGACTTGACATGACCCTTCAGCTCGGCCACCACGGCGCCCGTGGCCGCATCCCAGACGCGAGCCGTTCCATCCGTGCATGCGGTCGCCACGCGCCGACCATCCGGACTGAAGACGGCGTCGTTCAGCGACCCTGCGCTGCCCTTCAGCTCCGCGATCGGCTCGCCCGTGGCGAGGTTCCACACCCGCACCGAACGGTCATAGGTCAGCGTCAACGCCTGCGTGCCATCCGAACTGAAGCGAGCCAGCAGCACCTCGCCACTGTTGGGTGCGCGCAACGCCGCCAGGCTGCTGTCCGACTGCGCATCAAGCCAGTTCCATTCCCAGTCACGACGCGCAGGCGGGCAGGCATCCAGCCGTTCGCGCACGCGACCCATCCGGCCGGAGTCCAGCCACGCGCTCGCCATCTGGATGTTGGCGATGTAGGCCTCCTCCTCCACGCGACGACGCGCGGCGTCCGCGGCCTCGCGCTCCTGCACGGCCTTCGCCTCGGCGACAAGCGCCGCGTCCTTGGCCCTGGTGGCCTCCTCACGGGCCACATCGGCGGCGTTGCGCTGCTCGATCGCGCGCTGCTCGCTTGCCTGGGCGAAGGAACGTGCCTGCACGGCCTCTCGCCACTGCCAGAACGTGAGCGCAAGGCCCGTGACCAGCGCGGCGAGCACCGCCACCGACGCCAGCACGAACACCAGGTTGCGCCGCACATACTTCCGGGCCCGGTACACGCTGGACTTCGGCGCCGCCTCCAGCGCGTGGCCATCGAGATAGCGCTGGATATCCTCGGCCATCGCAGCCGCGGTCTGGTAGCGGTTCTTCGGCTCTCGCCGCATCGCCTTCAGCGGGATCCACTCCAGTTCCTGCCGAAGGTCCCGCAGCAGCCGGTCGAACGACTCCCCGTGCCCCTTCGCGATCTGCTGCATCTGCGAGGCGTCCTTCTGCGCGATCACGGACAGCCGCACGCTGAGCGAGGGGGGCGCCTCCTCGCGGATCGTGCGCTGGATCTCCTGATAGCTCTTCTTGCGCAGCTCGCGCGAATCGAACGGAAGCACGCCCGACACCAGCTCGTACAGGATCACGCCCAGCGAATACACGTCGCTGCGCGTGTCGATCTGGTCGTTCTCCGCCTCGGCCTGCTCCGGACTCATGTACTCCGGCGTGCCGACCATCTTGCCTTCCTCTTCCTTGGCAAGTTCGTCGGTGTCGAGCTGGGTGAGCGCCTTCGCCACGCCGAAGTCGATCACCTTCACGATCGGATGCTCGTTGTCCGCGGCCGAGACCAGGATGTTCCCGGGCTTCAGGTCGCGGTGGATGATCCCCTTGGAGTGCGCGTGCTGGACCGCGTCGCACACCTGGATGAAGATCGACAGCCGGTCCCGGTTCGACAGCACCTTCGCGTCGCAGAAGTCGGTGATGGGCTGTCCCTTCACGTACTCCATCACGAAGTACGGGCCGCCCGCGGGCGTCACCCCGCCGTCGATCACGCGCGCCACGTTCGGATGATTCATCACGGCGAGCGTCTGCCGCTCCTGCTCGAAGCGCGTGATGATCGAGCGGGAGTCCAGGCCTGCCTTGATGATCTTCAGTGCCACGCGCTGCACGAACGGCTTGCGCCGCTCGGCCAGCCACACCGCGCCGAATCCGCCCTCGCCCAGCTTCGAGACCAGCGTGTAGGCGCCGATCTCGTCGCCAGGACGCTCGGTCATGTCGTCCATGTCGCTCGGGAAGATCGAGGACTGCGCAGGCTCAAGACCCATGGTTTGCGAGGGCCCGCCGCTCTCCAGCGGCATGGTCTGCGCCGGGCGATCCGGCGCGGACTCCAGTGGCATGGTCTGCTGCGGCCTGAGCGGAGGTGTGGGCGTCGGATCGTTCATGCGAGTGACGGCAGAGTACCCCGCCGGGTCTGGTCCGGCCGCCGATTTCTCACGCATCCTGAACACGACGGCGCCTGCGCGACGTGGACCTGCCGTTAGCCTGCCGCCGTGACGCGAACCGCACGCAACACGCTCCTTGTCGCCATCACCTGCCTGCTTGCAGCGTGTCAGGCCAGTCACCCGCTGGACCTGTACGTGAGCGCTCGCAACGCGATCAACGCGCGCGACTGGAAGCGTGCCACGGCCCGCACCGAGGAACTGCTGCGCATCGATCCGGAACCAGGCGACCACCTGCTGCTCGCGGAGATTCATGCGGGCCAAGGTCAGGTGGAGCCAGCCCTTGCGGCGTTGAAGATCGCGATCGAGGGCGGCGCAGCGGACCCCGGCGCCGCCGAATGGGCGGAGATGCTGCGGGAGGATCCGATCTGGCAGCCCGTGCGCAAGGATCCCCGCTTCACGGCGCTGGTGCAGCAGGCGCAGTCGATGCGTTGGAAGCCGGATGCCCTGAAGTTCGATTCCGCGTCGGTCGAGCGCGCAACGCAATGCCGCTTCAGCCCCACGAACAATCTCTATCTCACCCGCCTTCGCCGCAAGTACGAGCTGGAGAAGCTTGTCTCGACCACGAAGGACGACCTCGAGCGCGTGAAGCGCATCTGTCATTGGGTGTTCGCGCGCTGCGAGCACACCGGCTCTTCACGCGGCTTGCCGCAGGATCCGATCGGCCTGCTGGAGGCGGCCGAGCAGGGCAAGCGACTCCGATCGGTCGAGATGGCCACCGTGACGGCCGGCTGCCTGAACGCCATCGGCATTCCAGCCCGCGCCGTGGGCGGTCAATCGCGTGACGTGGAGACTCGCCGGCAAGGCGCCGGAAACGTGTTCGTGGAAGCGTGGCTTGCGGACAAGCGCACCTGGGTCTTCGTGGATGCCGAGATGGACGTGGTGGGCCAGACGGCGGATGGAACGCCCCTCGACGCCGTCGCCTTCAGGCAGGCGCTGGCGAGCGCGAATCCATCCGTGGATTATCCACCCTCGCTCGCGATGTGCATGTACTACTTCACCACCTCACTGGACCAGCGATACCCGATCGAGGATCGGGACACGGGCGA
>Ga0164293_10002084_pt1 | contig 16917 bp, 20 predicted proteins | sample GEODES118metaG_FD_111487 | JGI IMG/M metagenome (GOLD analysis project Ga0164293, IMG submission 111487) | Eutrophic lake water microbial communities from Lake Mendota, Wisconsin, USA - GEODES118 metaG | ecosystem: Environmental > Aquatic > Freshwater > Lake | place: USA: Lake Mendota...
ACCCCCAGCAGGTAGCGCTCCAGGGGCACCTGCTCCACCAGGCTCCAACGGTCGCTGGCATCGGCCTGCAGCCGGAACGGACCCGCAAACACGCCCCCCTGCCAGCGCAGGCCCTGGGGGGCCTGGAGCAGCACCGGGCCCACCAGGCTGCGCCAGGCGCCAGCGGAGCGGCCCTGCAGCACCCGCCGCTGGCCCACCTGCTGCTCCACCCGACGGGCCTTAAAGCCACGCGGCGCTGAGGCGTCGGCGGGGGCCCAGACCTCCCAATCGGCGGGGTGGGCCACCTGGGCTATCACCCCCTGGCGACGCCAGGCCAGGGCCGCCTGTTCGGCCGCCTCATAACTGGCAAAGGGCCCCAGCACGCTCCGCTGAATCAACCGGGCCTGGGGCAGCGGTTCCATCCGCCAGCGCAACTGCAGGGCAGGTCCGTCCAGCCGCTGACCCCGTTGATCGCGCAGCTGCAGCGATCCCGCGGCGGCCTGCAAGGTTAGGGGGGCATCCCCCAGCCGGGCAGCCAGGGCCACCCAGAGCTGCGGCTGGGGCCCCACCGGTTCCGGTGGCGCCGGCACCGGCCAATGGGTCAGGGCTTCAGCCCCCACGCTTCGGCACCCCCCCAGCAACACACCGAACCCCAGCAAGAAGGGCACGGCGAGGCGGATTCGCACTCCCATGGTTCGGGCGGCGGGCAGCCTGACCCTAGGGGGAGTTGGCGGGAGGGACTTCGAGGGCGTACCCTCATCGTTTGTGCACGAGCCCGTAGACATGCCGAAGCTCAAGACCCGCAAAGCAGCCGCCAAGCGGTTCAAGGCAACCGGCAGCGGAAAGTTCATGCGTCGCCACGCATTCCGCAATCACCTGCTCGACCACAAGAGCCCCAAGCGCAAGCGTTTCCTCGGCACCATGGCTGTGGTGGATGATCGAGACGAAGACAACGTGCGCGCGATGCTCCCCTACAGCTGAACGATTGGCTGCAGCGCTGTTTCAACAAAATCCCTGAGAACCACCCATGGCCCGCGTCAAGAGGGGCAACGTCGCCCGCAAACGCCGCAACAAGATCCTTCGCCTAGCGCGCGGCTTCCGCGGCGGTAACGGCTCGCTGTTCCGCACCGCCAACCAGCGGGTGATGAAGGCGCTGTGCAACGCCTACCGCGATCGCCGTCGCCGCAAGCGCGACTTCCGTCGCCTCTGGATTGCCCGCATCAATGCCGCAGCTCGCCTCAATGGCCTGAGCTACAGCCGTCTGATGGGTGGCCTCAAGAAGGCCGACGTGCAGCTGAACCGCAAGATGCTGGCCCAGCTGGCCGTTGCTGACCCCGCCAGCTTCACCACCGTGGTGGGTGCCGCCAAGGCCTGACCACATCCATAAACATCCGGCAGGCCGATGGATCTTTCGCTTCCGCAGGCCTATCTGATTGGTCTGCTGGTGTTGTTGGGCGGTGCCGCCGTGCTGGTGGGCCGCCAAATCCTGCGGGTGCGGCGGGACGAAACCGCCTTGGCACGGCTTGAAGCCCAGGCCAAGCAGAGCGAGCAATCCACCGCCGACCTCTACGAACTGGCCTCCGTGCAGTTGCGCAAGCGGCTGTACGGCCAGGCTGTGGACAGCCTCAAACGGGCCAGCAAATCGGCCGCGTCTGAACCGCCGGAAGCCCAGGCCCTGATTGAAAATGCCCTTGGCTTCGCCCTGGCGGCCCAGAACAATTACAACGCCGCCGTGAAGCACTACCGCGCCGCCCTCAGGGCCAAGGCGGACTATCCGGTGGCCCTGAACAACCTGGCCTACGCCCTCGAGAAACAACAAAAGCCCGACGAGGCCATGGCCACCTATCAACAGGTGCTGGAGCTGGACGTCAACAACCGCACCGCCCGCAAACGGCTCAAGCGCCTGGAGCGCATCGCCGCCTGAGCCAGCCCCCCAGCCGGGAACTCACCAGAGGCCGCGGACGGGCATCGGCTTACCGCTGGCCACCACCGGATTCATCACCAGGGTGCCGCCGGGATTGGTCTGGCGCGGTGCCACCCAACCCGCCAGGCTGAATCCCTGTAGACCGACGAAACGCCCACCGTTCTCCAATCCAGCGGGAGCCACCTCCCCCAACAACAGCAGGATCAGTTGGTCAGAGTTGGCGTTGAGATTGCCCTGCACCGGCAGTTTGGTGCCGCCCACGGTCATCTCTCCCCGCACATCCACCATCTGCCCCATGGCGGTGACGGAGCTGAGCCGCAGCTGCACGGGGAACGAACCGCCGCCGGCAAAACCCGCATAGGAGCCGCTCCATTGGCGAGGCAGCTGCTGGGCCATCACCGCCGCCCGGGCCACCGGATCAAACGTCTGTACCTGCATCGGCTGGCCCAGCGGGGATGCCCCTTCCACCATCAGGGGGGTGGCGGCCAAGAGCAGCGGGATCACAGCGTTGATGAATGGCGGTGGGGCCAGGTTAAAGGGGGCGCCCAGCGCCCGCCTGGCCCACGCAGTACGTTCGCTGCATGGCCGACCCATCCGCCGTGACCGCCCCAGCGACTGCCCCCCCGGTGAGCGATGCCCTGGTGATTGGTGGGCGGAGCTTCCGCAGCCGGCTGATGACCGGCACAGGTAAGTATCCAAGCCTGCAGGCCATGCAGGCGAGCCTGGAGAGCAGCGGCTGCGAGATCGTCACCGTGGCGGTGCGCCGCGTGCAGACCCAGGCCGCCGGCCATGAGGGACTGATGGAAGCGATCGACTGGAGCCGCATCTGGATGCTGCCCAACACCGCCGGCTGTGCGACGGCGGAGGAAGCCGTGCGCGTGGCACGCCTTGGTCGGGAGCTAGCCAAGCTGGCCGGCCAGGAGGACAACACCTTTGTGAAACTGGAGGTGATTCCCGATCCCAAACATCTGCTGCCGGATCCGATCGGCACCCTGGAGGCGGCGGAGCAGCTGGTGAAGGAGGGCTTCACCGTGTTGCCTTACATCAATGCCGACCCGCTGCTGGCCTGGCGGCTGGAGCAGGTGGGCTGCGCCACGGTGATGCCCCTGGGGTCACCGATCGGCTCCGGGCAGGGGATCCGCAATGCGGCCAACATCGCCCTGATCATCGAGAACGCCACCGTGCCTGTGGTGGTGGACGCGGGCATCGGCGTGCCCAGCGAAGCGGCCCAGGCCATGGAGATGGGGGCCGCTGCGCTGCTGATCAACAGCGCCATCGCCCTGGCGGGCGATCCCCCGGCGATGGCCAGGGCCATGGCTATGGCCTGCGAAGCGGGCCGCAGCGCCCGTCAGGCGGGCCGGCTGCCGATCCGCGCCGAGGCCAGCGCCAGCTCACCGCTGCAAGGGCGCGTCGGCTCGTAACGCTTCCGCACGGGCTCCGGGCAGACCCGGCGGAAGTGCCTACGGTCGCTCCAAACAAATGCCCATGCCATGCAGGTCACCGAAGAGGACGGCGGCAGGCTGAACGCCTTCGCCAGGGAGCCCCGCATGCAGGTGATGGAGGCCGATGAGGTGCGCACCGGCGGCAGCAAAGTGCTGCTGATCGGGGGTGCCGTGCTGGTGCTGCTGCTGGTGGCGGTGGCGGCGGGAATTAGCTGAATCCCTGTAGTAGCTTGCCCTGACGGAGCGAATGCTCGTCAGACACTCGCCAAGCAGGAGTCCAGCGGTGAAGGTTTTCGTTCTCGGTGGTGACGGCTTCTGCGGCTGGCCCTGCGCCGTGAACCTGGCCGACCAGGGCCACGATGTGCTGATTGTCGACAACCTCAGCCGCCGCAAGATCGACGTGGATCTGGCGGTGGACTCCCTGACCCCGATCGCCACCATGCCCGACCGGCTGCGGGCCTGGGAGCAGGTGGGGGGAAAGCCCATGCGCTTTGTGGCCATGGACATCGCCCACGAGTACCAGCGGCTACTGGATCTGTTGCTGGAGGAGCGCCCGGACGCGGTGGTGCATTTCGCCGAACAGCGGGCCGCCCCCTATTCGATGAAGAGCAGCGCCACCAAGCGCTACACCGTCGATAACAACGTCAACGGCACCCACAACCTGCTGGCCGCGATCGTGGAAAGCGGTCTGGACATCCATGTGGTGCACCTCGGCACCATGGGGGTCTACGGCTATGGCTCCCACCGGGGCGCCACCATCCCCGAGGGCTACCTCAAGGTGGAGGTACCCCAGCCGGATGGCTCCCGCTTTGAGGAAGAAATCCTTCACCCGGCCAGCCCCGGCAGCGTCTATCACATGACCAAGACGCTGGATCAGCTGCTCTTCCTCTACTACAACAAGAACGACCAGGTCCGCATCACCGACCTGCACCAGGGCATCGTCTGGGGGACCAACACCGAAGCCACCGACCGCGACCCGCGTCTCACCAACCGCTTCGACTACGACGGTGACTACGGCACGGTGCTCAACCGCTTCCTGATGCAGGCGGCCATCGGCTACCCGCTCACGGTGCACGGCACCGGTGGCCAGACCCGGGCCTTCATTCACATCCGCGACTCGGTGCGCTGCGTGCAGTTGGCCCTGGAAAACCCCCCCACCAAAGGGGAGCGGGTGATGATCTTCAACCAGATGACCGAAAGCCACCAGGTGGGCGAACTGGCCAGGAAAGTGGCGGCCATCACCGGTGCCGAGATCAACTACCTGCCCAACCCCCGCAACGAAGCGGTGGAAAACGACCTGATCGTCGACAACCGCTGCTTCATCGAGCTGGGTCTGAACCCCACCACCCTCGATGACGGTCTGCTGAAGGAAGTGGTGGAGATTGCCGGCCGCTACGCCGACCGCTGCGACCGCAGCCGCATTCCTTGCATCTCCGCCTGGACCCGAAACCAGGCCCAGGCCATCAACGCCGCCTGACCCCCCAGCCCATGCTGACGGAGCCCCTGGCGCCGTGAAGATCGCCCTCTTCACGGAAACCTTCCTGCCCAAGGTCGACGGCATCGTCACCCGGCTCACCAAGACGGTGCAGCACTTGGTAGCGGCCGGCGACGAGGTGCTGATCTTCTGCCCGGAGGGGGCCCCGGAGAGCTACATGGGGGCCCAGGTGGTGGGGGTGCCGGCCATGCCGCTGCCCCTCTACCCCGAACTCAAACTGGCCCTGCCACGGCCGATGGTGTCGGACGCGCTCGACAGCTTCCAGCCCGATCTGGTGCATGTGGTGAACCCGGCGGTGCTGGGGCTGGGGGGGATCTGGCTGGCAAAGACCAAGGGCTACCCCCTGGTGGCCAGCTACCACACCCACCTGCCCAAATACCTGGAGCACTACGGCCTGGGGATGCTCGAACCCGTGCTGTGGGAACTGCTCAAGGCTGCCCACAACCAGGCCCAGCTCAACCTCTGCACCTCCACGGCGATGGTGGCCGAGCTGAGCGAGAAGGGCATTCAGCACACCGCCCTGTGGCAACGCGGGGTGGACACCGACCTGTTCCGGCCGGAGTTGCGCAGCCAGGCCATGCGCGATCGGCTGCTGGGTGGGCGCAGCGACACCGGCCAGCTGCTGCTCTACATCGGCCGCCTCTCGGCTGAAAAACAAATTGAACGCATCCGGCCCGTGCTCGATGCCCTGCCCGATGCCCGCCTGGCCCTCGTGGGAGATGGCCCCTACCGCCAACAACTGGAAACCCTGTTCGCCGGCAGTGCCGCCCACTTCGTGGGCTATCTGGCGGGCGACGAGCTGGCCAGCGCCTACGCCAGCGCCGATGCCTTCCTGTTCCCAAGTAGCACCGAAACCCTGGGACTGGTGCTGCTGGAGGCCATGGCCGCCGGCTGTCCGGTGGTGGGGGCCAACCGTGGCGGCATCCCCGACATCGTCAGCGATGGGGAGAACGGCTGCCTGTACGACCCCGAGGGTCCCGACGGCGGCGCCGGCAGCCTGACGGCCGCCACCCTGCGGCTCCTGGGCGACCCCAGCCAGCGGCAACAACTGCGCCGCAACGCCCGCCAGGAAGCGGAACGCTGGGGCTGGGCCGGCGCCACCGAACAGCTGCGCAGCTACTACCGCGAGGTGCTCAGCGCGGAGCGGCAGCCCGCCCTGATGGGCTGACCCCCCGGAACCAGGTGGTCATCAGGGCCTTCACCATCGGCGCGGCCACGGTGCCGCCGTAGCCGCCGCTGTTCTCGCCGAAGGCCACGATCACCAGGGTGGGTTTGCCCGCCGGTGCATAGCCCCCGAACCAGGCGTGGTCAGGCCGCGGTGGATCCTCACCGGTGCCGGTCTTGCCCGCCACCGGCGGCAGGGTGGGGTCGTTGAGGATCGTGGCGGTGCCTTCGGTCACCACCATGCGCAGCCCCTGGCGCAGGGCCCGCAGGGTGCCGGCCTTAAGCCCGATCCAACGCCGCTCGGTGGGCCGCTCCACCACATGCGGCGTCACCAACCAGCCCCCGTTGGACACGGCGGCGTAGAGCCGCGCCATCTGCAGCGGCGTCACGAGCACCGGCCCCTGACCAATCGCTGAGCTGATGGTGTCCACAGAGGTCCACGGTTCGCCGTACACCTTCTGTTTCCAAGCCTCATCCCCCAACAGGCCGGCACCGTCCTCATCGTTGAGCTCAATGCCGGTGAGTTGGCCGTAGCCCATGCGCCGTGCCGCCTTGAACAGCTCCTTGGGCCCCACCTTCAGGCCCACCTGGTAGTAGAAGCTGTTGCTGCTCACCGCCAGCGCCATCGGAAAACCAATGGCCCCAAAGCTGCCGTGGTCGCCGTAGCACTGCCCCCGGTAGCAGAAGGAATTCATCGTCGGCAGCTTGGAGGTTTCCGTCATCCGGCCGGACTCGATGCCGGCGATGGTGGTCACCAACTTGAAGGTGCTGGCGGGGGGAAACCCCTGAAAGGAACGGTTCAGCATCGGCGCCTCCGGCCCCCCCAGGGCCGTCCATTGGGCGGCGGTGGGCCCCGTGGCGAAGATGTTGGGATCAAAATTGGGCCGGCTGGCCATGGCCCGGATGGCGCCGGTTTGGGGGTCCATGGCCACAATCGCCCCCTTGCGTACCCCCGCCAGAGCCTTCTCGGCGGTTTTCTGCAGCTCCAGGTCAATGGTGAGTCGCAGGTCCTTACCCGGCTTGGCCTGCTTGTCGCCCAACACCCGCTGCACCTGGCCAGCGGCATTCACCTCCAGCTGCTGACCGCCCCATTCCCCCCGCAGATGGCGCTCAAAGGCGTTCTCGATCCCGCTGCGACCGATGCGGTCCTGCATGCGGTAGCCCTTGGCCTCCAGCTTGTCGAATTCCTCAGCGGTGATCGGGCTGGTGTAGCCGAGCACGTGGGCGCCGAGGCTGCCGTAGGGGTAGGCGCGCAGATAGTCGACATCCACCTCCGCGCCCCGCAGGTTGCCGGCCTGCTCCCGGAAGCGCAGCACCTGCTCGGGCTTGAGGTTGTAGGCCAGCTCGATCCGATACCCCTCCTGGTTGGCGCCGTTACGGCGCCGTTCATCCAGCTCCGCCGGCGCCATGCCAATCACGGTGGCCAGGCGGTCGCGCAGGGCGGGCCATTGATCAGCCGGCACCTGGCGGGGCTGGACGTAGAGGTTGTAGGTGAGGCGGCTGGACACCAGCACCTGGCCGTTGCGATCCAGAATCCGGCCCCGCATCGGATGGCGCGGCACCAACCGGATGCGGTTCTGATCGGCACGGGCCCGGTTCTCCTGGCCCTGCACCAACTGCAGCCAACCGAGGCGCAGCACCATGGCCGAGGCGAGCAGCACCACCAGCGTCAACAGCACCGCTGGCTGCTGCTGCATGCCGCTGTGACGGTGGCCTCCGGCGGGCAGCATGGCGGTTTAGGGCTCTGCCCCGAGCCGCTGCTCCAGCAGCTGCAGCCGTTCACCAATGCGGGCGAGGGCGCTCTGAAGATCCCCCTCGCCGGCGAGAGGCACCGCCACGGGTGGCTCCAGGGGCTCCAGGTCACGCACCTGCACCTTCATCACCGGATTGCCCAGGCCGGGCTGCAGGCGGTCCAGGTTGTCACGCAGCTGCCGGGCCACCGGCTCCCCCTCCTGCCGCAGTTGATCCAGGGGGTCCTCCGCCTGGGTCAAACCCTCCACCACGGCGCTCACCCCACCGCGACGGGCGCGGTCCACCACCGCCAATCCCAGGGGCAGCCACTCCTGCATCACAGCCAGCCGCAGGGAATCGAGGGGTTGGGAGGGCATCACGCCAAGCCGGCGGGCTGAAGGGCCTCCAGTCTGGCGCGCTCAGCGCACGGCCTCGATGCCGGGTTGCACGATCTGCTGCCGACAGAACTGCTGGGAACCCCACCACCAGCCGCCGCCCACCGCCAGCACCAACAGGGCAGAGAGAGGTAACAGGGCCTGACGGGTCACGGGCAGCAGCAGCCACTCACCCCAGTCGCGCAGCAGGCGCTCGCGGTCAAAGCGTCGGCGCTCGTTCACGGCCTGCTGCAGGCGGCGGCGCAGGGCCTTGCCCACCCAGCGCTCGAACGGCCGCTTCTTGGTGACGGCCATCTTGCGCTCCACCTCCAGCAACTGTCCCGGGGTGAGTTCAGGGTTGAAGGTGCTGATCAGTTCCAAGCTCTTGAGGAACATCTCCACCGCACCATCCTTGACGGTGCGGTCCTCATCACTGAGCAACTCCCAATCGAGCTCGGGATAGAACCGCAACCGGTTGGTCACGATCTGATCCTCCGGCAGCTGGCCCGGTTCCCGCAGCCAGCGGTCGGTGTTGGCATCGAAGCGACGCCAGTACAGAAACGGGTTGAGATAAACGACCTTGCCGGCCAGCTGAATGCTGTCCTGCTGGAGACGGCGCTGCAGCTGGAGGTCCTGCTGGGGGGCGGCGGTCAAGGCTCCTGGGCCGGGGCCCCGAGGGTAACGGAGCCCTGCGACCACGGCCATGGGCGGCGAACCGCCCCTATTCCCACTCGATCGTGCCCGGCGGTTTGCTGGTGATGTCCAGCACCACCCGGTTCACACCCTTCACCTCGTTCACGATGCGGTTGGAGATCGTCTCCAGCAGGTCGTAGGGCAGACGCGACCAATCGGCGGTCATGCCGTCCTCCGAGGACACACAGCGCAGCACGATCGGATAGGCGTAGGTGCGCTTATCGCCCATCACCCCCACGCTGCGCACGGGCAGCAGCACCGCAAAGGCCTGCCAGATCTCGTTGTAGAGACCAGCCTCCTTGATCTCCTCGCGCACGATCAGATCGGCATCCCGCAGGATGTCGAGCTTCTCGTCGCTCACGTCGCCAAGGATGCGGATCGCCAGGCCGGGGCCGGGGAAGGGGTGGCGCCCCACGATCTCCTGCGGCAGCCCCAGGGTGCGACCCACCTTGCGCACCTCGTCCTTGAACAGCTTGCGCAGCGGCTCCACCAACTTGAACTGCAGGTCCTTGGGCAGACCGCCGACGTTGTGGTGGCTCTTGATCTTCACCGCCACCCGTTCGCCTGTCTTGGGGTCGACGTTGGTGCCGGCGCTCTCGATCACGTCGGGATAGAGGGTGCCCTGGGCAAGGTAATCGAAGGGGCCCAGTCGTTTGCTCTCCTCTTCGAACACCCGGATGAACTCGGTGCCGATCAGCTTGCGCTTCTCTTCAGGATCGGTGATCCCCGCCAGCTTGTTGATGAAGCGCTCGCGGGCATTGATGTACTCCACACGGATGTGGAACTTGCGATCGAAGAAGTCCATCAGGAACTCAGGCTCACCTTTGCGCATGAACCCCTGGTCGATGAACATGCAGGTGAGCTGATCGCCGATCGCCTTGTGCAGCAGGAAGGCGAGGGTGGAGGAGTCGACACCGCCGGAGAGGGCCAGCAGCACGCGCTTATCGCCCACCTGACGGCGCACATCCGCCACGGCCTCATCAATGAAGGCGGCGGTGGTCCAGTCGGGCAGGCAACCGCAGATGTGGTACACGAAGTTGCGCAGCAGGGCCATGCCGCACACCGAATGCACCACCTCAGGGTGGAACTGCACGCCATAGAGCCGCCGGCTGTGGTCCGCAACCGCAGCCTCGGGGGTGTTGTCGGTGTGGGCCAGGCGCACGAAGCCGCTGGGCAACCGCTCCACCGAGTCGCCATGGCTCATCCACATCGTCGAGCCTTCGTCGACGTTGGTGAGCAGGTCCGTGGGGTCGTCCACGTAGAGCGGTGCCTTGCCGTATTCGGCGCGGCCGGCGGCCACCACCGATCCCCCCAGCTGCTGCACCATCAGCTGCATGCCATAACAAACCCCCAGCACCGGGATGCCCAGATTCCAGAGCTCGGGGTCGCACAGGGGGGCGTGCTCCGCGTACACCGAACTGGGCCCCCCGCTGAGGATGATTCCCTTAGGGTTAATGGCCTTGAGCTCGGCCGCCGTGGTGCTGTAGCCCATCACCAGCGAGTACACCTCGGTTTCCCGCACCCGCCGGGCGATCAGCTCGGAATATTGCGAGCCGAAATCAAGAATCACGATCGCCGGGTGGCGATTGGTTTCTCCAATGGCAGGGGTACTCACGTGCGGCCCGGGCAGTGACTTCACCCTAGATCTCGGTCCTGGAGGCGCTGCAGCAACGTTTGCCCCTCCGGGCCCATGGCGCAGATCTGACGACTGCGGTCAAACAGCACCGCCCCCACCTGCAGATCGTGCTGACCATGGCGGGCCAGATAGGCCCGGCTGCGCCGCTCCACCGCGGCGGCCACCCGGTGGCGCAGGGCCCCGGCGGCATCGGCATCCCAGGCCGCCAAGCGCTGCAGAGCCTCCTCCACACTCGCGGCCGTGGCCAGCCCCTGCAGCTGCTCCGGCGGTAACCCCTGTAGGGCCCCCTGGCAGGTGAGCACCTCCAGTCGGCCATCCGCCAGATGGTGGTGGGTGTGGAAGATGCCGCCCGCCAACTTGATCAACTTGCCCTGATAGCCGAACAGCAGCAGGCGCCGCAGCCCCTGCTCCGCCGCCGCCACCAGCAGCGGGCCGATCCAGTTCCCGGCCTTGAGCAGCAGCGCCGGCGGCAGGCCCATCCGGGGGGCCAACTCCAGGCCGTTCTCCCCGATCACCAGCACCAGATCGCCGCCGCAGGCAGGATCCTGGGCCCATTGGCGCAGCTGCTCGAGGGCCCGGGCCAGCTGGTCGGGATCGGCGCTGCGTTGCACCTCCGCCTGGGTGCCGATCAGGGCCAGCCCCTCCACCACACCGAAGGCGGCGTTGCTGGTGCGTTGGGCCAGCGCCCGCCCCCCCGGCAGGGTGATGCGCAGCACCAGGGCACGCTCCTCCGGCACCCGGGGCCGCAGATTGCACTCCAGCAGCTGACGGGCATAGGCGGAAAGGCAGGCTTCGGCGGTGTGAGCGTTGACGCCCACCCCCTCACCGGGCTCCAGCTGCAGCCAAGCGGCCCCCGGCTTCAGCTCCGTCCAGCGGGCCTCCACCCAGACCGGCAAACCGCGGGTGAGATCCAAGCCGTCGCCAGGCTCACAGCGGGCCATCCCCAGGGCACGATCCCCACCGAGCCGAGCGGCGGCCTCCACCGGCACGGGCACCAGAGCGGCCGTGGGATCGTCGGGCCGCAGCTGCAGCAAGGGGCGCGGCTCAAACGGCTGATCGAGCAGGGGGCCCAGGGCCGCGACGGCGGCCGCGGTCAGCCACACCGGCAGGGTGAAGCCCGGTTCAGCCATCAACGGCGGCCTGGAAGAAGGTCATTTTTTAAGGTGGTGGATTGGCCGCCCACCGGCCCCACAGCGCACCACCAGCCTCTTCCATGCAGGACAAACTCACTCTGATGATTCCGGGCCCGACCCCGGTGCCGGAAACCGTCCTGCAGGCGATGGCCCGGCACCCGATCGGGCACCGCAGCGCCGACTTCCAGAAGATCGTGCGCCGCACCACCGAGCAATTGCAGTGGCTGCATCAAACCAAGAACGACGTGCTGGTGATCACCGGCAGCGGCACCGCCGCCATGGAGGCCGGCATCATCAACGTGCTGAGCCGCGGCGACAAGGTGCTCTGCGGTGACAACGGCAAATTCGGTGAGCGCTGGGTGAAGGTGGCCAAGGCCTATGGCCTGGATGTGCAGGTGATCAAGGCCGAGTGGGGCCAACCCCTGGATCCCGAAGCCTTCCGCGCCGCCCTGGAGGCCGACAGCGCCAAGGCCATCAAGGCCGTGATTCTCACCCACTCGGAGACCTCCACCGGGGTGATCAACGACCTGGAAAGCATCGCCCGCCATGTGAAGGCCCATGGCACGGCCCTCACCATCGCCGACTGCGTCACCAGCCTGGGGGCCTGCAGCGTGCCCATGGATGCCTGGGGCATCGACGTGATCGGCTCCGGCTCCCAGAAGGGCTACATGATGCCGCCGGGCCTGGCCTTCGTGGCCGTGAGCGAGCGGGCCTGGGCCGCCTATGAGCGCTCCGACCTGCCGAAGTTCTATCTGGATCTCGGCAAGTACCGCAAATCCGCCCACGCGGATAGCAACCCCTTCACCCCCGCCATCAACCTCTATTTCGCCCTGCAGGCGGCCCTGGAGATGATGCAGGCGGAGGGGCTGGAGGCCATCTTTGCCCGCCACGCCCGTCACCGCGCCGCCGCCCAGGCGGGCATGCAGGCCATCGGCCTGCCCCTCTACGCCGCTGCAGGCCACGGCAGCCCGGCGATCACCGCCGTGGCGCCCCAAGGGATCGACGCCGAGAGCCTGCGCAAGAAGGTGAAGGAGCGATTCGACATCCTGCTGGCCGGCGGCCAGGACCACCTCAAAGGGCACGTGTTCCGCATTGGCCACCTGGGCTTTGTCTGCGATCGCGATGTGCTCACGGCCGTGGCCGCCATCGAAGCCACCTTGCAGGAGCTGGGCCTGCACAAGGGCACCCCGGGAGCCGGCGTTGCCGCCTGCGCCGCCGCCCTCGCCCGCTAACCTGCCATGCAGCAAGGAACTACTTCTGCAGTTCTTTGCATTTTGCGGGTGTAATTCAGTGGTAGAATGTCAGCTTCCCAAGCTGAACGTCGCCGGTTCGAGCCCGGTCACCCGCTTGCAATTAATTATAATCATTGATCAAAAGTACGTTGATTAAGCCCGAGGCTTAATCAGCTGTAGGACCTGAGGGCCAACGCTTCCGGCGCGGCGCTCACAATCCAGGGCCTGCAAGATGGCGCGACCGGCGACATCCAACTCACCTGCGGCTGCAGCAGCTTCGGCAACCGCTTCATAACCGGCGGCTTCTTTCAGCAGTTCGTCGCGACGGGCCGTTGGTGCGGGCGCCTGGCGAGTCGCTTGCATGCCAAGTTCAGAGCGTGGCCCGATCGTACCCCTCACCGCCGGCCATGGCTGGAGAGGGCGCCAGCCATCGCCAAATCAGCACAGAGGTGGATTAGGTGCCGGGCTCTTCACGATTGCCGCCCAGTTCAGCAATCTGGGTGCGGAGTTGTTCGATGCGCTGGGCGTCGCCGCGGGTCATGGCCACCGCGAGGGCAAATTCCAGCTTCTCGAGCTGATGGCCACCTTCCGCGTAGGCGCGGGTGGTCGGACAGCCAGGGCCTGAGGTCTGACAGGCCGGTGTGGCAGCGGGGCGATGGCTGGTTGGGAAGGCCATGGTTCGCTTTCTTCCCATTGTGTCATCGCTGGCAAGCCGTCAGGCGGCCAGATCCCCCGGCATGTGCTCATCCCGCCACAGGGGTTCAGCGGTCGACGGCTCCTCGCTGACCTCCATCGGTTGCTCCAGCAGGCTGCGGCAATCGGCCAGCAGAGCCGACACCTTGTCCAGGCGCAGCAGATCGTCGGGATCAGCCTCGGGCTGGCCGCCCACCTGATCGAGCTGCAGCTGCATAGCGCCAAGTCGCTGCTCCAGCTTCACCAGCCGTTGCGAGAGAGCTGCCACGGTCTGAGCCAAATCCTCCGTGGTGCGGGTGATCCGGAAGGACACCGATTCGCCGGTCATCGGGACTGGGTCAACTGCCCCCGATGACACCACAGAAATCCACGGCCAGCCAGCAGACTTTGCCGGTGATCGAGGCCACCGTCATGAGCTCCCCCCTGCACCTACTGGCCTATCTGCTGGCCGGCCTAGGGGGTGGCTTGCTGGCCCTGCGCAGTGGCATCCCAGCGGCACCCCTGGCGGGGGCCCTGCTGGGGGCAGGCTTGGTGAGCCTGAGCGGACGCCTGGACCTGGCCCAATGGCCTCTGGGCACCCGCACGACCCTAGAAATCGGCATCGGCACCGTGATCGGCACCAGCCTCACCAGCACCGCCCTCACGGAACTGCGGCAGCTGTGGAAACCGGCGCTATTGATCACCCTCACCCTGATGGCGGCCGGCCTGTTGGTGGGGCTGCTCTGCAGCCGGCTGCTGGGCATGGACCCGCTGGTGGCCCTGCTGGGGGCCGCCCCCGGGGGCATCAGCGGCATGAGCCTGGTGGGGGCCGAATTTGGGGTTGGGGCTCCGGTGGCTGCCCTGCATGCGGTACGGCTGATCACGGTGTTGCTGGTGCTGCCGATCACGGTGCGCCTGCTGGTGGGTCCTGCGACCCCCCCTGGATGACGGCGTCCACCCTCGTTACCTTGGGCGCCACGCTTCACCCTGATCCGATGGCCCGTCTCCAACCAGTCCGCCTGATGGCTCTGGCCCTGTTGGGGTGGGCCGGATGGTCCGTCAACCCCGCGGCGGCCCAGGGGGTCGACCTCAGCTCCCCCGGCGCCAAGGGGGCCCGGGTGTACTGCACCATGCGCAGCTCCGGCAACAGCCACGACGTGAGCTGGACGGCGGCCTACGCCCTGATCAAACGCCAGAGCGCTTCGCTGTTCAAAACCTCCCCGGAGCACGCCGCGGTGATGATCACGGAGGCCGTGGTGAACAACCCCGGCAGCTTCCCCGACTGCGGCAAGTACCTCGGTGACCTCTACACCAACACGGTCAATCGTCAGAAACAGGCTGCTGAGGGCTCCAGCACGGGCACCGCAACGGCCTCCAGCAGCACCGCAGCCAGCTCATCCGCCAGCAGCCCTGCCCCTGCGGCCGGTCCGCGCGATCGCTACGCCTATTAAGCGATCCCTCGCCCTGGGTCTGGCCCTGCTGGTGGGGGGGTGCGTCAGCGCCCCGCCGGAACCGGGCCAACGGGCCGCCACCCCGGGAGATTGCCTGCGCAAGGTGCAGATCGATCAGCTCGATGCCGCCTTGCAGCGCTGCAATGCCGTGGTGACAGCGCTGCCTGACGATCCGCAACCCCGCAACGACCGCTCCCTGCTCTACAGCCTGGCGGGCAACAACGCCGCCGCCTGCCGCGACAGCTTCAAGGCTGCTGAGCTGCTCGAGCGGCAGCGCAAGGTGCACCGGCAGGACCCCGACCAGGGGCCACCGCCGGATCGCGTCCTCGCCGAGGAGATCAGCCTGCGCCAGCGGAGCTGCCGGCGGCTCACCAATCGGCCAACAGCTGCCGCACCATCGCCGGTAAGGCCTGCCGCGCCAAAACCGTAGAGCGACGCTGCAGCAGCAGCTCAATGCGCTCCGCCTTGCTGGCAATCAACCCATCCACCAGCTGATCCGCCAGTCCCAACTGCATCCAGTGGCTGTGCAGGCTGCTGCCCATGCCAATGCGGTGGCAGCGATCCTCCGCCTGCTCGGCGTCGCCAGGGGTCCAGGGGCGCTCCAACAGCACCACATGGCGGGCCCGGTGCAGGGTGAACCCCAGGCCACCGGTCCCGAAGGTGCTGATCAACAGCGGCTGCTCACCGCGCTGAAAGCCATCCACCAGCCGCTGCCGGTCGGCCACGGGCTGGCGGCCGGTGAGCAGCGCACCACCCAACTGGGCCTGCAGCAGTTCCGCCGCCGCCACAAAAGCAGTGAACAACACCACGCTCTCCCCTTCGGCCAGCAGCCGCTGCACCAGGGCCGCCGCCGCTGGCAGCTTGTAATGAGCCGCGATCTGACGCAGGGCCGTGAACACCGCCAGGGCTTCGGCATCACGCCGCACCAGGCCCGCTGCAGCCCGGCGGCGGTAATCCTCCACCGTGAGGCTGAGGCGATGCTCAAACCCCTGCCCCTCGGCCTCGCTGAGCTGCACGGGATACAGCTGACGCTGCTTGGTAGGCAGATCCAGGCAATCCTGCTTGCGGCGATGCAACAACAACGGCCTGGTGAGGCGCCGCAGTTCCTCCAGGTGCGTGGCCCCCTGGGCGAGCCACTGGCGCTGGCCGCCCCGCTCACTCCAATGGCCGTGGCAGTAGCGCTCCTCGAAGGCCCGCTGGTCCATGGCCAGGGGATGGCCAATGGCCGCCAATAGGGGAAAAAGCTGGGCTGGGCGCCCATTTTTCATCGGGGTTCCCGTCAGCAGCCAGGCGGCACGCAACCGCGGATGACGGCTCAAACGCAGAAAGGCCCGGGTGCGCTGGCTGCTGAGGTTCTGGGCGAAATGGGCCTCATCGGCGATCAGCACCGTTCCCGCTTCGGGCAGATTCTCGGGGAGCTGCGCCCAGCTGAGCAGCTCCAGCCGCAGCTGCAGCGCGGCGGCCTCTTGAAGCCAATGGGCATGCAGGCCGCTGGGGGCGATCACGACAATCCGACAGTCGGCCGCTCGCACCAGGGCCCGGGCGGCCACCAGGGCCGTGAGCGTCTTGCCGAGGCCCATGGCATCCGCCAGCAGGGCACCACGCCGCGCCAACAGCCAACGCGCCGCAGCCCGCTGATGGGCAAACAGCTGGCGCCCATCCGGAAGGGGCTGCTCGAGATCCGCCACGGCCACCAGGTGCCGGTGGGGCGGCAAGGGGGGCAAGGGCTGCCGCAGCCAGGCAAACCACTGGGGCAGTGGGGGCTCGAGGCTGAAGCGCTGCCCGAACTGGCGCTCCAACACCGCCGCCGCCGCCAACGGAAACTCCCAGCAACCGAGCCGGGAGCGCCAGTGGCCCCGCGGCCGCACCGCCCGCAGCTGCGCCTGGGTCACCGCATCAAACGGCAGCAGCAACTGAATCGTGCCGGTGTCACCCAGCCGCATCACACAGCGCTGCTGCACTGGCGGACCGCTTGGCGCAACAGCTATCAA
>Ga0164293_10002086_pt1 | contig 16908 bp, 10 predicted proteins | sample GEODES118metaG_FD_111487 | JGI IMG/M metagenome (GOLD analysis project Ga0164293, IMG submission 111487) | Eutrophic lake water microbial communities from Lake Mendota, Wisconsin, USA - GEODES118 metaG | ecosystem: Environmental > Aquatic > Freshwater > Lake | place: USA: Lake Mendota...
GCGGTAAACATCGCGGAGATATCCGCCGAGCGGGCTCCTGGCTCGTAGTCGTCAAGCAAGGCATCGTAGGCCAGTCCACCCATGGCATAGGCCGCTGCCTGCTCACGCTTGAGCCGGACAATTCGCTCGAGGGCCGGTGCGAAATCGCTGAATTGCTTCGCCCTGCGGGCTGAGACCCAGACTTGTTGGCCGAGCGAGCAGGCGCGAGCCAATTCTTCGACGAGCGGCTGGGGCAAACGGCTCGCTTTCTCGATTGTTCTCCGCAATTCGCGAATCGTGGCCTGCTGTTCAAAGCTGGCGCTACTCAATTCTGGGGCGGCAGCCAGAGCTTGAAGCTTGTCCCGAAGTCCCGGGTCTGACTTGCGGCGATGAATCTCACCAGCCAGAAAGCTGACTTGCTCGGCCCGGTAGGCTCCACCTTGCTGCGGGAGGTAGGTCTGCTGGTCCCACTCCAGCAAGGCTTGAGTCGTCTGCAGCAATTGGATTGCCTGAAGTTCCCGGCAGACTTGGTCGTAGGCGGATTGCCAGTTGTGCATCTCACTTTTCCTGAAAATTCGAGCCTTTGGGGGATGACGTCAATTGGGAGACGACGACTAGAGTCAAAAAGGCCAAGGGAATCGTGACGATTCCCGGTTGGCTGAAAGGGATGGGCGACTGTTCCGCGGGCAGGCCATAAACTTTGGAAAAGGTGTCTCCACTGAGCAGGATCCAACCGAGCGAACTAAGCATGCCGACCAAGACGCTGCAGATGACTCCTTGCCTCGTGGTCCGTTTCCAAAACAAGAGCATTGTTAAAGCAGGCAGGTTGGCCGAGGCAGCGACGCTGAAAGCCCAGCCCACAAGATAGTTGACGTTCAGCTTGGCAAACAAAATGCCGAGCAGGATCGCGATCCCTCCCACGGCGATGGAGGAGAGCTTGGCAATCCTGACTTTCTCGCGATCGTTGAGCACAACTCCAGCCCAACCGCCGACCAAGTCATGTGCTACCGCACCGGCCGAGGCCAGGATGAGCCCGCTCACTGTGCCCAGCACGGTCGTGAAGGCGATCGCCGAAATCAGGGCGAACAGCAGTTCGCTAATGCTTCGCGCCAAAAGGGGAGCAGCCAAGTTGCTGTCGGTCACATCGAGTGCTCCGCTGGTCATCGCACCCAAGCCCATGAACAGCGTCAGCACGTAAAAACTGCCGATGCTGGCGATCCCGACGATCGTGCTCTTTCTGGCTGCTGCCTCGTCTTTGACCGTGTAATAACGGATCAGGATGTGCGGGAGCGAGGCGGTGCCGCAGAACAACGCCAGCATCAGCGAAAGAAAGTTGAATTTGTCAGCCAGCTTTTCGCTGCGAATCCCCGGGAAAGTGGGTGATCCGCCAGGTCGGAGCAATTCGCTTCCGGGGTCGAGTTGTTGGTAATAGATCGTCGCTTTGATCCCATCCGGGTGCTCGATGGTGGTGCTTGGCCAACGGACAATTTCGCTGGCTGCGAAAACGCGGAGATAGTCCCAAGGCCCCAGTGGTCCTGTGCGGGCTTGATCGCCCGGCAAGCGAGCAATGCCTCCAGCAGGATGCAGCCTGCCCTCTTGAGAACCAACTGGCAATCCATTGACGAGACGCTCACCGTTGCCCGTAACCAAAATGGATTGAGCCTCTCGGAGAAAGATATCCGCGGAGTTCGCGATCGGCTCCACGCTGAAGACTTGGAATCTGCCTGAGGAAGAGCGCGTGGGCACTAACTTTTTCGCTCGGTACTGTTCTGCCAAAGACATATCGATCAACCACGTCTCACCAGTGGCAGAGGTCAAGCGAAAATTCCCGTCCGTGAGTGCCGAAGCCGGCGTCGGCCCCAACCTGAGAAACTCGTGTCCATCCCGGCTGCGGTTCCCGGATTCCAATCCTCGAGAGAGGACGGCAACGGTCAGGACCAAGCTGAAAACGACCAGTAAGGCGCCTTTGAGAAATTGGACCCAAGTCGTCGAGACCATTCCGGCGGTAACTACGATCAGGATCACAACGGCGCCGACGACCAGAACGCCTGCCCAATGAGGCAAGCCCAAGAGGGGCTGAATCAGGACCCCAGCTCCGACCATTTGCGGGATCAGGTAGAACGTGCTCACGACCAGGGTGCTCAAACCGGCAGCAAGCCGGATGCCCCGAGATTGAAATGTCGAATCGAGGCAATCGGCAAACGTGAATTTGCCCCGCCGCTTGATCGGCTCGGCAATTACAAACAAGGCCACAATCCAGCCTGCCAGATACCCAATCGAGTACAGGAACCCGTCGTAGCCTGAAAAGGCGATCATTCCGCAAATGCCCAAGAACGATGCGGCTGAGAGGTAGTCTCCCGCAAAGGCAATGCCGTTAACGAACCACGGAATTTGCCCATGAGCGGCAAAGTAACCCTGAGCTGAACCTGCCCGGCGACCGAGGAAGAAGCTCAACCCCAAGGTCAGGCCGACAAACAACAGGAAGACCAGCAGCGAGATTGGTGAAACGGAATGCGACATGTTGTTTTCCAGGGATCAAGCCGAAGGGGAAGAGTCCCCCGGGGACTTCGCGTCGGTCTCGGAGCGGCACAGCAAGCCGTAAATCAGCGACAGTCCAAAGGCAAGCACGATCAGGCTCATACCCCAGAGCACGGCGAGGTTAAGTCCTGCCCAAGTGGTGTCGGACATCCAGCGGGGAGCGAAGGCATTGACCAGCACAAAACCGAAATAGACCAGACAGTAAATCGCGAACAGGAACAAACCGAGGCGAGCATTTGCAGTCAAGCGAAGGACTCCAGTTTCCAATGACTCAGGAATAGGGCCGTTTGGTTTCATCCCGGCCACACCAAGCGTTTATTCGCGCCAATGATCGTTCAATCGGCCCTAGAGTTCGCGAGGATTGCCCTCGTCGTCATACCGCATTAATCCGAAATAGGTCATTGCAAACAGGCAGATCGGGTACGTCACAACAAAAACGGGGGAAACGAAGCGGGCCAGGATTGTGCCCAGCACAATCAGTCCCACCCAAAGCCACCAAGTGTCTCGCAGCAATCCTTGAATTCGTTTCATCTTCAAATCTGACAAAAAAGTGGGTCGAAAGCGACCCTGACCAAACTCTCAGCATAGCAATTGTCGACTGTTTTAGAAATCGACCGCGACTGCCGGCAATCGTGGTCTGCTACGAGTTTAGTTCAATCGCACCTGAGCACGGTTGGCACAACATCCACCGCGGAGTCAAACCGAACCTGCTCTCGTAAATGCCAAGTAGTTGCTCTAGTTGAGGCCGGGCAAAGGCCTCGGTTGGCAACAGGGCAATGAGCGAGCCACCGAATCCGCCACCAGTCATCCTTGCCCCGAGCACACCCGGCAGCGTTCGGACCTTGTCGACCAAGTAATCGAGTTCGGCACAACTGACTTCGTAATCGTCACGCAGTGAAGCATGACTGGCGTTCATGAGCAGACCAAGATTCTGAGCCTCCCCACGGCGGCAGGCGGGGATTGCCTGCTTGGTTCGTTGAATCTCGCTGACCACATGTCTTGCCCGTTGGAGCTCCGTACTCGTCAATTTTGATTGGCCGTCGAGCAATCCCGCTGTTGTGGCCAGCCCCAGACTGGTCAAGCCAAGTTTGCGGGCAGCGGCCTCGCAGGTTGCTCGCCGCAGTCCGTATTCGCTGGTTGCCAAGTCGTGCTGCACGCCGGTATGGATCAGCAAGCAACTCAAATTCTTGCCTGGCCAGGGAATCTGTTCGATCGTCGAAGCATGGAAATCGATGGCCAATAGGTGCTCACGTTGACTTGCCAGGACAACGAGTTGGTCCATCAGCCCGCACGGCACTCCGGCGAATCGATGTTCCACCTGCTGGCAAAGCTGCGCCAGTTCCCAAATCGAGTTTTGATTGGTCTTAAAAGACGCGGCTGGCTCTTCCCTCGTCGTTCGCAGAGCGAAAAGGATTGCAACGCAAAGCGCCGCGCTGCTTGAAAGCCCGGCCCCCAAGGGAAGGTTGGAGGAGACTGCGAGGTCGAATCCGCGCGGCTCAAATGAGTTTTCTTGCCGCCATAACTCCCAGGTTCCTTGAAGATAGCGTGTCCAGCCGGGCCATGGTTGTACAGAGTGGTTATCCAGCGAGAACTCGTAGACGACCCCATCGAGTTGCGAGCAGGCGCGGATTGATGCGGTTGTGGTAGGGCGAATGGCGACGGCTGAATGCAGGCCAATCGCAAAAGGGAGAACGCAGCCAGAGTTGTAGTCGACGTGTTCTCCGATCAGGTTGATTCGGCCGGGAGCGAGACAGGTTGCATGTGGCAGCCCGGAGAAGGTCTGGGCGAAAAAACTGGCAACTTGATGACGTAATTGCTCCGGGGAGCAGGAGGTTATTGAGGTCAACGGCGCCACCGGCAGGTAAAGGTTGTCGCGCCGCAGATTTGGGCACGAACAAAATGCATAAAAAAACCACCGCGCTGTCCGACAGGCGGTGGTTTCAGGATAACAGTCAGAAGTTGGCTTGGGCAACTCCAGCAGTTGTGGGCTTAGAGCTTTACCCCGACGGAGTTCGGCAAAGTTGAGTTGATGCCGTTTCCATCGCCGTTCGATTCATTGGCAGTTGAAGTCCAACTGCGCTCGTTTGCCGATGTGGTAACGCGAGTAAGAGCTCCGGCCAGGTTGGTCGGCACATTCCCGCTTGCCAGCATTGGTTGTTGGGGCGCACCTTTGGTCGAGCCTTGCAGGGGAGCCTGCATCTTCAGGCCAAGCATCAAACCCGCCAAGTCGCCCATGCTGGAAGTTCCATCATCCAAAACGGACTCGCCCGTGCAACCCGGGCAGCAGCATTTGCCATCGTGCGAACCGAACGGCATGGTGTCTTCTTTCCAGCTCCGTTGCAGGGCTGCCGCAGCTGCCAATTCACCGGGAGCTTCAAATTGCAAGCCGTCGTTGCCACCAGCCAATCGCATTCCCTCGGGCGGCATGCCACCCGGCGGGAGGACCAAGCTGCCAGCTTCCAAAGCAAGCCAGCCGACAACTTCGGGGTTGTGAGCAATTTCAGCATCGAACGATCTTTCCTCCTCGAGGAAGATGGTTGCCGAACGATTCGTCAGACCATTGTGCCGGACGGTTGCCGGGTCTCCGCCGTCATGAGTTTGCATCTGGGCGAAGAAGCCGGGGCGAACAGTGAAATTCGTTCCGAAATTGAGCGTGTAGTTCAAGTGAGTGACTTCATTTGGGGTCATGCCCACTTCGAAGTCGAGACCGTTATAGCTCCCGGTACCCACTTCGATTGCCACCCAGCCGACGGTCTCGAGTGCATGGACTCGATCGGCAGCCTGCTCTTCTTGCACACGGACCTCAAATCCCTGGGTGTCGATGGTGCGATGTCGCGTGGTGACCGCAGAGAGTTCGTTGGTCGTCATGACTTGTGAAAGCACAACCGGAGCAGCGGTAAAGGTTCCAGCACCGCTGAAGTCAATTTCCGACCAGCGGTGATTGACTTGTGACACACCGGCCTTGATTTTGGTTCCATCGGGCAGAGTGTAGGAGCCGGCTTCCATGACGAGGAAGCTCACATCTTCACGACCGTGGCGACCGTCGAGGTAATCCCATTCGTCAACGCGAACTTCGAAACTGTTTTGAGTGACATTTCGAACACGAACAGTAATTGGCTCCCCGCCCAAGCGAGATGGAGTTCCCATGACGACGACAGGGTTTTCAAACAGGCTTCCCAGCGTGACCTTCTTCCAGGTGCTGGTTAAGCCAAGGATGGTGCCGGACTCGCCGAGCGTTGTGGCTGGGCGAGGGATGTCCGCGTCAATCGTATAAAAGCCGACGCTGCCGTACTGGGTGAAGTCCGGGTCCTTGCCAGTGCCGTCGACCGACAAATAGTAGGTGCCGGTGGTCAGGTTCACAGAGAAACTGGCGTTGACGTCGGTCAAGGGATTGCTGGTGGCGACGATTCCGCCTGCGGCATTGTAAATCGTGGCCACGATATCAAGGTTGGGATTCCCGCGGAACGCCCGAATGTTAAAGGTGGAAATGCCATTTCCCGCCTTGAACTTGAACATGTCAACGTCGGTTGGACGAGTAATAAAGCCGTGCGTTGATACAGTGCGGCCATTAATCGGCAAGTTGGACGCAGTAGCGATGGTGTTGCCGAAGTCGTCTGGCTTGAACTTCACTCCATTCCGTTCCTGGGTGATGACTGCATAGTCATCTTCAGTATTGTCCGCCCCGGTGTACTCGCCTCGTGACCATTGGACCAGGTTCTTGCCGAAGGGAGCACCCATGATCGGGCCCCAACTCGTTGCGCCGGAGCCTGTTCCCGGATGATAAGCCTGGCCGCCGAGGCCATCATGCCGCAGTCCGAAAGTATGCCCGGCTTCATGCGAGATGGTCATGCCACCGTTATTCACGCCTTGATTGAAAGCAAAGCAGGGGGTGTCCTCGTTGGGGCCGAAACTGTTGAGGAATGCGACGCCACCAATTCCGTCACCAAAACCTCCGGTAGCTTGGGTGTGAACCACGCGCATCCCAAAAACTTCGTCATTCAGGTTAGCGCGAATGAGCGATTCCAGCGGTGGTTCCTTGGTCGTCACATTGATGTCAAACGAGGCGAAGTCTTCCGCCACGTTTTGGAACATCAATTGAATCTCAATCAACTCGGCATCGGAGAAAGCGCCTGGATTGCCGTCTCGATCGTAAGCCGGGAACTGAATGCTGTGCCCCCAGTCGTTGTCAACCGAGTTGTGTCCGTTGTAATCCAAATACAACGTCGTCGAAGCGGTTGGGTTGGTGGAGAGGTTAAAGGTCTCCGCCAGCGGATAAGGTGCTTCCGCCGAGGGGTTGGGATTGCCAAGGGTAAAGGTCTCGCCGATATAAACAGGGAAGAGTGGGGCGAGTACTTTGCGGGCTTCCAATTGCTCGTAAACAAATCTGAGGTTGAGTGGAGCAGATTGACGAGGCGAACGGCGACGATGCCCGCGATTCGTGTGCGAATTGCCAGCGTTGGCCCCCGAGCGAATGGCATCCCGGCGGCGGTGATTGATACCCATAATTAACCCTGCTCCTCACTTTAATGGCGGCGACACTCCCGACACGCTGGCTCTACAGGCCCCACTGCCGGCACTGAGGCTCATTGTACTCCCCACCCCTCCAATCTCAATCAGATTCTCGTGGGGAAAACCTCTGAATCCAGCGAGCCCATGGTGGCGGAGCCATGGGAACGCTAAAGGAACTTCCGGCAGGAAGCAGCCAAGGTTGCGGGATACCACGGCTTTTCCCAAGCCTCATGCGATTGGTAAGCACCCCACACGCGAACCGCGGCGGCAGTGCACCCTCGATTCCACCTCTGCTTCGACGACCTGTGTGGACACAGGCCCAAGTAATAGTAATCGGCTATGCTAGCGATTCCCCGATGCGAATTGGCGAGGGGGGCTCGCGCGAATGTTTCGGCCTGAATTTGGTTGCCGCAGGACACTTGGGAGATTTGGAAAGTGAACACATGTTGGCCACGGCCCCACTTAATCCGGAGCCTCGCTCCGGGAAATGCGAAAGTCACCTGGGGAGGGCTGCTGTTACTCGGACTGTCGCTGGTGTGGGGGTGTCAGCCTTCAGCGGATTCGCCACGGGAACCTCAAGCGGATGGCGCAGCTCCGCAGCAAGCGACCTCCCAATCGGGCAAGTTGCGCGTGATGGCGGCTCAGGCATTTCTTGCCGATGCAGTTACTGCTTTAGGTGGGGAAAGCATAGAGTTGGTGTTCCTTGTCCCTCCAGGCCACGATCCCGCAACCTGGAAGCCTACGGCATCTGATCTCCAACAAATGCAAGCGGCTGATTTAATCGTGCTCAATGGAGCCAGCTATGAACCGTGGGTGGCAAGCGTGGCTTTGCCATCAACTCGAATGATTCGAACAGCCAACCCGTTTCGCGACGCCTGGATCGAAACGGAGGAAGTCGTTCACACCCATGGCCCCGGCGGGGAACATTCGCACGCCGGAACCGCCAGCACGACCTGGTTGGACTTCGAATTGGCACAAGTCCAAGTAACCGCCATTCGCGACCGGTTGAAACAATTACTTCCCGATGCAGCGGATGCGATCGACGCGCGAGCCTCAGCCTATCTAGCCGAGTTGCAGCAGCTGCATGCACGCATGCTCAAGCTGGCGGAACGGCTTCGCGGGAAACCGTTAGTCGTTTCGCATCCGGTCTATCAGTATTGGGCACGGAAGTACCAGCTTGACCTGCGCGCGGTAAATTGGGAACCGACTGAGCCGCCGGGAGAAGCGGGTTGGGCCGAGCTTGATCTTGTCATGCAGGACTTTCCGGCAAAGCTCTTCGTCTGGGAGGCAGCACCGAGTGCAGAAAATGAAGCGAAGCTCGCCGCCCGGGGTTTCACAACTTTGGTATTCACTCCGGCCAGTAATTTGAATGGCGAGGTCACTTGGCGAGCTGCGATGCAGGCCAATCTGGAACGTTTGCAACAGGCAATTGAAAAGCTGCCCTGATCCCGGCAACGGTGTCAATTCGCCGTACCAGTTTTTGGGAGCTACTTTCGTTCGTTCGCTTCAAGTTCGGGAAACACCTTTTCCGCCCGCTTCCATTTGAACCAGTCTCCCCGCAGCAGACGCATCCCCCGGCCCACGCGGCCTTGCGTGACCCAGTCGTTCAAAACGGCCTTGGTAACGGGACCGAATTCCCGCTGGTCGAGATCGCGAAGAATCCAATTGTCGAAGGGACCTTCCGCATTCCAGGCCTCGGCCGAACCATTTAATTGAAGCGGAGCCCGTACAATTTGGGGCTTGTTGAACCTCAACTTGTGCAGTGGAACCTGTAGGTCCGCGGGCCGTGGTTGTTGGGGGTCCTGGAGCCAGCGTGAGAGCGCCGCGGCACCGGGGTTATCGGGACGTGCTCGAAGGATTTTGCGGACGTCGCGAGCTGCGTTGGCCAGCTGGTCTGATTGCACTAACGCGCGGGCTCGGAGATATCGCGCAGCCAAGTGGACCCGCGGATGGTCGCGCCGCAGGTCGAGAGCCATTGAGGCATCGGCTGCTGCTTTGGTCCAGGCACCCATGGAGTAATAAACCCGTCCCCGAGCCAACAAAAGATCGGCGAGACCTCGCGGATTTGAGAAACGGTGAAACGATTTGGTCAGCCACAGCAAGGAGGCATGAAAGCGTTCGCTGGCGGTGAGGGCCTCAGCCCGGCCAATGACGGCGATCAGGTTTTGCGGTCGGAGACGGATTGCTTGTTCAAAATCCGACTTGGCACCGACTGGATCGCCGCTGCGCAGACGTGCCTTGCCCCGGAGTGCGTAGACCTCGCCTTGCTCGGCGTTGAGTTCCAGCGAGCGACTCCAATCCGAAAGGGCTTCGCGAACCTGCCCCCGCTTCCAGCGAGCTTCGCCCCGCAGTCGGAAGGCGGCGGGGTTACTCGGTTCGAGACTTTCGGCGCGATGGTAGCTTCGAATGGCTTTAGAGAGCCGGCCCAGCCGGGCATTCAGTTCGCCGCGCAGTAAATGATATCGCGTATGGTTGGGAGAAGTACGAATTGCCTTGATCAGGTCAGAGATTGCCCGCTCGTTCTCACCGCAGCGTGCCGCGGATACTGCTCGATAAAATCGGGCCAGATGGTGGTCTGGTTGGCGATGAATCACGTGCGAGAGGTCATGCCTTGCCCGACGATCTTCGCCTAAATGCTGCCAAACCTGGCCGCGCCGAAACCAGAGATCCAGTTCGGATGGCGCCGCCTGCAATGCCAGGCTGTAATCTCGTACTGCCGGTTCGTATTGGGCCAGGTACTGAAAGGCCATGGCCCGACCGATTCGGGCTGCCTGGATCTTCGGCTCCACTTCCAATGTGGGGAGAACCTGATCGAGCCGCTCGATTCCGTCCGATCGAAAACGATTGTCAGCCGGTTGGGTATCAAAGAGATCGCGGGCCGGCAGCAATCGCGTGAATTCCTCGACTGCCCGGTTGGCGATACCACTACCGAGCAAGCGATAGTTTCTGGCGAGACTCGGTTGGGCCGCCTGCGATCGGAGCAGAAATTGAACCGCTTCATTCCATTGCCCCAGCTGGGATTTGGCATTGGCCAGCCAAACCCAAGCGCCCGCATTTGCCGGCTGGCACCGGATGGCTTGTTCGAAATCAAATGCGGCATCGCGGTATTGTTGCAGCTCAAAGCGCGTCGTTCCGCGGAAGTAATGGGCTTCTCCCCGCAGTCTTGTTTCCTCTGGAGGCAACAACTCCAGGGCGCGGGAGAAGTCATCGAGGGCTTCACTGAACTGTGCCAATCCAACCTGCAGCTTGCCGCGCAACAGATAGGCCGGAGGATATCGGTTATCCAGCTTCAAGGCATGCTCGATTTCGCTCAAGCCTGCAGAGAAGTCCTGTCGGGCGTGGAAGACGGCAGCACGTACGAGGTAGGCATCGGCTTCAAGGATATCGAGTTGCAACGCATCATTGGCATCGTCAACTGCGGCATCAAACTGCTGAATTGCCAACTCAGCCTGAGCTCGGGCGAGCAGCACCCGATGATCGTTCGGGCGCAGTTTGAGATAGCGGTTGTACTCGGCGACTTCGAGGGGATGGTTTTGAAGTCGGCGGAAGGCAGCGGCCTTGCAGAGAATGGCTGGTAAATGATCCGGCTGGCTACCCAGAAGTTGCTTCAGGAGTTGCAGACTCGCGGCCGGATTGCCGAGTTCTTGCTGCAGTTCGGCCAGTGCCAATAGCCGGTTGGGGAATTTGGCAGCTTTGGCCTGCAGCTCCTTGAGTGTATTTGCCGCCGCTCCGCGACTTCCGCTCAGATGCTGAATCCGGGCCAATTCAGCCTGGCCTCGCCAAGCAACATCATCGTCGGGCGACAGCACGGTGCGCTGGGCTGCAAATTCGGCCTGCGGCCATTCCGACTGACCGGCCGAAATGCGGGCTTTACCCAGCCACGCCAGAGCCTCGTGTTCGTCGATCTGCAAACAACGTTGAAAGGCCGGCAAGGCTTTTTCAGTTGCTCCCGCGTGCAGATAACACCAACCAAGTTGGCGAAGCAGGGACGGGTTGTTGGGATACTTTTCCAGCTCAGCGAGATAAAAAACTTCGGCCTCGGCGAGATAACTCAGCTGGAGTTGCTCGTAACGTTCGCGACTACTGCCTGCCAGTTCTTTGGCTCGATCCAAGTCAGCAAAAGATTCGGGCCAGCGCTGTTCCGCGGCGAGCGCCGCGGCCCGCCAGGCGAAGGTCCGAGCGTCCCACCATCCCGCTTCGATCGCAGCCGAACAATCTTGAATTGCCTCGAACTGGTTGCCCAGTTGGTACTGAATGTAGCCCCGGACCGCCAAAGCCTCTTGATGTCGTTCATCACTCACCAGTTGGAGGGCGCGGCTGATTGATTTCAATGCCGCCTGCGGGTCTCCGTTTTCCAACGAGTTCAAAGAGCTTTGATAGAGCAGCTCGAAATCAGTTTTGGCCGGAGACGCTACGGCGAGCGGAGCTGCGGCTGGACTGCGCACGGCCGCCCGCTCGATCTCAGCCGTCAAGCTCCAGCGACAATGAGGACAACTGATGGCGAACTGCTCGAGCTTTTTTTGACACTCCGGGCAACGCATCGTTTGATTCCTGGATAGTTGAGTGCGGAGGGTGGTGAATGCTTGGAACGCGTGCAGTGCGGTGGCTTGCCGGGCAGACGCGACGCGGGCGTTTCAAGGGCCTTCGATTTTTGGGAGCCAAGCTTGGCAAGTCACGGGAGCAACAGAACGGCCACAGGGCTCAGCCTGTGCCAATTATCAATTGACGGAAACTTGGGTCAACGTATTTCAATTGCCAAATTCCCTCGTTTTCGATGCTTTGAATGCGGATTCGCAGTCTTATGGAGCAGCCGAATGAGAAGGTCTCCTAGACTGGAGAGGAGAGGAATGGCGTCTGGCAGGGAAACTGCGGCAGATTCGTGAGTCTTGCGAACTTTGTGGACTCTCAGGGCGAGCAGCCGGCGCAACGACTCCCCGGAAGGCCGGAAAATCTACCGAATTCGGCTGCTTCGAAAGGTTTTTGGGCCAAGGAAGCGTCAGGAACGATTTGAGTCAGCACCGACGGCCAAAATTGAGCCTCTGCGCCAAACCGGGAAACTGTCAAAGGGGCCGCCCAACATGAAGCCGTGGTTCAGAACCTGCGGAGCAGACTATGGGACGCTTTGCGGCAATCGGTGCCCCAGACCGGCTGATTTTGGGTAAAAAGCCGCCCAAAGAGAATTGACGGTGATCTTGGGCTCTGTCATGCTATTGGCACGTCTGGTCGGTGTCTGCCTCATCAGTACCTGTGAAGAGTGTTTTTCGCGGGTGGGGCAATCACATCGGGCTTTTGCATTTGGTGATTGGCGAGTCTCTCTTTGAGCCGATACTTTTGCCGGTTTTGTCAGAGCAGCGGGTTATTTGGCATGGTGACCGGACGCGATTTGTTTGTCGGAGATTTTTGATGACCAATATCTATGTAGGCAATCTTTCTTTTCGCCAGACCGAGGAAGAATTGCGGACGACCTTTGAAAGCTACGGTACCGTTGCGTCAGTTAAGATTGTGATCGATCGTGAAACCGGACGTTCACGCGGTTTCGCTTTCGTCGAGATGCCAAATGCCGAGGAAGCTCAACAAGCCATCGAAGGCTTGAACAATCAAAGCGTCGGTGGTCGACAGATTACCGTTAATGAAGCCCGTCCCAAGCCGGCAGGTGGCGGCGGTGGCGGTGGCGGTGGATATCGTGGCGGTGGCGGCGGTGGAGGCGATCGGGGCGATCGCCCGCGCCGGTTTTAATCGCTGGCCTGAAAGTATCAGCGAACGCCAACGCAGAATCTTGGCTGGGAACGGAAGTTCTGTTTGCTGAGGAGTTCAACCAGCGAAGCGGAGCAGAGCGGTTCCCTGCCCAGTAAAACACCGATCCAAAAATAGAAACAACGACGCGGCCCGCCAAACTTGGCGGGCTGTTTTTTTGTCCAGGCTAGTGAGCTTGAAGCGAAACAGGCTTTCAAAGGCGGGCTGGTGTCTGGTCGATTGCAGTGTACCACTTGCCTGTCGTGCCACGCTGACTCAATGCTGCGCTCGGATATGGTGACCCTCTCTCCAGACGACCATCGGGCTCATGGTTCGACTGTCCCAGATACCGCCGGCCACGCACGACGCAACGAATCGAGTGGATCCATCATTTGGCCTAATCGAGTGGCAGAATCGGGCAACATTGCGATCCTGCTCGGAGCATCAGATTCGGGCGACTTGGCTGCCGCTGATTCGGCGAATCAAGCGGCGAATTTCCAAGACGCTCAAGGTCGATAATACCCGCGCGATCGGCAAGCCGGATTTGACCACAACCGTATCGATGTCTGTTGGCTGGGCCTCAATGGCCTGCAAAACGCGGCTTTCCTGGTCATTCAATTTGAGCTCAGCCGGATGCCGAACCACTTGTTGATCGACCCGTTTAACAGGTTGGGCGAGCGGACCGAGTTCCTCGAGAACGTCATCAACTGTTTCCACGAGTTTGGCTCCATCCCGAATCAGGCGATGGCAACCGTGTGACAGGCGACTGTCGACTCGGCCCGGGACGGCGAAGACCTCGCGATTCTGTTCCATCGCGGCTTGAGCGGTGATCAAAGCTCCGCTTTTGAAAGCAGCTTCGACCACAATCACTCCCAAACTCAAACCGGCAATGATCCGGTTTCGCGCCGGAAAGGTCCCACCCTTGGGTTCTTGCAGGGGGTGTGACTCAGCCAAGAGGGCACCTTGGGCTTGAATCTCCCGCGCGAGGTCGACGTGTTCTGGCGGATAAACCTTCAGCAATCCTCCGCCAAGTACGGCCAAGGTCCGTCCGCCAACGGCCAAAGCTCCCCGATGAGCTGCTTGGTCAACGCCCCGGGCCAAACCGGAGATAATCGTAAAGCCTGCTTGAGCCAGTCCCCGTGCTAACTTGTCAGCTTGGGCCAGTCCGTAATTGGTGGCATGTCGGGCCCCGACGATTGCAATTGCCAGTTGATCGGTCGGCTGCAATTCACCCTGCAGGTACAAAATGTTGGGCGGGTCGTAAGTTTGGAGGAGGGCTGGCGGGTAGAGCGCATGTTCCCGCTGCAGCAGCTGAATCCGGTTTTGTTCGCAAAGCTGCAGCAAGTTGTCAACTTCGGACTGCCGGCTATCAGCGGCGATGATCTCGCGGGCCAATTTATAGCCTACGCCAGGAACATCCTGCAGGCTTCCGGGGCCTGCGGCCAAGACCAGTTCTGGCGTACCAAACCGAGACACCAACTCACCATATAGCCGCGGGCCAACGCCGGGCACCAATGCCAGGCGCAGCGCTGCCTTCAATCGTTCCTGGTCGGTGCTCTCGCGGGCTGGATCGCTCATCACTGTCGACTCAAGAGGCTGCTTCGATGGCTGAAAGGACGAGATTGTCACCCGGCCAGTCCTGACTTTCAACCCGACCGACTTCGCGGGGGAGAATCAGACGCGGCAATCCACCCTGCCGCTTCTTGTCGAATTTCATAGCATCCAAGATCTTTGCGCTCGGAGCGGCGGTCCAAGCAGTTGGCAAGCCACACTGTTGGAGCAAGTGCTTTTGCCGCGCAGAAAAGGCCTCATTCACGAATCCCAGTTGCTCCGCAGCTCGCGCCGCCCAAACCATGCCGATTGCCACCGCTTCACCGTGGAGGAACTCACCATAACCGGCGACCTTCTCAATGGCATGTCCAAACGTATGGCCATAATTCAATTTGGCTCTGAGGCCCTTGGTTTCGCGCTCATCAGCAGTTACGACTTCTGCCTTGATTTGACAGCAGCGGAGGATGACTTCACGCAAGATCTCAGGGTCACGGGAACGGAGCTTGGCCGAATTGCCTTCCAACAGAGAGAACAGATCAGCATCGGCGATCACCCCATACTTGATCACCTCGGCTAAGCCCGAAAGATACTCCCGTTCGGGAAGAGTGCTTAGCAATTGAGGGTCAATCCAAACTTCAGTGGGCTGCCAAAACGCTCCGGCGAGGTTTTTTCCTGCCGGCAGATTGATGCCGACCTTTCCACCGATTGCGCTGTCGACTTGAGCTACGAGCGTGGTTGGGACGACGTACCAGGGAATCCCCCGCATGAAAGTCGCCGCGGCAAATCCGGCCAAGTCTCCGACGACGCCGCCGCCGACGGCAATCAGGCCACTCGTCCGATCGAAACCCGATTCCGCCAGTGCCTCCCAGAGTCGCCCGAGCCAATCCGCAGATTTGGTGCTCTCACCAGGCGGGAGACAGAAACGATGAACGCCATGTCCCGTTTCCGCTAACCGCCTGGCCAGAATGTCGGCCGGGGGCTCTGTATGCCGGTCGCAAACCACGAGGCAATTGCGGGGGATCCCGGACAGGTTCGAGAGGGGAAGGGGAGTCTCTTCAGAACTGCCCAACCAATTATTGGCAATCCGGACTCGACAGAGTCGTCCATCCGCAAACTTGAGTTCAAGCGTGTCGTTGTTCATGTTCCTGCCAACGCGATTCACCATGGAGAATCAACGTCGATAGCATGACACTTCACAACGCTCTTGGAAAGCCAACTCCGCCCGCTACGTCCAGTTGACGCTCGTCCTGAGTACGGCCGGGCTGACTTGGCAATCGCCTGTCCCTAACGGTCGCGGCCGGAATCGCCGCGGTACTCGGCATTGGTGATGACTCCATCACCATTCTTGTCGAAGGTCTTGAATTCCTCGAACTTTTCATCGCTCCATTCGTCGGTGAACTCATGCATTTGGACTTTGCCATCGCCATTCTTGTCCGACGCATTAAACGAAAATTTTCCGCCCGATGAGCGCGATGAACCTGAACGCGTGCTGCTGCCGCTACCGCCACTGCCAGAAGAGCCGTTCGCTTCGCCCGCTTCCTTAGTTTCCTTTTCACTGCTTGCCTTGTCCCGCGAGCTGCGTGAAGAACTGCTACTGGAGTTGCCGCTACTGCTTGCGCCACCTCCTCCGGAAGCCATGCTGCCATTAGCCAAAGCTTCGGTCAGTTCACCAGCCGAGATCAGACCATTGTTATCAAGGTCAGCGTTCTCAGGACGCTGTTTCATGTTCTTCAGCTCTTCCTTGTTCAAGCTGCCGTCTTTGTCCGTGTCGTATTGCTGAATCAGGCCCTCCGCGTACTTGCGGTAGCGGTCGCCGCCCCCGCCGCCGGACCGTGGCTCTTCCGCGGAAGATTCGGAATCGCGCCGCGACTCTTCGGAACCTGAATCGCGCCGTTCGGAATCCGGATTTCTGTCAGAGCGACTTTCTCGCGAGGAACTGTCACGTGAAAAGCGGCTCCGCGATTCGCCACGCTCGCTTGATTCGCCGCGGTCTCCCGACTCGCTGCGGTCTCCACTGGAACGGCGCGAGGACGAACTGCTTTCACTGGACGAGCCACGCGTACGCCGATAGTAGCGTTCTGCCATCTCGGCTCGCGACAGATTTCCGTCCTTGTCGAGGTCTGATTCTTTCGGTTCGGGTTGCCCCCAACGCCCTTCGCCCATCTCCCCCTGATCGATCTTGCCGTCGCCATTCTTGTCATAGCGTTGCATCGCCGCATCGACTTGTTCCAGGATCTCGTTGCCGTACTTTCCCTCCAGCTCGCTGCTCGACGGCTGTCGCGAAGCAGTAAAGTTAGGAACGGGTGTTCGGGTGGGAGTCGACGTCCCGAAGCCGGGTACCTTGCGCACGATCTTCCGCTCGGGCGACCCGAGTGCAGAGCCGCTTCCGGAATTGCCTTCCGACTTGCCGGACGAGGCCTGGTCGCCACTGATTTTGGCTTTGATCTTTTCCAAGGAGTTGGTCTCATCCGGATTGAAGCCAAGTCCCTCAACAAACCGGCGCGAGCGATCGGACAGTTCGCTGGGCTCGATCGCGCCATTGCTGTTTGCATCCAGTCTTTGCAGGTAACTGGCGGGGTCGAATGACCGGCGCCGGCC
>Ga0164293_10002087_pt1 | contig 16906 bp, 14 predicted proteins | sample GEODES118metaG_FD_111487 | JGI IMG/M metagenome (GOLD analysis project Ga0164293, IMG submission 111487) | Eutrophic lake water microbial communities from Lake Mendota, Wisconsin, USA - GEODES118 metaG | ecosystem: Environmental > Aquatic > Freshwater > Lake | place: USA: Lake Mendota...
AAAAAGAAAAAAGCACCTTGCGGTGCTTTTAATCAATACTCGTCTTCGTTGAAAAAGAAGTCGTCTTTGGTGGGGTAATCAGGCCAAATGTCTTCAATGGCCTCTAACAACTCACCGTCGTCTTCCAATTCCTGAAGGTTTTCAATGACCTCCATTGGAGCGCCGGTGCGCATGGCGAAGTCAATCAACTCGTCTTTGGAGGCGGGCCAAGGAGCATCTTCCAGGTAGGAAGCCAGTTCTAAAGTCCAGTACATACTTGATAATCTTTACTTTAACAAAAAAGCAGAAGGAGTTCCTGCTTCATTTTCCACAAAAGTAACAAAATGAATTTCAAATAAAGAAGAGGAACAAAAACCTTTTTGTACTTTTGCCAACCAAATTGCCCGGGTGGTGGAATCGGTAGACACGCAGGACTTAAAATCCTGTGGGCAGTGATGTCCGTGCGGGTTCAAGTCCCGCCCCGGGTACAAAAAGCTCTGCAACGATTCGTTGCAGGGCTTTTTTATTGGTTCGTGATTATGAATGTTAATGGGACTATCTCTTCTAAAACCGTATGGACAAAGCAAAAAGCGGTTCGACATTGGGTTCATTACATGTCTTCAAATAGAATGTCTATCTCAAAGGAGTTTTCAACTATTTCATGGAAATTCTCATTTTCAACAATACCATAAGTCGTTATCATCGTTATTACCACAGCATCTTTTGTTCCTGTATCAGCTTTAAATTTTGATGCTTTATTCCTCAGGTCTATAAGGTCGTTCTTGCCTATTTTAAAAGGGCCGCTATAGAATTTCATTTCACACAGGTTTATCCACTTGTCTGCTCTTTTTATAACCAAGTCAACCTGAGCACCTTTCACTGACCAACTTGAGTTGGTCGAGTGTATCCCTTCTATCTTTAAAGCTTTCTTTATCTGAGGCACATGTTTGAGACATATTGTTTCAAAATTAAATCCAGCCCAAGATGAGTACGTTTGCTGTTGAAACATTGTTTTCCAAAAGTTCTCTCCTTGATTCTTATTCGGCTCTATATATTTTAGGTAAAATTTTGAATATTCATCCGACAAGCGATATAGCATTTTTTGAGCTTTTTTATCAAATGCTGGATATTTCGTTACAAACCCAGATGCTATTAACTCTACAAGAGCTCTTGTGAAAGCTCCGCCACCCGCGTGCTTAGATTTTGTTATTAATTCAGCCCTTGAAATCCCTTTACCTACGTTTCCGAGTGCTCGGACAATGGATATGTGTGCTGAAGAGTGGCTAAATAATGATTCAAAAATTTCATCAAATTCATGAACCAAATCTCCATTTGTGTCGAAGCAGAGCCTCTGTATTGATTGTACAACACTCTCTCCTTTCCTCACTTTATTTAGATAGTGTGGAACCCCACCTATTGCAATATATAAATGGACTATATGATAGTGCCCCCAATTTATGTTTTTGCTTGTTAAAAATTCTTTTGTTTCAAATAATGTAAAAGGCTTTATTTGAAGCTTATACGTCAGTCGTGCGTGTAAACTTCCTTGGTTTGAAAGTACATTCTGAACCATGTAAGATGCGGCTGAACCACATAATACAACTACAATGTCATTTCGTTTTTCGCAATATGTATTCCAGAAATGACCAAAGTACATTCTAAAGTCAGACTTGTGCGTGTCAAGCCAAGGCATTTCATCTATGAAAATTACTTTTTTGCTTTTGCTTCTTATTCTATTGATATATGTTTTCAAAAGTTCAAATGCATCTTTCCAGTTTTTGGGCCTATCTTCTTCTTTTATTTTTTTTGAGACTCTTTTAAGTTCATCAAAAAAAATGTCAAGTTGTTTTTCCTGATTGCCACCATAAAGGCCTGTTACCTCAAACTTAATATGTTTCTCATAGACATTGCGTATAAGATATGTCTTACCTACTCTTCGTCTTCCATAAACAGCTATAAGCTCAGATTTTTGAGACTTTAAGCTTTCATTCATTCTCTCGGTTTCATACTTTCTTCCTATCATAGAAATACATTATTTGCTTCCCAAAAGTAGCAATTATTATTAGTTATGGGAAGCAAATAATTGCTTTCATCTTGAGTTGCACATGAGTTATTTACTTCCCAAAAGTCATCAAAAAGAGCATTTTTGGGAAGCGAATAATGAACTATCTATCTGGTTCGACAACCCATCCATGCCCTGTACAAAAAGCTCTGCAACGATTCGTTGCAGGGCTTTTTTATTTTGACCCTTCCTTTTTGCCGTTCCGTTTTTTGAATTTGGGCGGCTGCGGGCTTTCACCGGTAGTCCGCAGTTGCCGGGGGCTGGCCCAGCGGGTTTGCGGGGGCTCCTAAAGTCGCCTCCGCACCTCGCGGGCCAGGCCCCGCCAACTTTGCGGGCTACCCGGTTCAATCCCTGCCGCAAGCCCCAAGATCCTTCTCCATACACTACGTAGCAATTCATCTCCTTTGACCCCTCCCCTTTTACGCTATTTCCGAGCAAACTTGAACTCAAGAACATTCCCTACCTTTACCTTATGAAGTTGTTTTTTGCCCGATTGCTCTTTGGCCTTTTGCCCTTTCTTTTGGCCCAATCTCTCCGCGCTCAATTCCTACAATCCGATTCGGACGACCGATTAAAACAATGGGTGGAATACCTGGCCTCCGATGCGCTTGAAGGCCGCCTTACCGGTAGTCAAGGCGAAAAAATGGCCTTTGATTTCTTGTCGGAAAAATTCCAAGAATGGACCTTATCTCCCGCCCAAGGCGATAAATTCACCCAAGCCTTTGAATTCACTTGGGAAATTCTTCCCAGCCCGGAAGCCAATATAGAATGGGAAGCAAACGGGGACCGAACCGCCCTAAACGCCTACCCCATATCCGGCTGCGGCGAGGCCCTTTTGCCCGGCACGGAATTCCTGAATTTGGGCTTTGGAATTGAAGATACCGCCAATGGCCATTCCGATTACCCAGCGGTTTCAGATTTAGGCGGAAAGGTGGTTTTAATTGAGGCCGGCAGCCCCAAAAGCGACAACCCACATGCCGATTTTTCGCGCTGGACCCTGCTGGAACGTGCCCGTTTGGCCGCCCAACGCGGAGCCGGTGCTGTTTTATTTTACGGCGGAACCCCCGACGACAGTCCCTCAAAAACCATTGACCCCCACATTCATGCCATGCCAATTCCTGTTTGGTATTGCCTAGATGCTTTGCCCCAAAGCAATGAGCCTGCTTTGATATGGATAAACAGCTCCCTAAACCGAATCAAAAAAACCGGACACAATGTGGTGGCCGATTTAATCCGAAACAAAAACCAGCCTACCCTCATCGTTGGAGCACACTACGACCATTTGGGCTGGGGCGAACGCGGCAGCCTGTACCGAGGCGAAAAGGCCATCCACAACGGAGCCGACGACAATGCCTCTGGCACCGCCTTAATGCTTGAATTGGCCCGATTCCTTGCCCAAACGAAAGACAAGCGGTTTCTGCGCTTCAACTACCGATTTATAGGATTCTCTGGCGAAGAACTTGGTCTTTTAGGTTCAAAAGCCTTTGTTGAAGGGCCCGCTTTTCAACGGGAAGGCCTGTTAACCATGTTCAATATGGATATGGTAGGCCGCTTAGACCTCCAAGAAAAAACCCTTCAAATACATGGAGCCGGCACCTCTCCGCGCTGGGCAACCCTGCTCGACAGCCTTAAACCCATCGGTTTGAAAATCAAAACCAGCGAAAGCGGAATAGGGCCCAGCGACCACACTTCGTTTTATTTGCAAGATTTGCCCGTCTTGCATTTCTTTTCGGGCACCCACGACGACTACCACAAACCCAGCGACGACCCCCATACCCTAAATTACCGAGGCATGACCGACATTGGGAACTACATGCTTCGAATCATAGCCCATGTTCCCGATGTGCTTCCCTTTAGCAAAACCAAAGCCCCAGAACAAGGAAAAAGCAAATTCAAAGTAACCTTGGGTGTGGTTCCCGATTACGGCTGGGAGAAAAAAGGCATGCGCATTTCGGGAGTTACCGAAGGCAAACCCGCAGCTCTTGCCGGCCTGCAAAAAAACGATGTTGTGCTTCAATTGGGCGACCACCCCGTTGACGATATTTATGGATACATGGCGGCCCTGGGAAAATTTAAAAAAGGCGACCAAACAACGGTACGGATTTTGAGAGAAGAAAAGCCTCTCACCTTCAAAATAACCTTCGAATAATGACCACGCACATCCGCCGTCTATTTCTGTTTTTTATACTGCTTCCCAGCTTTTCGGCCTGGGCCCAAACTCCCACCAAAACCGAATCGGAATACGAACGCTACGTACGGCAACAGCAAGCTTCTTTTCAAACCTTTGCCGAACGCCGAGAACAAGAAATGGACTCCCTGCGGCAGGCCGCCAACAAAGCGTTTAACGCCATGCTGAACAGGGAATGGAAAGAATCCGAAAGCAAAAAAATCAGTTCACCCTACCCACGCCCCAAACCGGTTGAGCCGCCCAGAGCGGAAGAGAAAAAACAAGGGGAAGTTCAGTTGGTAGATAAAACAAAAAAAGAAAAAACAGTTGCCCCCAATAGAAACCGGGAAAACGAGGACCCCGTTCCGGCAGAAGAATCCAAACCTACAAAAGCCCCTCCCATACCGGTGGAGCCAGCCCAAGCCGACCTGCCCGAAGTAAAACCCGTTCCCGAGCAAAAAGACGAACAGACCGAAGAACTGTCGGCCTTTCGCGACCTTGGCCTTGAAAACGTGCAAGCCTTTGGTTGGGATTGGTATATGCCGTCCGTCACGCCTGGTTTTGATGCTCCCCAAGGCCCCATCAACGACAAAACGATTGCGGCGGCTTACGCCCGTTGGATTGGCAGCGATCAGGAGCAATTGCTGGGGTATTTTAAGGCTTCGCAAAAAAAGTTCAATCTAAACGACTGGGCTCTGCTCCTGCTTATCCGCAAACTTTCCGGCAAACTGGGCCACGACCCGGCTCAGTCCGCCGTTTTTGAGTGGTTTTACCTAACACAACTGGGCTACGATGCCATTTTAATGTATTCAGACCGGGAAGTATATGCCGGGCTGTGCTTTGCCGAAAAGGTGTATGGGCGGTTCTTAGAAAAAGACGGGAAACGCTATCTAATGCCCGAAGGGGCCCCTGCCAAACCTTACTATACCTACCAAAACCAAAACAGCTTTGCAAGCCGTCCCATTGAATTTAAAAATTTGGGGGCGGTGCAGGTAAACAGCGCGGGCAAAGAACGTTTGTTTGCTTTTCAGGTGCTTGGAAATGCCTACAAACTGCCCTTAAGTTACAACCCAGGTCGGGTGCAATTGTACGCGTCGTTGCCGCAATCTGACATTCCATTTTATTTGAGCAACCGAGCTGCAGAATCCTGGTTGGGGGAAGCCAACCACCAAAAAATATCCAAAGAACTCAGCCGATTTTCAAAGCCGATGGACAAGCTTAGGTTTTTGCATGCCCTGGTATTGCAGGGAATTCCATACCAAACCGACCAAGAGCAATTTGGAAAGGAAAAATTTTGCCTGACGGAAGAGACCTTGGATTATCCTTATGCCGATTGCGAGGACCGTTCTTTTTTGTTAAACCGGCTGATTCAGACCTTCACCAATTGGAAAACCATTGGGGTGCGATTTCCCAACCATTTGGCTTTGGCTGTGGCGCTGGATCCTGAACCGGGCATGAATGTTCTTAAGTACAAGGGGCGGCAGTGGGTGTATTGCGACCCGACGTATTTTGGTGCGGATGTAGGGCGTGTTCCGGCACAGTATGGGCAGGTGGGCTGGGTGGCGGTGGACTGAGTCATTCCCGTTTTCATTCACTTCTTCCCCCAACTCCCCTTATCCAAACTCCGGTATTGAATCGCCTCGGCCACATGCTGTTGTTCAATCCGTTCCGAAGCCTCTAAATCAGCAATAGTCCTAGCCACCTTTAGAATCCGGTCGTAAGCACGGGCCGAAAGCTGCATCCGCGTCATGGCCAATTCCAGCAAGCGCTTTCCGCCTGCATCGGGTTGGCATTCCTCCCGAACCTGCGCCGGACTCATTTGGGCATTGTAGTAAACCGACTTGTCTTGCCGCCGGCCTAAACCATACCGCCGTGCCTGAACCACCCGCTCCCGAACGCTCGCGCTGTTTTCCTGTGCAGGGGCATCCATCAATTCCTTCAACTCAACCGGAACCACTTCCAATTGAACATCTATTCGATCCATCAGTGGCCCACTGATTCTACCCAAATAGCGCTCGATGGTGATTTTTCCACATTCACAGGCCTTTTGAGGATTGTTGTAATGCCCGCAGGGGCATGGGTTCATGGCGGCCACCAACATAAATCCCGCCGGAAAACTCACCGTCATCTTGGATCGTCCAATCACCACCACCCTGTCTTCCAAGGGTTGCCGCATTACCTCTAAGGCCGTACGCTTAAATTCGGGCAATTCATCTAAAAACAACACCCCATGGTGGGCCAAGGAAATTTCGCCCGGTTTGGGCTGGCTGCCCCCTCCCGTTAATGCCACTTCCGAAATGGTATGGTGGGGACTGCGAAAAGGCCTGCTTGTCAACAGTCCGCTTTGGCCTTTGCCTACCGCCACGCTGTGTATTCTCGAAACCTCTAAGGCCTCTTCCCTGGTCATGGGAGGCAAAATGCCCGGTAGGCGCTTGGCCAGCATGGTTTTGCCGCTTCCCGGCGGACCAATCATCAGCATGTTGTGCCCCCCTGCCGCCGCCACTTCCATGGCCCGTTTTACCCCTTGCTGCCCTTTAACCTCCGAAAAATTGGGGCCAAAACCCGGTCCGCTGTCCAAAAGCAAGGAATCGGCAACTTGAATGGACACAGGCCTTTGGCCCATTAATTCCTCACAAACCTGCCTCAAATGAACCGCCGGCCGAATTTCTATTTCGGTAACCACCGAAGCCTCTTTGGCGTTTTGATGCGGCAATATCGCTGTTTTTAAACCCAATTTGGCCGCCAACAAGGCCATGGGCAATGCCCCCCGAATGGGCAATATGCTGCCGTCCAACGACAATTCCCCCATAATTAAGCAAGCCCCAAGGGGCTCGGCCGGAATCTGCCCCGAAGCGGCCAACATTCCCAAAGCAATGGGCAAATCGTAGGCGGCACCCTCTTTGCGAATGTCGGCGGGAGCCATGTTTACCGTGATTTTCTTCCCCGGCCGTTTGAATCCGCTGTGGTGCAAGGCCGCTTCTATCCTGCGCTCGCTCTCCTTAACGGCATTGTCAGGAAGTCCAACCAAATAAAACCGAAATCCATCGGCTGCATGTACCTCAAGTGTGATGGGAATGGCCTCAATACCATACAAAGCCGCCCCTGTAATTTTTACGAGCATCGCGTTTCAAATTAAGTAAACGCCGGGGCAACTTCGACAGCTCAAAGGTACGAAGGTGCAATCAATGTGTCAAGTTCCCCATTGACAAACCTTGGCATCGCAACAAACCCTGATTTTTAGAACAACACATTGAAACGCCTGCCCAGAAACCGGAGCGCATGCTATGAATTTAGCCTATCCGCCCGTTCTTAATCTTAGCGTTACCTTCATTTTTCTATTTTTGGTACATGTTGTTGTTTTATGGTCCGAATCCTATTGCTATTCTTTAGTCTATTCCCTTGCAGTGCCCTGATTTCTCAAGGCGTTTTGATTGGTGGCACGCCGCCCGCCCAACCCGATTCCTCGGCCCTGCTCGAAATACGGGCTCAAAACCGCGGCTTTTTACCTCCACGCCTTACCCCCGCTCAGCGGGATTCCATTGTTCAACCCGCCATTGGCCTGATGATTTTTAACCTGCAATCCAACTGCTTGAATTTTTACACAGGAGCGTATTGGTCTGAGGTCTGTGGCAGCTGCCAACCCCAACCCAGCCCTGCCTTGGCAGGCCAGCCCTCCAACCCGTCCATCAGCCAATGGGACACCGTTTTTCAAGCCGACTTCAACAACAATCAGGTGCCGCCCAACGTAAGCATGGCCGGAACCGCCACCGTTACCGGCGGGCTATTGCAGCTTACTCCCAATCAATCCAACACCGCCGGCAGGGTGGTTTTACAACATGCTTCACCCTCTGCCAGCTCCGAAAACTACGAGGTCTATTTTGATATGTACCACGGGGGCGGCTCTGGAGCCGATGGACATACCGTTATTTTTGGCGATTCCCTGCAGATGGTAAATGTCTTGAACAACAGCTCGGCCAGCCAAACGCTGTCCGTAGATTTCTGCTCCTACAACAATTCCAGCTATTGCAACCGAATCAGCGTAAGTTACAACAACGTGCAACTGGCCTTTTCGCAGCCCTTTTCATGGCGAAACACGACGGTACCCGTTAAAATTGAATTGAATTCCACCGGATTAACCGGGGTTTGGATCAACAACAGCCTAGTGTTGGGTCCCACCGCTTTGCCTTCAGCCTGGGCGAACACCAATAAAACAACCTGGAAATGGGGATTTACCGGCTATTGTGGGGGATTAGATGATTTTCACCGCTTGGACAATATTTTAATTCGCTGTGCTACGCGGTACTCCCTGAACCTAGCTGCAACAAACCCCGCAATCGGTACTGGAAGCTGGTCGGTTTTGTCGGGCCAAAATGGCCAAGTTTCCAATCCAACCCAAGCCAACAGCTCCTTTTCAGGCCAAATGGGCGAGCCCTATTCGTTGGAATGGCAGGTTTCAAACGCATGTGGAACGGTTTCAGACAGCCTCTCTTTTTCCCATTAAAAAGAAATGGGCCAAGCACCTTACTGTTTTAATTCCACCATGCCGCCCATCTAAGCAATGGAAAATGAAACACAAAACAGCTCCGAATTCGGTGCTTATTTCCTGGCAGGCGTCGGGGGTGTAATTCCATATTGGCAGAGCAAATAACTCAATGAAGCAACCGCCGCTGCACCCAATTCCAATTCCCGCTTATGCACGTTTTCAAACCGGTCGGTTTCGGCATGGTGAACATCAAAGTACCGTTGAGAATCGGGCAAAAAGCCAAACAAAGCTGCCCCAGTAGAGTGCAACTTTCCAACATCTGCACCGCTTCCCTCTGTGGTAATCAATTGCAATTGATAGGGCGTTAGGGCTTCCGAAAATCGATCTAAAAACTGCTTTGCCGCCGAACCTCCCAAACCCTGGGCATCGTACGAAAACCCTCGTGGGGTAAATCCACCTCGATCCGATTCAATGGCAGCCACATGTCGAATTCCTTTGGTTTGCTCCTGAGCGGCGAACTCGGCATAGGCCTCGGCCCCCATTCCTCCATTTTCTTCGTTCATAAACAGCACACATCTAAAACTCCGCTTTGGGCCAACCGGCATTTTGGCTAAAATCCTCAAGGCTTCGATGCTGTGGATGCAACCGGCGCCATCGTCGTGCGCACCTTCTCCGGTATCCCAGCTATCCAAATGTCCACCCGCCACCACGATTTCGTTCGGAAACTGCCTGCCCCGAAGTTCTCCAATGACGTTGTAGGAGGGCTTCATGCCTAGGTCTCGGCAAGTTAGGCGAAGCCTTACCCGTACCGACCCCGAGGTTGTCAACATCTGCGAAAGCCTACCCGCCTCTACCGTTGAAATGGCCAATCCAGGGATTTTCAGCTCTGAACGGTAAATCATAACACCCGTATGCGGATGGTGGTCCTCGCTTAGCGTCAAAGAACGTACCAGCACAGCAACAGCCCCTTTTTTTCCTGCCTCATCGGCCCCAAACACCCTGTTGCCTCCACAGGCCCCATACGAAGCAAAGGTATTGACGTTGCGGGGCTCCATGGCCTCGTTTAAAAACACAATTTTACCTGCAATCTGCTCGGTGGTTGACAATTTCAAAGCCTCAATGCCGGCGAATTCAATAACCTCGGCTTCCAACCATTCCCCATTGGTACCTACCGATCCGCCCAAAGCCACCGCCTCTAGTGGTCTTTGATGACCGGGACTTTTCAACAAAGCTTCGGTTTCACCGCGCTCCCAAGCAGGAACCATAACGGGTTGGAGCCAAACGGTATCGGCTCCGGCCTCTTTTAGCATTTGAGCGGTTAAATGCACCGCCTTTTCGGCATTTTCGCTGCCGCTAAGGCGAGCAGGGGCTTCTTTGCATAAGCGCCGAAGGTTCTCGTACGCTGCTCCGTTCACCAAGGCCCGATCGTAAATTTCCCGTACGGCATCTGCATCCGTTGGCTTAAATTCCTGAGCCCTTCCTAGCCCAAAACCCAAGGTCAAAAAACCCAATACTAGGGATAGAACCCTAAGCTCGATGCCGCAAAAAGTAAAAATCCGCATATTCATAGCTGTGAAAATAAGCCCAATACTACAAAAAGCAAGGGGATTGAAGCCGATGCGCTTGGCATTATAATCTGCCGGCGCGCGATTGTTGATGATTTGAAGCACACAACACCGTTTTTTCTTTTCAAACAGCTGCATGTCAATCTTGAATTTTCACCAACGCCATTTATGGGATTAAATCTTGCTTGGTTGCCGAAGCCTGATTTATCCTGAAAAAAAACGCGGCATAAAAAAGTGGTTGTTTTCCGCCTTGCATTCCCTTTCCTTCGCCAACCTCTTTACTCAACTCTCCTTAATAAATGGGGAACCGCCACATGATCCGTCTCAGGCCCATAATTCCCGCCCCTCGACTTCAACAAAATTTCCTTACCCTGGTCCCGGAGGCAATTCTGAGCCCCCTGGGTAAAGCGAGAAATTGCCTTTCGGCTTTTCTGTGAACCCCCATCAAACTTCAGGCGAAAAGAACCCGAATAGAGCTTGGCCAATCCTTGTGTGAGAAAGCAAAAATCAAACAGTCAAAGGTGTTTTCACTTGAGATGAGGGAAAGGTAAGGGAGCTGTTTATGCTTGTCAAGGGGAATGAATCGCTTTATTTAATTTTTATGTGGTGAAAGGTCTTGGGCCGCCTGCGGTAGGGATTGAACAAGGTTGCCCGCAAGGGTGGCGGGGATTGCCCCGCGTGGCGCGGAGGCGACTTTAGGAGCCCCCGCAAGCCCGCTGGGGCAAACCCCGGCAACCGCGGACAACCTGTGAAAGCCCGCGACCGCCCTTCAAAACTTTAAATAACAGGGCAAAAAAGTCGAAGCTAAACGGGATTTGAAAGCCAAATCCGTGCTAAGAAAAGCCAGAGAAACCGGGCTGTCCCTTCAAAAAATCCAGCCAAGCTTCCAAAGCCCGCATCCGATGCGAACGGCGGTTTTTTTCTTCGGAATCCAATTCCGCAAAACTGCGTACATCGCCTGCCGCAACAAACAAGGGGTCGTAGCCGAAGCCACCGAAGCCACGGGCTTCCTCCAATAAAACCCCCGATACAGCTCCACTAAAGGTATGCATTTGCTGTCCATCGAAATACGCCAACACGGTCCTAAATCGAGCCGTTCTGTTTGTCTTTCCTTCCATCAGGCTCAGCACCTTTTGCAGGTTGTCGGCCGCCCTGCCTTCAGGCCCGGCAAATCGAGCCGAAAAAACCCCGGGGGCCCCATCTAGGGCATCGATCTCCAGCCCACTGTCGTCGGCCAAAACCGGCATTCCCAGGTGCGCGTAGGCCTGGGCCTTTAAAACCGCATTTTCTTCCAAGGTTTGCCCCGTTTCTTCCACATCTTCGGTAAAACCAAAATCTTCGGGGCCTACCACCTTGAATCTATCCCCCAATATTTCCTGAATCTCTTGCCTTTTATGGGCATTTCGGGTAGAGAGAAACAACGTATGACCTTGCATCGTTTCGTTTATTGGGAGGTTAAATACGCTTTGACGGTATCGCTCAGGGTTTCTTTCAAGGGCCGAAAGCGAAAATTTGGGTGTGCAGCTAAAAACCGGTCCGAGGAATAGCGGTGATTCAGGGAGGAATTCAGCAGCATTTCATACGGCAGGGGCGAAGGCCAGGAAAAACGAGCCAGGCTCCATTCCATGGCTTTAGCCAATGGCAACAGGGCTGAGGCAGGCAAACGGTGTCGAGGGCTTGCCCGTCCAAATTCTTTGGCCATGCCCAACAAAACATCTTTCCAGGCAGCGTTTTCAGCGCACAAAATAAAACGCTGCCCCAGCGAAGGTTGCTCAATTTCATGCATCAAAGCCGAGGCAACATCGCGCACATCTACAAAACCAGTCGTTCCAGGTGGGAACCAGCCAAGCCCCTTGTGTACCCGGGCAAACAAAACGCCCGTCCCTGAATGCCAGGGTCCAGGACCAAGAATCACCGCGGGGCTCAACACCGTTGCCTTCAATCCTTCTTCCGCGGCTCTCCAAACCTCCAATTCCGCTTGGTATTTGCTCAAGGCATACCAGGTATTCGCTGGGTCGTTTTTCCAAATTTGGGACTCATTGACCTGGGCGGGTTGAAAACTGCGCCCCAAGGCGGCGATGGAACTGATGTGAATCAGGCGGGCCTGAGGAGATTCCTGCTGCATTGCCTGAACAAGGGTTGCCGTACCCAGCACATTGTCTTTCCAAATGCGGGTCCGATCCAACCGCCGAAACGAAACCCGGCCGCCGGCATGAACAACCAAATCCTTACCGGCCACCGCATCGCGGGCATCGAAACAATCCGTAAAGTCACCTTCAACGTAGTTCAAATTTGGATGCTGCCAAGGCAGATCTTCCCGGCGTCTTCGAAGCAAATCCACGCGATGCCCCGATTGAACTAGGGCATACGCTAAATGCTGACCCAAAAAACCTCGACCACCGGTCAACAAAATGGATAAAGACGATGATTGCATGGAGATTTACTGGTCAATGATTGCAAAGTAACGCAGCGTTTTTCACTTTTGGCGGTCTTGCATTCGTGAAATCGTTACAACGGTATTTCTTTTTGCTGATTTCAGCATTGTTTATTCCCCCGTTTGCTACGGTAGGCCGTGCGTTGGAAGGTCGCATGGTCTGCCAGAACGGGGGAGGACCTGAACAGGCCCCTGGCTTAAGCGTTTTTTATGGAGTTACCGGCGGGCCCAACGGTCCTGTGCGGGCAATGGAATTCGACAGTTCCTCAGGGATTATTTATGTAGGCGGATCCTTCACCTCTTTCTTAGCTGGAACAACCCAAGGCGATGGCCATGTTGCAGGATTCAATCCCATCACCAATCAATGGTTTGAAGTGGCGGGCGGATTGCCCGGAAAGGTAAACGATTTAATGTTCTGGAATGGGATACTGTATGCCGGCGGATTATTCACGAACACCAGCGGAGTTGAATATGGGGTTGCTCGACTGGGCAACAGCGGCTGGGAAGAAGTAGGACTGCTCAGCGGAGAAGTGCATTGCCTGCAGCTGTATCAAAATGAATTGCATGCGGGTGGGAACTTTGCCCTGAACGGGTCGGGCGGGACATCTGCCTACATTGCAAAATTCCTGAACGGCACTTGGAGCAGCCCCGGCTTTACCTTTAACGGAGTGGTAAAAACCATGTTGGAGTGGCAGGGGATGTTGGTTATGGGCGGAGAATTCAACCACAGCGGACTCATGCCCAGCTTGCACGTGTTTGGCTGGAACGGAACTTCGGGCTGGGTCCCGGGCAGCCCCGGAGCCCCCGTTTATTCCCTTGAAATTTTTCAGGGGGAATTGTATGCCGGTGGCCCATTGCTTTCTGGCTACGACACCTTTGGGTTGGCCAAATGGCAAAACAACCAATGGACAAACCTAATTACGCTCGACTTCTTCAACAACACCTCGACCTTCTCGCCTACCCAGCTGGCCTCCATGGGATTTTGGAAAATAAAAAGCATCGAAAACCAGCATCCAGATTATTTTTCGCCCCGGCAGCTGTACGCCATCGGCAATTTTTTGTTTCAACCCCAAAACTCCAATTCCCGTCCCGGGCAAAACATGCTAAGGCTCGATGCAGGCATAGGCCTTACCGGAGATAGCTTTGCCGACTCAACCGTTTACGATGTCATTGAAATCAACGGAACCCTATATGTCGCCGGGCTGTTTAGTACCATAAATCAAATCCCGGCCTACTATTTTGGGTACAGCCGGCAAGAAGCCACCTCCATCGAAACCCACAATTCCGGCATTGGTCTTTTGAGTGCATTCCCAAATCCCAGTGCGGGCAGAATGGTTGAACTGCGTGGTTTGTCGGAATCCATGCTAGGTCAAAAAGGCAAACTGCTTAATGCCAGCGGGCAGGCTTTGGGGGAACTCACACTGCAACCGAACTACCAAGTAAATTTGGGCAATTTGCCCCCCGGAACCTACACCGCAAGCTGGCCCAACGGCCAATTTGTACGTTTTAGCCTTACACCTTAATCCTGCTTCGCTTACCTTTGAATGATGCGCCCGCTTGACCATATCGTTTCAGACTGCCTTAGGGGAAAACCCTCGGCGCAGCGGGAATTGTATGACCGCTACGCGCCCCTGCTTCTGGGCATCTGCTTTCGATATGCCAACGGACGCGACGATGCCGAAGAAATCTTGCAACAATCCTTCATCAAGATTTTTACCCGCATGGAATCCTTCAACAACCAAGGCTCGTTTGAAGGCTGGATGAAGCGGGTAACCATCAATACGGCCCTGAACTTTTTAAGCAGCCAAAAACGCCTGGGATTCACCGAAGAGGTAACTCCGCAGACCGCCTTTCACAACGAAGACCCCGAGGCCGAAATGATCCGAAACATGGAACATGAAAAGCTGTTTGAATGCATTGGCCGCCTGCCCGACGGCTACAGAGTGGTTCTTAACCTGTTTGCCATTGAAGGCCTAAGCCATAAAGAGATTGGCGAGCGTTTAGGCATAAATGAAAGTACATCGCGTTCGCAATTCGTTCGGGCCAAATCGGCCCTGAAAAAAATATTAGAAGAGAGTTTTAACACAGATGCAATTCCCTATGTCGGTAAAGTGGTTCGAACTTCTGCGTAAGCGTGCCGGGGAGTTTCGTATGACTCCCCCGGATCGGATTTTCAGGCAGGTTCAAAATGAACTGCCCGGCCAAGCTATTCCCGGTTTGAAGGAGCAGGCCGAAGCATTTGTTGTGCAACCCTCTGCAGGCTTGTTTGACGGAATACAAGCAGGTTTGGCCAACCAAGTAGCTCCGGCATTGCAGGAACAGGCCGACGCTTTTCGCCTAAATCCTTCCGAGCAGCTGTTTGAAAAAATTCAACAGCAACTTCCAGGGCAGGCCCTTCCCGCCTTGTCCGAAAAAGCGACCGACTTCCGCCTACAGCCCTCGGCTAAGCTGTTTCAACACATTCAACGCCGCATGCAAGCACGCCGCCGCCGCCGGGCAGCTGCGCTCTTGCTCACACTCCTCATGTTGGGCTCTGCTGCCTGGTTCTTGCCCACATTCTGGGGCGATTCAGGCCTGGGAACCGCCAACCAGAGCTCGGAAACGGCCCACACTCCATTAAAAAATAAAAATCAAAACACCCCGGATACAGAGAACCCAGAACAGCCCGAAGCAGAATCGGCAACTGCCACCGAAACAGCCTTTGCAGCCCCCGGAGCAGAAAGCCTAGGGACTTCAAACAGCAGCAATACCGGTACCGGCAGACCGACGCAAAGCAGTTCGAAAAACAGAAATACGAGCGGCCCGGACGAAGCCGAAACAGACAATACCAAGACCTCGGCAGCCTCCGAAAAAGAACAAGCAAGCGGCTTGGCTGCCAAAAATTCGGCTGGGCTACATTCCAACCGATCTGAGAAGAAACCAACCCCACCGAACGGGGCTCGGCGTTCGGGAAGAGGGAATAGAAACGGGCAGGCGGAATCTGCCTCAGGCTTAGCCGGCGACCAAAAAGGAAAAGCCGAACTTGGTTTAAGCAAGCGTGAAAGCTGGGAGCCGCTGGAGTTGAAATGGGAAAAATACCAGGCACAGCGCATCGAACCCGTGTTTAGCTGGAGTTCCTTCAACAACCGCTGGAAGCGCCCACACATAGAAAAAGTATTTCTGCGTACTCCCCAGCGCCGCCCAGCCCGATTCTCGCTGCGCGGACAATTCGAAGCCACGGCCCTAGCTACCCAAATGGACTTTAGCGAAAACCCCGATTACCAAGGCAAAAAAAGCAGCTTGTTGAATCCCGCTTCTTATCAGGACTTAGAGTCAAGGCTTCAAACTCCCGACTTTTCATACCAGGTTCAAGCCGGGTTGGAGTTCGGGTTCCGATCGGTTTACCTGCGCACAGGGCTAAGTTTGCTGCGCTTGACCTACCAGCAAAACGAGCTGCAATTTGAGCACAACTCATTGATTGTAAACGTATCCGTGACCGACACCATGACCTTTACCACCAGCGCGGGGGTCGATACCACGGTGGTGTACAGCTACATCAAGCCCGAGCTAAAAGACGTGCTTGACACCACGCGCATCACCTACGCGTCGCGGGCCACCTATGCGAGTATTCCCTTGGCTTTTGGCTACCGACACGAGCGGGGCCGCTGGTTTGCTCAGGCCGATGTAGGCCTGGCGCTGAATCTTTTTATTGAGGGCCGCGGATTGGCCTACATGGCTGCAGGGGCCACCGTATTGGCGCCCACAGGTCAAGCCGAACAGGCATTGTGGAACAGCTTGGGCTTAGACGCCACAGCCCGACTCAAAGCAGGCTTAAAACTATCGCGACGCTGGTCAGCCGCACTGCACCTCGACTTGCGCATGGGCTTACGCCCAGTGTATTCGCGCGATCACGCCCTGCACCAAACCTATTCCGGCATGGGCCTAGGCTTCTCGCTAAACCACAGGATTTACTAGTAGAGACGCAAAATTTTGCGTCTCCGCACCATTTTGTGTCTCCGCAATATATCGCGTCCCCGCCGGTCGCATTCCCATACATCGGTTTTTGTTGGGGCGGCAGCCGGGCTTTCCGGGCTACTCCGCGGTCCAAAGCGGGCCGGTGCAAGCCCGGCAGTAGCTCCTCGCGTCGCTCTGCCGTGCCAACACCGGCAGCCGCTTTGGCCCTTGCGGGGTAGCCGCGTCAATCCCTGCCGCGGGCGGCCTGGGTGAAAAACCAACA
>Ga0164293_10002089_pt1 | contig 16897 bp, 14 predicted proteins | sample GEODES118metaG_FD_111487 | JGI IMG/M metagenome (GOLD analysis project Ga0164293, IMG submission 111487) | Eutrophic lake water microbial communities from Lake Mendota, Wisconsin, USA - GEODES118 metaG | ecosystem: Environmental > Aquatic > Freshwater > Lake | place: USA: Lake Mendota...
CGGACTTTACGGAGCCCCCACCTCCCGCGTGGAAGAAATGATTCAGCAGACCGGGCTGACTCCGGAACGCCACAAAACCATCGGACAACTGTCCAAGGGATACCGACAACGCGTAGGGCTTGCCGCAGCGCTCCTCCACGACCCCGAGGTCCTCATTCTGGACGAGCCCACCACCGGGCTGGACCCCAACCAATTGGTCGAGATTCGCGGCCTAATCAAGCGCGTGGGCCAATCCAAAACCGTGGTGCTCTCTACCCACATTTTGCAGGAAGTGGAGCACATGTGCGACCGCGTTTTGATCATCCACCACGGACGCATTGTTCGCGACGCTACCTTGGCCGAATTGCAGGCCGACGGCGGGCTGGAAAAAGCCTTCCGCACCGCCACCCAAGCGTAATACCCGCGGTTAAAACATAAAAAAGGGGCCGGCTCTCTGCGAGAGCCGGCCCCTGGTGCGTTAAAAAGGACGGACCTTACATCATTCCGTCCATGCTTCCGCCCATGGAGGGCATAGGCTTGTCTTCTTTGGGAACCTCGGTAATGGTGGCCTCGGTAGTCAACAACAGCGCAGAAACCGACGCTGCGTGCTCCAGGGCTACGCGGGTTACCTTGGTAGGGTCAATGATGCCCGCCGCGTACATGTCGCAGTACTCGTCGGTCTTGGCGTTGAAGCCAAATGCACCCGTTCCCTCTTTCACTTTGGCTACTACCACAGAACCTTCCAGTCCGGCGTTGGCCACAATCTGACGAAGGGGCTCTTCGATGGCGCGGGCCACAATCTTGATGCCCGTGGTCTCGTCGTTGTTCTCGCCCGTCATTCCTTCCAATACCGCACAAGCGCGAACAAAGGCAACACCGCCACCGGGGACAATGCCTTCTTCGATGGCCGCGCGGGTGGCCGCCAAGGCGTCGTCCACACGGTCCTTCTTTTCCTTCATCTCCACTTCGGACGCAGCACCTACGTAGAGGACGGCAACGCCACCGGCCAATTTGGCCAGACGCTCCTGCAACTTCTCGCGGTCGTAATCGGACGTCGTAGACTCAATTTGGGCCTTGATTTGGTTTACGCGGGCCTTGATGTCGTCGGCACTGCCTGCACCGTTTACAACGGTGGTGTTGTCCTTGTCGATGGTGACTTTCTCTGCCGTTCCCAGCATGTCTACCGTCGCGTTCTCCAACTTGAAGCCGCGCTCCTCGCTGATCACGGTTCCGCCGGTCAAGATGGCGATGTCTTCCAACATGGCCTTGCGGCGGTCACCGAATCCGGGGGCCTTTACCGCAGCCACACGCAGGGCACCGCGGATCTTGTTCACCACCAAGGTAGCAAGCGCCTCACCGTCCACGTCCTCGGCAATGATCACCAACGGACGGCCGGACTGGGCCACAGGCTCCAATACGGGAAGAATTTCCTTCATGCTGGAAATCTTCTTGTCGTAAATCAAAATGTAGGGACGGTCAATCTCCGCCACCATTTTGTCGGTGTTGGTCACAAAGTAGGGAGACAAGTAACCGCGGTCGAACTGCATGCCTTCCACCACGTCCACGTAGGTGTCCGTGCCTTTGGCTTCTTCTACCGTGATGACGCCTTCCTTCTTCACTTTGGCCATGGCCTGGGCAATCAGCTTGCCAATGGAGGGGTCGTTGTTGGCAGAGATGGTGGCCACTTGCTCCACCTTCTCGTTGTTGTCTCCCACTTCCTGGGAAATTTTGCGCAACTCGCCTACAACGGCTGTTACCGCTTTGTCGATGCCCCGCTTCAGGTCCATAGGGTTGGCACCGGCGGCTACGTTCTTCAACCCGTGGTTGATGATGGCCTGGGCCAGAACCGTAGCGGTGGTGGTGCCGTCTCCGGCCACGTCCGCGGTCTTGCTGGCAACCTCCTTGACCATCTGAGCGCCCAAATTCTGGACTCTGTCGGTCAATTCGATTTCTTTGGCTACCGTGACCCCGTCTTTGGTGACATGAGGAGCGCCGAAAGCCTTCTCAATCACTACGTTGCGGCCTTTGGGACCCAAGGTCACCTTAACGGCATTCGCCAACGCATCGACGCCCTTGCGCAAACCGTCGCGGGCGGACACATCAAATGTTACTTCTTTTGCTGCCATGGTTGTGTATTCAGTTTTTATTCAAACAATTAGATTACAGCCAAAATGTCGGATTCGCGCATGATCATCAGATCACGGCCCTCCCACTTCAGTTCGGTACCGGCATACTTACCGTACAAAACCATATCACCCACTTTCACGGTCATGGGCTCGTCCTTTTTTCCACCACCGACGGCAACGACTTTGCCGCGCTGGGGCTTTTCCTGGGCCGTGTCCGGAATGATCAAACCGGAAGCGGTTACGGTCTCTGCTTCGGCCGGCTCCACCAGAACGCGGTCGGCCAAGGGACGGATGTTGATATCAGCCATTTTGAATTGAAAATTTAAGGTTTTACGTGTTGGTCGCACCGGTGCGACGTGCAAGGTATAGCACAAGGTGTGCCATGCCGGGGTTTCTAGCAGTCCCCTGAAAAAAAGACAAAAAAAAAGCCACCCCAGTGACAGGGTGGCAGTTTCCAATGACAAAATTGCACTTACTCGCCTGCGGGAGCGCTTTGGGGCATGCCAGCATCGCCGGCGGCAGGAGCAGGTTGCTGCGCAGGGACACCGGCGTTGGCGTCAATTTGTTCGTTTACAGCGGAGTCCGGCAAGGCATCGCCCGTTTGGCCGCTTTGCATCATGTTGATAAGCAAAACAAACACCAACAAAGCGCCGGCGAAGCCCCACGTGAGCTTGTCCAAAAACTCGGTGGTGCGGCGCACACCGCCCATCATGCTGGGGGTAGAGCCGAAGGAAGATCCCAGTCCACCGCCCTTCGGGCTTTGAACCAATACCACCAACATCAGCAACAAAGCGCTGAGGATAATCAAGATAGAAAGAATGCCGTTCATGGTTTCTTGTTTCTTTGCGTCAATCGAATTTCTAAAATCTGGGCTGCAAATATCGCACTTTTCTCCGGGTATTTCAACCTAAGAATTTCATACGCTTGAACAGCCTTGTCAAAAGCGCCCTGTTGCAGGTACAACTGGGCCAGCGTCTCGGTCATAAACACCGGATCTCCGCCCAACGATGAGGCACTCAAGTCCACTTGAGCGGCAGGGAGGTCCCCGTTCCGCCGTTGGGTTTGGGTGGGTCGGAGTGGGCCTTCGCGCTCCAAAAATTTGTCAATTAGCGCGTTGGCGTCGGGCTTGGAAACCACCGATTGGGATTCCTCCCAGGATTCGGATTCACCGATGGACCCTTGTTCTTCCTTGATCGAAGAAGGTGTTCCCAGCGCCCCAGCCGATTCCGTTCCCGAATGGCCCGAACCGTGGGAAAGACCTGGTTGGCCTGTTTGTTGGGCAAGCCATTGGGCGAAAGGGGAATGGGCCATTGGCGGCGACTCTGCATGAGCGGAGACACGGGGCTGCACCGGCTCAGGTACAGGTGTATGAGCGGCATTGTGTGCAACCTCTACATGGGACATAAGTCCCTCGCTTTGGGCCACTTCATTATCCCGCTCCGTTGTCGTTGTCGGATGAACGCTGGGAGGAGCAACCGCTGGGGGAGTATTCTGTGCGGGATTGGGAATGGACGAAAGCCCTTCCTGCGGGTGCAACCGACTCGAAATGGCGCGGGAGCGCAAAATGGCTTCCCGCACTTTCTCGGGCAGGTGGGAAAGGTCCGCCTCGGCTGCAGGAGTGGACACCGGTTGAGAAACAGGCACCGCGGGCGCAGTAGGCAACTTACGCTCAGGAATGATCGAAACCGGGACATCCGGAACAGCTACTTCACGCACTGGGGCGTCATGCGCGAACCCAACAGTCCCTTCCGACGGAGCAAGAATCGAATTCGGACGCGCCCCCTCGGGAGAGATGGGGCGTGCGTCCTGCCGGCTAACCCCAAAGTCAGCACCTTCCATCCACGCCATCAACGACCTCCGATTGGGTGAAACGACGGCGGCCCTCCGTAGGGCTTGAGGAGCCAAATAGTGGTTCTCGTTTTTTAGGGCTTTGGCGTACAACGCATGCAAAGCTGCGGAATACGGAAACGACGCAACGGCCTGTTCCAACCAAGCTACATCTGTTGCGCCCAATCCTTCCGGGGCTTCAAACCCTTTGTGCCAGTCTTTGCTGTTCATGGCTACCACTGGACCAGGGCCCGCGTAAAAATCTTTTCGGCCAATTCGCGGCACATTTCGTCCATCAAACCCGACTCCACAGCACTCAAATCTTGGGTGGCCGGGTAATCGCGTGTGGACGTAAAGCGCTGCGAAAAATTCTTTTTAGCATCCAATCGATGCTGCAATTCTACCTCGACCACCAGGGTCAATCGGGAAAGGCTAACCGTTTCGTTGGCGGCAGGCGCCAAAGGTGTTACGCTGTATCCCACAATGGCCCCAGAAAAATCCAGGTCTCCATCGCGCGGGGCCAAGGACAACGTGCTTTGCTGAACGAGGGTCGTCCGCAGCTGCTCGGTAAACGCTTGTGCCAACCGAGGGTTAACCAATTCGGCGTTGTTCGGAAAAAGGGCGACGGAAACGGTTTTGGCGTCTCCGGCATCGCTTCCGGTGAACGAATAGGACATGCTGCATCCCGTCAAAATCCACGGGATCCCAAACAGAAGAAAGCGCACCCCAAGGCGCACGCATTTCTTCAACAGAACGGGATTGTTCACAGGTCCAATTGTTTGATTTTTCGGTACAAGGTACGCTCAGAGATTCCCAACTCCGCGGCGGCTTCCTTTCGGCGTCCTTTGTGCCGGTCCAAGGCTTTTCGAACCATTTCGGCTTCCAAATCGTACAAGCTCAATCGGTGGTCTTCCTCGTGGGCCTCTTCCACGGCTTCGATGTACCGCTCGTTGGGGGCCAGGCGCTCCATGGGCTCGAATGCTACGGAACCGACGGCAGGAACAGCCGAAGATATCCCGGAGCCAACTGCGTTACCTGTACCGCGAACGGTTGGGGCGACCCGGGCCAACCCCTCCTCTCCGGAGGAACTGCCGGCCAACGAATTGACCATCTGGCGCAGGTTGTTCAAGTCGTTTCGCATGTCGAACAAGACCTTGTACAGGATTTCACGTTCGGTGTTGAACTCGCTCTGCGACAAGGGGCTGTCCGACGATCGCGCAGGCAAATGGGACTGGGCGATTTCGGGAATGTAGTTCATCAACGTCTCAGCGGATACTTCGCGGTCGGTTTCCACTACACTCAGTTGCTCGGCCAGGTTGCGCAACTGCCGGATGTTTCCAGGCCAGCGGTACTGTTCCAAGGCCATCACCGCATCGGGGGCCAAACGCACCGCGGGGAGTCGGTATTTCTGCGAAAAATCTTGGGCAAATTTTCGGAACAGCAAATGGATGTCCTCCTTCCGCTCCCGCAGCGGGGGCAGATGAATCTCTACGGTGTTCAAGCGATAATACAGGTCTTCCCGAAACTTATTGCGCTCGATTGCGGAAAACATGTTGACATTGGTGGCACCCACCACGCGCACGTTGGTCGATTGGGGCTTGGAACTTCCCACACGAAGGTATTCTCCGGTCTCCAGCACCCGCAGCAACCGGACTTGGGTGCCCAAGGGCAACTCGCCCACTTCGTCCAAGAAAACGGTGCCTCCATCGGCCTCTTCAAAATAGCCCTTCCGGGAACCTGTTGCACCGGTAAAGGACCCTTTTTCGTGTCCAAACAACTCCGAATCGATGGTGCCTTCGGGTATGGCCCCGCAGTTCACCGGCACCAAAGGCTTGTGTTTGCGGTGGCTCAAGCTGTGTATGATCTTTGGGATCGCTTCTTTGCCTACACCGCTTTCCCCCGTCACCAAAACGCTGATGTCCGTGGCGGCCACTTGGATGGCTTTGAACAAGGCCCGGTCCAAGGCGGGCGACGTGCCCACAATCCCGAAACGCTGTTTGGCTTCTTGGATCGTCATTTGGCAAAAACATAGGAGAAACGGAGGGGTTGCTCGGTATAAATCCGGGTACCCGTCATCACGTTGATGACAAAATTCTTTTGTGCTACGATTTCCATGCGCGCGGCAGTGGGGAGGGCCTTTTTGAATACGACATACGGCACCATTCCGGTGTACGTTCCATTCCAGATTTCTGTCCCCGCCGCATTGAACACCCGCACCACAAATGGGGTGAGCAAATTTTCCACGCAGCGGCCTTCTTTCTTCTGCGCCACGCACAAGGTAAAGGCCCCTTCTTCCCGGACGGTTTCCTCCACAACTTGAAAGGTCAAATTGGAATCGTACCATTTGCCGTCCGCACCACGGGTTTGGGCCCAGGAAGGCACCGCCAAAAGCAGCAGCACCAAAAATGCAATTCCTTTCATGCTCATAGGTCTATGCTCTCCCCCAATAATGTGGCCGGCGTACACCGGTCAATTTTCACCCGAACAAAGTCCCCCGGTTGGTGGTCCCGCTTGGGAAACACAACGACCGTATTTTGGGTGGTTCGGCCAAACAAATCATGGGGCGACTTTTTGGACAATCCTTCCACCAACACTTCGACGACCTGTCCTACGTACGTTTGGTTGCGCTCGAACGAATGTTTTTGTTGGAGTTCAATGATCTCGGCCAAACGGCGTTTTTTTACTTCCAAGGGAATGTCGTCCTCCAATTTGCGGGCGGCGTAGGTATTGGGGCGCTCCGAATAAAAGAACATAAAGCCAAAGTCGTATTTCACGTGTTCCATCAGGCTCAAAGTCTGCTGGTGGTCTTCCTCCGTTTCCCCTGGGAAGCCGGCGATCAAATCCTGCGAGAGCCCGCAGCCCGGAACGATGGTTCGGACCCGGTCAATCAAGCCCAGGTATTCCTCCCGGTTGTGGCCCCGGTTCATGGCCTTCAAAATGCGGCTAGACCCGCTTTGAACGGGCAGGTGAATGTATTTGCAAATGTTGTCGTGGGCAGCGATGGCGCGCAACACGTCGTCGGACATGTCTTGGGGGTTGCTGGTCGAGAACCGTATGCGCATGCTGGGCACTGCTGTAGCTACTTGATTCAACAGGTCGGCAAACCGAACGGCCGCCGCTTGCGCCATGGAACTGGCCTTGGAAAAATCTTTTTTCAACCCGCCGCCGTACCAGAGGTACGAGTCCACGTTTTGCCCCAACAAGGTCACTTCTTTGTACCCCTTTTCCCACAGGCCCACTACTTCCTCCACAATGGTCTGCGGATTGCGGCTCCGCTCGCGGCCCCGGGTAAACGGCACCACACAAAAGGTGCACATGTTGTCGCATCCCCGGGTGATGGATACAAAGGCGGTGATTCCGTTGCCGCCTAACCGCACCGGCTCAATATCGTCGTAGGTTTCTTCTTTGGATAAGAGAACATTGACGGCCTTGCGCCCGCCGTCCAGCTCGTCCAAGAGGTTGGGCAAGTCGCGGTAGGCATCGGGGCCCACCACGAGATCAACCAACTTTTCTTCTTCAAAAAACTTTTCCCGAACCCGCTCGGCCATGCAACCCAATACGCCAATCTTGAGGTCCGCATTCCGGGCCTTCAGTCCGTTGAATTGTTCCAAGCGCTTGCGAACTGTTTGCTCGGCCTTGTCGCGAATGGAGCAGGTATTCAATAAAACCAGGTCGGCTTCTTCCAGGTTGTTGGTGGTCTCGTATCCTTCTTTTTGAAGCAACGACGCCACAATTTCGCTGTCCGAAAAATTCATTTGGCATCCGTAGCTTTCCAAGTACAATTTCTTGGCGCCTGCCGTTCCTTCCAGAACCAGGGCTTCGCCCTGGCGGTCTTCGTCGTGTTGGTCCGTTGTATTCATGTTGCAACCCCAAAGGTACATGAATCGTGCCAAGGTGACAAAATGGCAGACGCTCTCCAAACGTTTATCTGAAAATCCTGCCCTTACTTTGTGGTTCTAATCCACCGCCATGCCTAGCAACCTCGTAATCGTCGAATCTCCCGCCAAAGCCAAGACCATTGAAAAATACTTGGGGTCGGATTACCACGTGGTTTCCAGCTTTGGCCACATTCGGGATTTGCCGGAACGAACGCTGGGCGTGGACATTGCCAACGGCTTTGCTCCGCAGTACCAAGTGAGCGAAGAAAAGCTCAAAGTGGTTGCCCAATTAAAAAAGGATGCCGCCAAGGCACAAACCGTCTGGCTTGCGTCCGATGAAGACCGCGAAGGAGAAGCCATTTCTTGGCACTTGGCGGAGGTGTTGGGATTGGATCCCGCCACCACAAAGCGCATTGTTTTCCACGAAATCACCAAGAATGCCATATTAAAGGCCATTGAGGCCCCACGCACCATCGACATGAATCTCGTCAACGCTCAACAGGCGCGTCGGGTGTTGGATAGGTTGGTGGGATTTGAAATGTCTCCCGTCCTGTGGAAAAAAGTGCGGCGCGGTTTAAGTGCCGGCCGCGTACAATCGGTAGCCGTTCGCTTGATTGTGGAACGCGAGCGCGAAATCAACGCCTTCCTTTCCACCTCGGATTTCCGGACCGTCGGTCAATTTGCCACGGCCCAAGGAGCCCGTTTTTCTGCGGAGTTGCAGCACCGATTCACCCTTGCCGAAGAGGCGCATCCCTTCCTGGTCAAGGCCCTTCAATCCTCCTTTACGGTTCAAGCCGTCGAGACCAAGCCCGCCAAACGGAGCCCTGCGGCCCCCTTTACTACCTCCACCTTGCAGCAAGAGGCCTCGCGTAAATTGGGATTTTCGGTCAGTCGCACCATGCAAGTTGCCCAGCGGCTGTACGAAAGCGGAATGATCACGTACATGCGTACCGACTCCGTGAATTTAAGCCAGGACGCCTTGGGAGCACTGGAAACCTCCATCTCCCAGCAGTACGGAGCGAAGTACCACAAACGCCGGACTTTCCAAAGCAAAGCCAAAGGAGCGCAAGAAGCGCACGAGGCCATCCGTCCGACACAAATGCATGTGATGTCTGCAGGAGAGGATGCTTCCCAGAAGCGTCTATACGAGTTGATTTGGAAGCGGACGACCGCTTCACAAATGGCCGATGCCGAGTTGGAACGCACCACTGCTAACCTCGTAGGGACAAATCTCGAACACGCGTTCAAGGCCGAAGGCGAAGTCCTCTTGTTCGACGGCTTTTTAAAGGTGTACCGCGAGGGGCACGACGACGACGTCGCCGAAGAAGCGTCGGACTTGCTCCCGGCGCTGGCGCAAGGCCAAACCATCGAAGGCCAATCGTTCCTAGCGACCGAACGCTTCAGCCGCCCACCGGCACGCTACACCGAAGCGAGTTTGGTTAAAAAACTGGAGGAATTGGGCATTGGCCGTCCTTCCACCTACGCCCCCACCATCTCCACCATCCTGCGCCGCGAATACGTTCGGAAGGGAGAAATGGACGGCGTGGAACGTGCCTACCAAATTTTGCGCGCCGAAGGCCAGCAAATCACCTCCGAAACAGCTACCGAAAAAACCGGCTCCGACAAAGGAAAACTTCTTCCCACAGACACCGGAACCGTCGTCACCGACTTCCTGTTGGCCAACTTTCACTCCATTATGGACTATGCCTTCACGGCGAACATGGAGGAATCGTTCGACGAAATCGCCGAAGGAACATCCAACTGGCAAGAAGTAATTGCCCAATTTCACACCGGCTTCAGCGCGAAACTCAAGGAATCGGAAAGCGCTGAGCGGGCTTCGGGGGAACGCATATTGGGAGCGCACCCAGCAACCGGCTTGGCTGTATCCGCCCGGGTAGCCCGCTTTGGACCCATCGTACAAATTGCCCCTGCCGGCGAAGAGGAAAAACCGCGGTATGCCAGCATCCCTGCTACCTTGTCCTTGGAGACCATTACCTTGGAACAAGCCCTAAAACTGTTTGAGTTGCCCCGGACCGTGGGGGAATTCGAAGGACAAGTGCTCAAGGCCAACACCGGTCGATTCGGTCCGTATGTGCAACACGGCAAAGAATTCATCAGTCTTCCCAAGGAAATTTCACCCTTGGATGTCACCCAAGAGCAAGCCATTGAACTCATTGAGGCCAAACGGCTCAAATTGGCGGCCGATTTGCTCCAATCCCTACCGACTTCATTTGGCGCTGTGGAAGTGCGAAACGGAAGGTATGGACCCTACATCAAATTGGGCAAGGAAAACTTTAAAATCCCAAAAGGAACCGATCCCATGTCTTTGGATGCTCCGGGTATTGAGGGCTTAATCACCGAACAACGTGCACAACCGAGCAAAGGACGAACGCCGGCCAGGGGCAAACGCAAATAAACGCTCCTTTAAAAACACTTAACACCCGTTGGGGATCTCTTACTTGTCATTCGCATGTGGATAAACCTATTGAAGCCCGTTCCGGATGCCTTGGCGCATCCCGAAATCGGCCATCCTCCAGGTACCTTGGGTCAGCGTCTAGCCCTTCATACCGAAAGCGACGGACTTCCCGAATTAAAAGGCATCCGCATTGCCTTTTTTTCTGTTGACGACGACCGCGGCAATCCGGTGAACCGAGGTTGCCGCAACGCGGGCACGGCTTTCCGTCAAAGTTTTTATCCCCTTTATGCAGGCGCCTGGGATCTTGAACTTGCAGACCTGGGCCACCTTCCTGCAGGAGCCACGCTTCAAGATACCGGGGCCGCTCTGGCCGGTTTGTGCCAAGACCTCCTGCAAATGAACATCGTTCCGTTTGTGCTAGGAGGTACGCAAGACCTGGCCTATTGGATGTACCGCGCCTACGACCAACTGGAACAATCGGTCAATTTAGGAATCATAGACAACCGGATTGCTCTGACCTCCGACGAAACCGAACTCTCTGCGAATGGCTTTTTGGGGCCTGTCATCTCTTCCCATCCGTACAATCTTTTCAATCTCAGCATAATTGGCCTCCAAGCGTACTTCGTTGCTCCCGATCAATGGGATCTGGCGGAACGCATGCACTTTGAGACCTACCGACTGGGGGCCATCCGCGGGAACATCCAAAACATTGAGCCCGCCGTTCGCGACACCGACATGGTCGTATTCAACAACCGGTCCATCCGTCATGCAGATGCTCCGGGGCATGCCGAACCCTCGCCCAATGGGTTAACCGCGGACGAGGCCTGTGCCATTGCTCGCTATTGCGGTCTTTCCGACAAAGTATCCTCCTTCGGGTACTTCGAATACAATCCGTCCCTGGACCCGGCCAATCAAAATGCACACCTAACGGCGCAAATCGCTTGGTACTTCATCGAAGGGGTGCATCTGCGCCGGGGCGATTATCCATTCACTCCAAAAAGCCAATACCTGCGATTTACCGTGCTTCTTGAATCCTTGGAACAAGAATTGGTTTTCTACAAAAGCCCCCTCAGCGAACGCTGGTGGATGGAAGTACCGCTGCACAAAGTCCAATATGCCAGACACGCGATGGTCCCATGTTCGGTGTCGGATTACAACGATGCCATGGGGGGGGAAATTCCCGAACGATGGTGGAAAGCCCAGCGAAAAGGTCTCTGAAATTCACAACCGTTTGTTGACAATTCATGGGAAATACCTATTTTTAGCCTCTGTATGAACCGCATTAAGGGGCTCTTCCTCCTGGCTATCAGTGTTATAGCCTTCCAATTGCACGCGCAACAAGACGTGCAGTTTACCCAATACATGCACAACCGGATCTTTTTTAACCCGGGCATGGCAGGTAATTCCGATGCCATTTCACTAAATTTTGGCCACCGCACCCAATGGGTCGGTTTTGACAATGCACCGGTCACCCAGAACATCAACGCCGAACTGCCGGTTGAAAAACTGCACGGCGGAGTAATGCTGAACATTACGAACGATCAAATTGGTTTTTTCCAAGACATCTCTGCCGCTCTCGGCTATGCCTACCAAACCTATGTGGGACCCGGTAAGTTGGGAATCGGGGCTTCGGTTGACTTCCGAAACAAAAATGTGCGGAATGCCCAATGGATTTTCCCTGACGGAGGTGCTGGATCCAACGATCCTGCGGTCATGACTCCTTCGGCGGAAGCCATGGCTCCGGAACTGAACTTTGGTGCCTACTACTCAACGGATCAATGGTATGCGGGTCTTTCATCTTCCCGCTTGCTTCAAAGCAATCAAAATCTTCCCGGATTGGGCGGCGGTACAGCAGCATACCGCAGTGTGATGCACTATTACCTGATGGGGGGGTACAACTTTGAATTGGCTGCTGTTCCGGGCGTTCGCTTTGCTCCTTCCGCCTTGCTGCGCACCGACGCATCAACCCGCAACCTCCATACCGACTTGAATTTCAATGCTGTAGTACAAGATAAAATCTACGGCGGCCTGGGTTACCGCTTCCAAGACGCCTTCTCTTTGATGGCCGGATACCAGGTTATGCCATCGCTTCGTGTGAGCTACAGTTACGACATCAACACCTCTCCCCTGCGCGCTTACAACGGGGGGTCGCACGAGATTTTTGTCAATTACCAATTTACCATCGAAATTCCCCCAAGAATCAAGGGAAGCTACCGAACCCCAATTTTTTTGTAATATCGCAGGCTTTTTTGCGTTATCCTTCAACCGAATAACCTACATCGCATGAATAAACGGCTTTCGTTCCTGAGTATTGCCACTGCCGCCCTGCTGGCAGCGTGCTCGGGGTCTGACCACGGCGAACTCGTCGGGGTTCAGAATCGACCCGAATGGTACCCGTCTGATCCTTATGGAATGGTTTACATTCCCCAAGGCTCTTTCAATATGGGGAATACCGAAGTGGATGTTCCATTTGGTTTGACCGCGCCAACCAAAACCGTTTCCGTTTCTGCTTTTTACATGGACGAAACGGAGATCACCAACAACGAATACCGTCAGTTTGTGTATTGGGTTCGTGATTCGATTTTGCGTTACCGCTTGGCAGAAGCCATGGTGGAAGAGTTTGAATACATCAACTACGCAGACATGGAGAATCCCACGTTCTTTGAAGAGTACGTTGGGCTGAATTACCCCGATTCCATGCAAACCCATTTGGACTGGCAACCTGCGCTCACCTACGACACCCGGAGATATCCTTCTGCCGAATACACCGAGGTTATTGAAAGTCTTTACCTCGCTCCGGAGGAAATCTTTATGGGAGGACGCATGGTCGATGCCCGCCAATTGAATTACCTCTACTTCTGGATGGACAAACAGAAGGCCTCGCGCAAGAGCAACCGTGCCGAATACAACTTCAAAGACGCAGAAGATCCCAACAAGCCTTTCAGCTACCGGGACTACGTGAAAGACGGCAAGCAAATAACCGATCGTTCTTCCTTCTTTGAGAAAGAAATCATCAATGTCTACCCCGATACTTTGGTATGGATTGCGGACTTCACGTATTCGTTCAATGAAACCATGCACGATAAGTATTTCTGGCACCCCGCCTACGACAATTACCCCGTCGTTGGTGTAAACTGGAAACAAGCCGTTGCTTTCGCCAATTGGAGAACAAAATACCGCAGTGAATACCTGCGTGCTAACGAAGACATGCAGGAGCATGAGTTCCGTCTACCTACCGAATCCGAGTGGGAGTATGCGGCACGCGGCGGTCGCGAATTGACCACGTACCCATGGGGCGGGCCTTATGCCACCAACAGCTCGGGTTGCTTCTTGGCCAACTTCAAGCCTTCGCGCGGCAACTTGATTGCAGACGGTGGATTCCACCCCGTTAAAGCGACTTCGTACCAGCCCAACGGCTTTGGCCTGTATTGCATGGCCGGGAACGTAGCCGAATGGACCAGTACTGCGTGGGAGGAAGCCTCTTACTACTATGTAGCCGACTTCAACCCCGATTACAAGTACAACGCCAAAGAAGGCGACTCCGAAACCTTGAAACGCAAAGTTATTCGCGGCGGGTCATGGAAAGATGTTGCCCACTTCATGCAAAACGGTACACGCAGCTACGAATACCAAGACACTTCCAAGAGTTCCGTCGGCTTCCGAACCGTTCAAAGCTTCTTGGGCCGAGACCTTCGCGATTTCTAAATCTTTTTTTTTCTTTTTCTAATCCTTTTCAACCCTTTCAATTCCTTATCGTATGGCACTGATCGACGTAAACGGCAAAAAATTCAAGAATTTCATGGCCAAATTGTATGGCTGGGGAGCAGCAGTAGTAATCATGGGTGCTCTTTTCAAGATTTTGCACATGCCGGGTGCCGACTGGATGTTGATCATCGGTTTGACCACAGAGGCTGTTATCTTCTTCATTTCCGCCTTTGAGAAGCCCGCTTCGGATTACGAATGGAGCCGGGTATACCCTGAATTGGCAGATGCTGAGGAAGAGTACGCACCTGCGGCTAAAAAATCCCGCACTATTTCCAACCTTTCCCCTACGCAAGAGCTGGACAAAATGTTGGACGAAGCCAAGATTGGCCCCGAATTGATCCAGTCCTTGGGTGATGGCATGCGCCGTTTGAGCGAAACAGCCGGTTCTTTGAATACGGCCGTAGACGCGGCTGGCGCCACTGCTGCGTACAGCAATCAGCTCAGCACTGCTGCTAAAAATATGGAAGCATTGAATGCCTTGTATGCGGTGCAGTTGGAGAACACCACCAATCAAGTAGAGGTGCAGAACGCCCTTATGGAAAAATTGGGAACGTCTATTCAAGATTCCGAAAAACTGACCGGCGAAGTGTCGAAGATGGTCAACAATGTCAGCGCGTTGAACAACGTGTATGGCAACATGCTGGCTGCCATGGGCGCCAAAAACTAAGGGTTCCCTACTCGTTCGAATACTAACCGAGAAATCAATATTCCATGGCTGGCGGCAAGCTGACACCTCGTCAAAAAATGATCAACATGATGTACCTCGTGTTGACCGCAATGTTGGCGTTAAACGTGTCCAAAGACATTATTAAGGTCTTGACCAAATTAGACCTGGGCATGAATGCCACAGTGGCAACCGTATCCAAGGGTACCGAAGTCATCTATGCAGGCATCAAAAATGCCATGAAAGACAATCCACGCGCTGTTCCAATCAACGAGCGCGCTTTGAAAGTCAAAGAGCTATCCGATGGCATCGTTAAGGAGATTGCGGACATCAAAACCTATTTGATTGAGGCAACCGGGGGTTACAACACCGACGGTTCCGGAACCCTAAAGGGCGGTGACAACCGCGACCAGGGAGAAACGTACTTGGTTGCCGACAAATCGGTTGGTGGACAAGGAAAGGCCAAGGAAATAAAAGAGCGCTTGATTGGTTTCCGGGCTGCCATGATCAAAGAAGCCGATGGGGATGTTGCCCTTATTGCTACGATCAACGAAACCTTCAACTTTGACGATGTTACCGAAGAAGGTACCAAGATGTCGTGGGAGAAGGCGACTTTCTCGGAATTGCCATTGGCTGGCGTTATCCCCTTCCTGACCGACTTGCAGTCCCGCGTTCGCCGTACAGAGTCCAAAGTGGCGGATCACTTGTACAGCCAAATTGACGCCAACACGTTGAAGTTTGACAATGTGAAGGCAGTCGTAATGCCGACCAACGGTACCTACATTCAGCAGGGCGATTTTTACGAGGCTGATGTATTCTTGGCGGCCTACGACAACAGCCGCAACCCGCAGTTCTCAGGCATTCCTGTGAAGGAAGTCAAAGAAGGTGTGGGCAAAGTAAGTATCCAAGGTACCGGCAACGGCGAGGTGAAGAAAATGGTTACGATTTCGTTGCCCGGTGGAGACAAAACCTACCAAGCCGAAATCAAATACACGGTTTCTCCTCCTTCTTCCGTTATTTCTCCCACCAAGATGAACGTTTTCTACCGCAACGTAGAGAATCCATTGGAGGTATCCGTTCCCGGTGTGGCCCCTTCTTCTTTGCGCGTAAGCGGTCCCGGCATTAGCGGTAAAAACGGCAACTACATTGCCGACGTCACCAAAGTGGAAGGAAAAACCATGATGGTTACGGTAAGCGTTGAAGAAAATGGAAAGGTCCGTAAAGTGGGCACCAAAGAGTTCCGCATAAAAGGTCTTCCGATGGCTTCTGGCATGGTTTTCCGCAAGTCCAGCGGCGTAATGTCTACGTCTTCTTTGGCCAAGGCACCTATCGAGGCCGAATATGTAGACTTCCCATTTGAACTGCCTCTGAAGGTGGTGTCCGCTGAAGTTAAAATCGAAGGCCAGCCTCCCATTCAAGTAAAGGGGAGCACCTTCGACGGGAACACCCGCGAGTTGATCCAACGCCTGAAGCCCGGTGCTTCGGTTACCATTCGTAAAATTGTTGCCACAACACCGAACGGCTCACGTGTGAGCAATGTCGGAAACATCTCCATTGACGTCCAATAATTGCTAAGGCAATCGACATGAAAACAAACCGCTTCCTTCTCGCTTTGGCAAGTGCTGCAATCTTCGTTGGAAGTATTGCAACTTCTAAGGCACAGGTCTTGACGCCCGAAGACGATGGCATTGTGCCCAAGTCCCAAATGCACTATGTCAATTCCAAGCCGGTAGAGTACACCTTCCTCCGCCAGGACGATATCATGTGGTCTACCCGGCACTGGGAGCGGATTGACATGCGCGAGAAAATCAACCATCCCCTTTACTACCCCGTGAAGCCTCAACCCGACCGCAAGTCGCTGTTTGACGTGATTCGCGACGGTATTTTGGTAGAAGGCACCATTCGGGAAGTGTTTCGCGACGACAAGTTCGAAATTCCTTTGACCAATGAAGAGGTTTTTGCGATTTTGACCCGCGTAGATACCATCCGCGATCCAGACGACCCCTCCATCATTCTGAACATCGATTCCATCCAAATCAAAGCCCCCAATGTCGTTGCATGGGATTTGAAGTCGGATTGGTACTTCGACAAGCAGCGTGGCGAAATGAAAAGCCGCATCATTGGAATTTCCCCATTGGTGAAAGAGCCCGGAACCGGTGAGATTTACAATGCGTTCTGGATTTGGTTTCCCGATGCTCGTCAAACTCTGGCTACCAATATCGCCTACAATCCGTACAACAAC
>Ga0164293_10002090_pt1 | contig 16897 bp, 16 predicted proteins | sample GEODES118metaG_FD_111487 | JGI IMG/M metagenome (GOLD analysis project Ga0164293, IMG submission 111487) | Eutrophic lake water microbial communities from Lake Mendota, Wisconsin, USA - GEODES118 metaG | ecosystem: Environmental > Aquatic > Freshwater > Lake | place: USA: Lake Mendota...
AACGCAGATGCGGTTGCGAGAATTTATTCAGTTAAGGGCCGGCCTGCAGATCATCCATTAATTGTGCATATTGCATCGATGACCGGTTTGGGTGATTGGGCAGATGATGTGCCTGGGTATGCGATTTCATTAGCGCGCGATTTTTGGCCAGGGCCAATGACATTGATTGTTAAGCGATCTGCGTTGGCCGGAGACTTTGTAACTGGCGGGCAGGACACAGTTGGTGTGCGAGTGCCTGATCATCCAGTTGCATTGGGGTTGTTAGAAGCTTTTGAAAGAGCTGGTGGCAAGGGTTTGGCTGCGCCTAGCGCGAATCGATTTGGAAATGTTTCACCTACGACGGCGCAGGCTGTTAGCGATGAGCTTGGTGATTTCTTGGCAGCTGGTGATCAGATACTTGATGGTGGGGCGTGTGATGTTGGCGTTGAATCAACGATTATTGACTGCACAGGCGACGTACCAAAGATATTGCGACCGGGTGCAATTACCGCACAGATGATTGCAGAATCGACTAGGTTAGACGTTGTTGGAGCTGTGGAAGAAAGTGCGATTCGTGTCAGCGGTTCATTAGAGGCTCATTATGCACCCGCAGCAAAAGTGATACTGGATCAGTCGCCCATTGCGGGTCAAGGATTAATTGCTTTGGCAAACATCCTCACAGGTGAGGGAGTTATAAGACTGGCTACCCCGAGAACCAATGAGGAGTTCGCGAGAGTTTTGTATGCAGCTCTGCGAGAAGCAGATGAAAAGGGATTGGGTACAGTTGTAGTTCATCAGCCCGTTGGTGATGGAATCGCCATTGCAATTCGTGACCGATTAGCGCGCTCAGCAAACGGTCGATAGAGCGGTCAGATTTGTCCGATAGTATTCGGTCTTGCGGTTTAGTCGCAGTGGGGCCTATAGCTCAGTCGGTAGAGCAACGGACTTTTAATCCGTGGGTCGACGGTTCGAGCCCGTCTGGGCCCACTCACCAAAAGTACAATTTCTGAACATGGGGCTGCTTTAAATGATGTCTAATCCTGAAGAACGATCTTCAAATTCCCGAATCTCGACATTTAGGACGGCTCTTAGCAAGAACAAACTCAGGCTTGTAGTTTTATGCCTACTATTTATTGGCCTGTTTTTCAAGAGACGGAAAACACCCACGGCAATTGTTTACACTTTGACCCCCGCCCAGGTCTATTTCAACTCCAGTCCTGAACAAGTTCTGCGAGTGCTCAAAGAAGAGAGATTTACATCAAGGGTGAATTTGCAGGAACCACTAATAGAAGTTAGAAGTATGAGAACCTTTTTTCTTGCACATCCCAACTTCGCTTACGATGCACCAATTCACATCTTGCATAAGATACTAGCTCGACGTTCATATTTAAATTTGTTAGGCAAATTACACAAAGAGATATCGTACCTAGATATTCATTCGAGTTTTAAACTAAAGAACTTTAAAGAGAACATACTCGATCAAGCCCTATACACGCTCTTCTTCTCGCAATCGGGAAATGCAATTGAATTGATTACTACACAATCATCATTCTTCAAATTACCATCCTCCTTTAGAATTGCAAATGGTCCAAGGAAAATAATGGTTTGGTATTCAACTAATTCTAAACCGATTTACGCATTTAATGATAAAAATCGAAAAAAGATCAATGTTGATGCATTTAAGGATATTGTTGATGAACACTGGGTATGGAATAGTGGGGAAATTGCCTTCCTTCAATCTAATGGGATAGAAAACATCGTTGCAGTTGGTCCTGTAATATTTCAAGAAAAAATAATAGAGGAAAAAGATTCAAGCAAATTTGTGATTACCTACTTTGATGTCACTCCACTCCAGGGAAGTGTCGACTTCTATTCTGAAAAGAATACAATTTCTGTGCTCAACAGCATTCTTCAATTAATAGACTACTTAGAGTTAAAGCATGCAGGTAGGGTGACAGTTCAAGTTAAACAGAAGCGAAAATACTCCCAATCGCACTCAAAGAAATATATTTCTCTAGTCAAAATTTCATCGAAGCAAATGAAGATCAAACGCCTTCCAGCATCTGCAAATCTTTATCAAACGATAAGCAAATCTGATTTAGTATTAGCTTTTCCATTTACTTCCCCAGCTTTAGTGGGCAAAGAATTGAAGGTAGACTCCCTTTTTGTTTCAATTGGATGCGATGGTTGGGATGTCCCCAAATCTTCAGACGGAGTCCCTGTGATTTATTTCTTTGAAGAATTGCTTTATCATGTAGAAAAAGCAATAGAGAGCAAATTTAAGTCTTAACCCAATCATAGAAATCAGAAACATTTTGAAACGAAAAGGTTGCTCCTGCGCGTTGAAGATCCGAAGCCGAGTGTGCAGACTGAGCGATACCGATAGATGGGATACCTGCATTCTTTGCTGCGAGAATATCCTCGGTTCTGTCTCCGATCATAATTGCTTGACACTCAGGAAACCTATCTAAACACAATTTAATGACTTCAGGATTGGGTTTTGGTGCGAATCCATCAGTTCCCTGTACATGGTCAATATTTCCATTTAGGAGTGAATTGCTGACTACCTTTTCTGCCATTAAAGATTGTTTGCTAGTAGCGATGGCGGTACTAATTCCGTGAGTTCTAATTAATGAAAGCAATTCAACTACATTTGGAAAACATAAATTAGATACTTCAATTTCTCTATTTAGATACATCCTAAAAAGAGATACTAGTTGTTCTTGAAGGGCTGGGCTTATCTGTATATCAGTGAATAGATCATAAACAGGTTGACCTAGTTTGTGAAAAATCAGTCCAGATGGTGATTTTCCATACCCGAGCTCTATTCGGGCCTGATTCATTGCCTTTTCAATTTGATTATGAGAATCGATCAAAGTTCCGTCTAAATCAAAAATAATCAGATCAAACGATCTTATGAATTCATTTACTTTGCTCATTTAGCTAGTAACTTGGCCAATTCTCTAACAACTTTCTTTTGTTTAGACTTAGACAAGTTTGGAAAGAGTGGCAAACTCAGACATTCTTCGTAGTACGAGACTGCCTCAGGAATGTTTGAAATGTCATAACCGAGCGATTTGTAATATGGTTGCATAGGAATTGGAATGTAATGAACTTGAGAACCCACCCCAACCGAGCGCAATGAATTCATGAGAGTTGCTCTTGAAATCTTGAGGTTCGCAAAGTCAATTCTTACAGGCAGGATATGGTTTGCACTCTTTTTCAGATCACAGTCTTGGGCAAGTCTCACTAACCCAGTTGTTTGAAACATGCCAGAATACGTGGATACTTTTCTAAATCTTTTGGCCATAAATTTCTCAAGCCGCTTCAACTGACTAATGCCTAAGACTGCCTGAATTTCAGTCATTCTATAGTTGTATCCAAGCTCAATCATTTCGTAGTACCAAGGATTAGTTGTGCCTGACGTTCTTGACAAAAGTGGATCTTGAAATTCATCATCCAGTTTGTTTATTCCATGACTTCTAAGTCGAAGCAAAGACTTGTAAAGATCATAATCATTTGTGGTGACCATGCCGCCTTCGCCTGTTGTAATCGATTTCACGGGGTGAAAAGACAAAACAGTCATGTCTGAATATTCGCAAGAACCGACCTTAGCTCCGTTTTGATACTCGGCGCCCAGTGCATGTGCTGCATCTTCAATGACCCTCAAGTCACGTCGATGTGCAATTTCACTAATTTTCTCCATGTCACAAGGAAGTCCGGCAAAATGCACGGGAACAATTGCTTTAATCTCATTATCTTGTTCCACCCGCGACTTGATTAGTCCTATATCTAGATTTAACGTATCTGGGTCAATATCAAGAAATTCTGGCTTGTATCCCGCGTAAATTAGGGAATTTGCTGATGCAACAAAGGAGATTGGCGAAGTAATAACCTTCGAACCTTGGGGTAGTTTCAAAGCAAGGGCTGCAAGGTGCAGCCCAGCTGTAGCGCTTGAAACGGCAACGGCATATTTTGCTCCAACAGCCTTTGCGACTTCGGCTTCAAATTTTTCAATTTGTGGACCTTGGGTTAGCGATCGAAAACGAATCTGCCAAAGAACCTTTAAGGCGTCTCCCCAGGTTACATGGTGTTTTCCATATGGGATCAATTAATAATCCCGTTATCTTTCAAAACTTTTAGAAAACTTTCGTCCGTATGCCAAACTTTATTGTTATCGCTAGAGAATCTAAAGCCCTCTTCAACTTTCTCACCAATTTTGTCATAGATTCCAGAAGACTTGAGTGCGGGCGAAATGATTGCAAAGTAATCTTCAAACTCATAAGTATTATGTGAGTCATCTTCAGTGATCATGACTTCATGAAGCTTTTCGCCAGGGCGAATACCAATGATTTCAGTAGGAACACCTGGACAGACCACTCTCGCCACATCAGTTACCTTGAAGCTTGGAATTTTGGGAACAAATATCTCTCCACCATGCATTCGCTCGAAGCTATCTAAAACAAAATTCACACCCTCTTGAATTGTGAGCCAAAATCGGGTCATTCGATCGTCAGTAATTGGAATTGACCCCAACTTAGCCCTATCTAGGAAAAATGGAATCACACTGCCGCGAGATCCCAAAACATTTCCATACCGCACAGCAGAAAATTTTGTGTCACGTGAACCAGCGAGAACATTGCCTGCGATCATTAACTTATCTGAGCAAAGTTTAGTCGCGCCATACAGATTCGCGGGGTTAGCGGCCTTATCGGTGCTTAGAGCTACAACTCGTTGAATCCCATTTTCTATCGAGGCATTTACGATATTCTCTGCGCCCATAACATTCGTTTTGATAGCTTCCATAGGATTGTATTCAGAAGCAGGAATCTGTTTCATTGCAGCTGCGTGAACTATTAAATCGACACCGTCAGTTGCACGGAGCAATCTTTGATAATCTCTTACATCTCCCAAGAAGTAACGTAATTTTGGGGAGTTAATCTTTTCAGCCATTTCGAACTGCTTTAACTCATCACGACTAAACACAATTAACTTATTGACTTCGTCGTCTTGAAGGACTTTTGTGACGAATGCTTTTCCAAATGAGCCAGTTCCGCCAGTTACCAAAACTGTTTTTCCCCGTAGAAATGTCATCTGTTCCTCTTTCGTCAGTATTGTTCCCAGTTCCACAGGATACTCTAGGGGATCGCGGCGATCTCCTCTTTGACCATGGTCTCAATTGTTGGCAATAAATGACTGAATTCATTGGTGAGCCGCCCTGGATCAAGAGCCAAATACGAAGGTCTTCGTACCTTTAGATTAGAAGAGCTAATCTCAGATCTAAGGACCTTCGACTCGCTAACTCCTATGGTCCTAGCAACCAGCAGCATGAACTCATATTTGGAGAGCGGTCTTGCGCTTGAAAAATTGAGAATACCTGTAGCGCGCTCTGCATTTTGCGAAGTCAGGAATTTAGAGATTTCACGAATTCCTACTGGTGAAAAAACTACATCCTCAAATCCATAGATTACTTGATCGTTCAAGAATGCCGCAAGAGCAAAGTCGAGAATTGATCGTCTTCCATTATTTGAATGTCCGAAGAAGTTTGTCCTAAGCACCAGAGCATTAGGGTTAATTGACAGAATAGACTTTTCGGCAAAAAATTTAGAGTAACCGTACTGGTTAATTGGAGTCATGTGATCTGTTTCGGTCCTAGGTGTACTCATATCTGAATAGAAGTGATCCGTGCTGATATGAATAAACTTAATATTTTCAATCTTTGAAAGCTTAGCTATGCGAATAGGAACGGCAGCATTTAACATCCAATTTGCTTCAGGTCGCATTTCACAGTCCTCGACGTCTGTTAATCCGAGGCAGTTAATTACAAGTGTGGGCGCCGTATCAAGAATAAATGAAACTAAGTCTTCGCGATTGCTAGCGTTCAACAAATACATTTTCTCATTCAAAGGTTCCGTAGAGTTGAGATAGGTGCCTATAGTGTCTGTTCTCTTTGAGAATACTTCAAAAACATGCGACCCGAGGAGTCCAGAAGCTCCAAGAACCAAAACTTTTGCTAACGGCTTTTGACCTAAAGCCTGGCTGGGCATCATGCAGATAGGATAGTAGAAGACTTGATTGAATGTTAATTTACGAGGGAGGCGAGTGTGTCTGAGGTAGCAGTTTTAATCCCAACACGCAACAGACCTGAAAAAGTGGTGCAATTGCTTGATTCCTTAATCAGTTCAACTATCAAGCCAAATCAGATCATAATTGTGGCTTCTGGAGAAGACATAAAAAATTATCTTAGACGATTTGAAGAATTTTTTCGGATCACTTACGAATATACTCAGATGTCTGGACAAATTGCACAGAAAAAGATTGGCATCAATTTGCTAGATGACAAGAATGAATGGTGCTTGTTTTTAGATGACGACTTAGTAGTTGATCCCATGGCAATCGAGAGCGCCCTTGTAGCAGTCAATTCCAGAGTTTCGGAAAGAGTCATAGGAGTTGGATTTTCCTTACCAACCACTTCTCGCACACAATCTGTAAGTGGATTTACTTCAAGGGTCGGCAAACTATTTGGAATCCACGCTGATAACCCGGGTAAAGTGCTTCGAAATGGCCATGCAACAAGTTACTTACAGATGGAAGAAGTCATAAGTACAGAGTGGCTGAATGGTGCTTCGATGTGGAAAAAATCAGTACTTAACAGTTATGGCCAAGGTGTTCCTTCCACGAGGTACGCAGCCTGCGAAGACTTAATCTTTTCGTATCCGTTGCACAAAATAGGTGAATTAATCTATGCACCTCAGGCAAAACTTGCTTTTCAAGATTACGAATTAAGTGATTTTAACGACCAAATGATTTTCGAATCTGCAAGTTATTGGCGATACTACTTTGTTTGCCAAAATGCACTATCCAGATTCGCTTTTTTTTATAGTCAATTTGGACGCATTTTATTCATAGTAGCCCAGGAGAGAAATGAAAGGGCCTCGCGCTTCTTAAAATTGTTAAAAATGCAATTACCCCTTCTCAGATCATGGATTAGGCGTAAACCTTGCGAGTTACTCTTAGAGGAATTAGCCAGTAGGTAGTTTTGTTTACTTAATTTATGCGTCGCTCGGTTAGATACTTTCGAAAGTTAGAATTCAGGGGATCTGAAAAGTAACTCTCCGCAAAATCCCGTAACTGATCATTGTATTCCCCAGATTTTTCTAATTTTTTCGAAAACATGAGTCCGATTAATTCTTTCAACTCTTCGCAAGTGTTCGCCTTTTGAATTCCTGTTTTGAAAAAGTTTGAATCGAATGGGTTCAAATTGAATTCTCCTCTAAAGTCAATATGAACCGGATAAACTCCAAACCTTGCTGCTTCTATTGCAGCCGCAGAACTCCGAAAAACACACACCATCGATCTTTTAAAGTCTTCAGTCAAAGTTAACGAGGATAAAGAACAATTAGTAGATAAACTTGAAACAATCTTCCTCGTCAATCTCTTTGTTAACTTCAATGACGGATGTTTCCTAATTACAAATGTCACATCCTCGTAGTCGCACGCTAAACTCTTCATAATCTCGAGAGATTCGAGAAATGACTTTATGTCAGCTTCGGGAAGAAATAAAACGACTTCTTTCTTTTCTGGTTCAACACTTTGAAAGTTTAGAGTTTCGTGATTGAACTTGTATGACCCAGCTTCCAGAATTGCATGTTGGAAACTGGAACTCTTTTGAAGCGTCTGGAAGTAGTCTTTAGTAATTGATCCACTCGTCAAAATAATTGTGTTGTCATTAAACTGTTGCATTTGACGTTGCAATCCAAATTGTGTAGTAACAATAGGTGCATGTTGATAGGGAAGCATTTCGACGCCATTCGCGTTTGATTTCAGACGCGAAAGAATGCTCAATTCGTGTGCATTTCCCTCGAAAGAGTAAATCAAATGTCTGGCGCTGATTTCCTTAGCAATTCGAGACACTTCTTTACCAATCAGCAGGTTTCTCATTGTTTCCCTGGAGAACTGTGCGCGCATCACATTCAACAAGAGGAATTTCTGCTGAAGTGTCGTTTCAGTATTTTTGGCCATAAGCGATATGGCCTCAGAAATAGCAACGAGACTTTTTATTGATTGCCTTAACGTACTTATAGGGTTTTCTGTTTTTGGACAGATAAACAAATTCTCATGCGCATCAAAGTCGGGAAACCTCTTTTTTCCTCGAAATGAAGTTAACTCTGCGTTTAGATATAGATATGCGATTTTGGACTCGATAACACTGGCAAAAGGTGCCATAACTGAGTCAACTGAGGCAGGGGACCTCAAGTTTGACGTGTTTGAGATTATCAACCAGTCAAATTTCTTAATTTGCTTTTTGGGACTCTTCCACCATTCCCAAGGTGTTAACACTGAAAGAAGGAGGCCTGCACAAATTCTTAAGACAATTCCTGGTAAAAGTGCAAAGGCTTGAACTATAAAACCCACACGTGAAATTTTTTTGGAAGCCTTCGGATACTTAAGAAGATTCTCCGGTGTTGGCTTTGAAAGATTCAATAATGAATTTGCACTCCACTCTACATTCTGTAAATGTACAGACAATAGTTCAAGGTCTCCTGGAAGGGATCGGAAGTTCATTGAAATTCCTAAGAGGCTAAGATTCTCTTTAGAATTTCGTTTTGCTCGGAATCATCATTAAGAATTTTCGAAACCTTCTCAATATCTGCTGCCACATTTACAGAAGGGTGCCCCTTGGGCAATCGCAATGCCTTAATTTCAGCTGCATTCTGAATAAGTCGCAGTTGCTCAATTGACTCAAGTTCCTCAAGAAGAGATGAACCGAACTCGCTGTACCCAATACCAACTGAAGTTTGCATCCCAAACAAACCAAGAATCTTTACGGATGCCTCTAATTGAAGTTTTTCGGAACCAGTAAAGGGATTAGATCGAAACATGAATGGAATGCTGTTTTTCGAATTTACTATTCCTTTTACAATACTTATGTCATTCAGGTCTTCAATTTGGTTAATTGGCGCTACACAATTAACAAATTCAAAATTTGGATTTTGTTTGATTAGAGAAGCAAGCTGATCAATTTCGCTCGGAACAACCAAGATTTCGTCTCCTTGAACTAAAATGAAATGAGACCAGTTCAATTCCCGAAGAGCCTCTCCGACTCGACTTAAGCCATTTGGATGTTCAATTTTTGATTCAAAAACATTCCCTCCATTTGAAACCACTATCTCTAAGATTTCTCGATCAGGGCTTACTACAATTACATCCAAATCGTGTGAGTTTAGAAGAGCCCGTCTTCTAACATGCTCAATCATGGGAAGACCCTCGAATTGCATTAATGGTTTTCCATATAAACGCGCTGACCCCATTCGAGCAGGGATCAATATTCCGGTCTTGAAACTTGAGCTGGACATGCTAACCAATTTCTAAATGATAAATACCCAACAATTTTGAGTCATTGTCAACAACAGGTAAGTCCCAAACCCTTAATCTTTTCATAATTGCCAATGCGTCACTGCAAGGAGTTTCAGGCTTTACTGTTGTTGATTTGGTATTCCCGAATGAAATGCCAGGAGAAACTAGTAATGACGGTAAAGGGTCTTGCTTATTCAGAAGCAAGCGGCGCAGATCTCCATCAGTAAGAATTCCGACTAAAGTCCCTTGGTCATCAACGAAACAAGCTATTCCAAGACGAAAAGCTGTCATTTGGTCAAGTGTTTTCTTCAGTGAATCTTTGAGTGTCAGAACTGGGAAGCTACTGAGTCCCAACATTTCATCTTTAACAACTTTATTCGACATTGTCTGGTCCAAACTTCTCTAGTAGCTCCAAGCGCATTTCATGCATAGCTTTTGCTTGACCGAGAACATGCTTCAAGTCTTTAACATTTAGCACAGTATTGGGATCTGACTTTGCGTTCTTTGGGTCATTATGAATTTCTGCAAACAGCGCATCAATACCTGCTGCAGCTGCCGCACGAACAAGATGAGGGATGAATTCTCGTTGTCCTCCAGATATATCACCCATCGAAGTTGGCATCTGAATTGAATGTGTCGCGTCATAGCAAACTGGGTAGCCAGTCTTTGCCATAATTGGCAAGCAGCGCATGTCATTAACGAGCATGTTGTATCCGAAAAAAGTTCCACGATCTGCAAGCAGTACTTGATTTCCGCCAGCTGCTTCAATCTTCTTTACCGAGTTAGCCATATTCCAAGGGCTCATAAACTGCCCCTTCTTCAAGTGAATAGGGCGCCCTGTTTTTGCAGCCGCTCGCAATATCGAAGTTTGACGGCATAAGTAAGCGGGTACCTGCACCAAATAGCAGACTTCTCCAGTTGCCTCCGCCCAAGCTGGATCTGAAAAATCTGAAGTTACAGGGATTCCAAAGTTATCTCTAATGTCAGATAGGACTTGGAGGCCACCTTCGATGCCTAATCCGTGATAACTATCCGGGGAAGAACGGCAATCCTTGTCGTAGCATGATTTGTAAATCCAATCCACACCAAGCTCATCGCAAACTTTGGCTATCCGCTCGGCCATCATAAATGCATGATCGCGATCTTCGATCGCACATGGGCCGCCAATTAGGACAAGCTTTCCACCGCCACCAATTTTGACCTTTTTAACTTTGCCATATCCGACTTCAATTACCTTCGAATGCATCCTTGTTTCCTTTGCGGAGGGTGAGGTTGATGGGGAGAGGCTAGCACTTTTCTTTTAGCGCCCAACGTGGGACACCACTAATGCATAAGCTTGCCTGTGTGAGTCTATGAATTGACCAACGCTGAAGAGGTTCTGAAAATCCTCAAAAGCATGCTCCCCCATTTTTGAGCGCATTTCGGGGTGAGAACTTAGCTCAAGGATTGCTTTTGTTCTTTGCTTGAGATTGTTCGTCAAACACCCACTGAACCCGTCCTTAATGACTTCAGAAACAGATCCAACATCTTCCCCAACCAGTGGAAGCTTCAGAGAGGCAGCTTCAATCAAAGAGATTGGTTGTGCCTCGTTATCCGAGGTAAGGAGCGCTATGTCTGTTGCTGACCAAAGCAGGGAGGGGGTTGTCCACCCGACAAGAAGCATATTATCTGGAGCATTATTTTTTATCTGTTCGAAGAGTTCGCCATCTCCTCCAACCAGAAAAGTTAAAGTCGGGAACTCAAGCGCGAGTTCAATTATTCTGTCAGGTCTCTTAATTTGAGCAATTCTTCCGAGCCAACCCACCACGATTTGTTTGTCAGAAATTGAAAACAAAGCTCTTGCGTAAGACTTGTTGATGTTCTCGACCTGAGTAACTCCCGGTCGAACGACTATGTATTGCGCAGCTTGGCCTATTCCGGCTTGTATCAATTCAGATTTAACTTTTATTCCAGAGACTAGAAGCAGGTCAGTTTTGCGCGCAAGAACTTTTTCAATGAATTTGAAAACGAAACTAGAGAATCTCCCAAAATAGCCGTAGAGAACATGTCCATGATAGGTGTGAACAATTCTGGGTCTGTTTTTACCTAATGACCAAGCAGCCACTCTTCCAACCATTCCAGCTTTGGCAGTGTGAGTATTGATGACATCTGGATTTAGTACTCGAAGTTGTTTTCTAATGCGAAAGATTGCCTTTACATCATCAACTAAAGAAATTTTTCTTCCAAGTCCATGAATTCTTATTCCATCAAGTTCGCTGAATTTAGGATCTTCCTTTTCGCCACTTTGAACGTCTCCCGCGAGCAGCCAGACCTTGTCTTCACAAGCCCTTTGGCCTTCAATTAGAGTTGAAAGCCAGGTAGCGGTTCCACCTTGGTTGAATCTTGCAATTAAGTGAACGACCCGCATAATGCAAAGAATAGTATGAATCTGTAGAGCAAGGATAGGTTTTCCTTTTCGATCGCACTATTCTTAACCTGTGTCCATGATCAAGATTCTCCGGTCAAAATTATACAGAACCACCTTGTCTCAATGCTTTGCGCTTCTCACTCGCGGTGACCGAAAAAAACTTGGAGTTATGGGTGCGCTCCAATTATTTCTGAGCTTGCTTGACTTAATTGGCGTAGCACTTATCGGCTTAGTTGCGACCATCGCGATCAATGGAATTGGGTCAAAAGGCCCAGGAGATCAGATCAATCGAATTCTGGATTTAGCTGGAATTTCAAGTTTTAGTTTGCAGTCCCAGACGGCAATCATTGGTGTATCGGCAGTATTCGTCTTAATCGTTCGTACAGTTCTATCTGTAATTTTTATACGTAAGACTCTTTTTTTCTTAAGCAGAAGAGGCGCCGCAATCTCCAGCGAACTCTATTCCAAGATTATTTCGCAATCGCTTCAAGGTCTACAAAAAAGAGGCACTCAAGACTACGTCTATTCAGTAACTTTTGGCGTTGAAGCCATCACATTGAGAATTATTGCACCCTTGGTATCCTTAGTTTCAGATGTGTCTTTAATGCTTGTTATGTCTATTGGTCTTTTAGCCATTGATCCCGTGATGGCAATTAGTTCGTTCCTAATGCTATCGACCGTTAGCTTTATTTTATTTCAAACTATGCACCGGAGAGCTGGAAAATTAGGTTTACTTAATTCACAAGTAGATATCCAGAGCCGCGAAAACGTTGTTGAAGCTATTTCGAGCTTTCGAGAAATCTCAGTCAAGAACCGACAAAGTTACTACGCAAGAAGTTTCTCAGATTCTCGATATAGAATCGCGGATATTTTGGCTGAGAATAACTTTATGCCTTATGTAAGCAAGTATGTAATTGAATCAACTGTGGTTCTTGCTGCTCTGTTTATTGCGGCCGCACAATTCTTACTTTCGGATGCAGTACAAGCAGTGAGCACGCTTACTGTTTTTCTCGCTGCTGGTACTCGCATCGCACCTGCATTTCTTAGGCTGCAACAAGGGGCTATTCAAATAAACAGTGGCCTCGGCTCTGCAGATTCAACCCTTACAATGATTCGCGAGTTGCGCAATGATCAAGGCACGTCGAGCACATCTCAACCATTCACTAACCTGCACTCAGGATTTAATGCGACAATCGAGGCCAAGGAATTATCTTTGCTGTATTCCGGTAGTAAAAAACTTGCTCTAGATGGCGCAACTTTTTCGGTTCCTGTGGGCAAAATGCTTGCAGTTGTTGGACCTTCTGGAGCTGGGAAGACCTCATTAATCGACGTTCTCCTTGGGGTTATTGCTCCAACAAAAGGCAGTATCCAATTATCTGGTTTGATGCCCGAAGATGCCGTTCAACGATGGCCAGGTGCGATCGCTTATGTTCCCCAAGACATAAGCATCGTAAGAGGAACTATCGCAACGAATGTTGCACTTGGATTTGACCTTTCAGAAATTGATGAGAACAGGATCTGGGAAGCACTCGAAATAGCGCAACTAAAATCTTTTGTAGAGGGACTTCCAGAGGGAATCAATTCTACCGTGGGGGAAAGAGGTTCAAAGTTAAGCGGAGGGCAACGACAGCGTCTAGGTATTGCGCGCGCTCTCCTTTCTTCACCAAAGCTACTTGTGCTTGATGAAGCAACGAGCGCGTTAGATGGAAAGTCAGAAATTGACGTATCTGACGCCATTTCAAAGTTGAAAAACTCGATGACTCTTGTGGTAATTGCACATAGACTATCAACGGTACGCAACGCTGATTTAGTGATATACATGGATAGCGGAAAAATTGTCGCATCCGGTACATTTGATGAAGTTAGAAAAGCAGTTCCAGATTTCGATATGCAAGCTAAGTTAATGGGTATCTAATTCATTCAAGTTTTACGCTGAGATGCTTCCGATTCCAATACACAAGCGGATTCCCCTCAAACATGACATGGAAAGTTTCCACTTTTGCTAATACTATGTGCGTATTCTCTAACTCGTAAGTCTCCAGTAAATTGCAATAAAAACTACCAGCACAATTTGGAATTGTAGGGAAGTTCTCATTCTGCAAATCCCACACAAATTTATCTTGACCAAGGTTTCTTTCTGGACTTGAAAAATGCTGGGAAACCTTTGATTGCTGATCACTTAATAGAGAAATTGCAAATACCTTTTTCGACATAATTGCTTTCAGAGTTGAAGAATTTTTCTGTAAAACAAAGGACACGATTTTGTGGTTGATATCTACGCTAACAAGAGAGGAGATCGTGCATGCTGTAACTAAGGTTTCTGTCCTGACCCCAACTACAAAAACTGAAGTAGGAATTAGTGCCATGGCATCTTTGAATGAAGACTTTTCCACATGTGACACTTTACAGAAACATGAGTGTGAAGAGGCAAAACTTTCCCAATTCTCACAAAATTACAGCCGTAAGCCTTACTTCGCTGGTACATTTCTAGAATGCCACAATCTTCCATTCGAAGTGTTTTAAAGAGCATTCGAAACAAATACGAGCATCTGTTGTCTTTACTGATTACAGTGCTTTTTAGAGGATTAGCCAGATTGCCTCGAGGCAGACAATCGGCAACATTTGCTCTCGAGCGGATTTTCACTCAATTTCTAGTTCTGAGGGACAAGAACCATACTTATAAGTTTCACGTTCCCAACTGGCTTACTTTCTTTCGGGCCAAAACTTTGTTTTCCAAAGAGCCCGAGACTATTGAATGGATCAGGCAATTTCCACCAGGATCGACTTTCTGGGATGTTGGGGCCAATATCGGCACCTATTCAGTTTTCGCTGGAAAAAATGGTGCACGCGTGTTTTCCATTGAGCCATCTTTTTTGAACTTAGAAATTTTGCAAAGAAACATCATTTTGAATCAATTAAATGACTCTGTCTCCATGATTCCCATCGGACTAGGTTCAAAAAACCATTTGGCTGACTTCTTTTTATCAAAAGAGAATCTTACCTGGGGTGGTGCGCACAACTCTCTTGGAAAAAATGTTGGTGCAGGCGGAAAAGCTCTCCAGGAGCCACTTAGAATTACAAGTTTGTGCATAACAATGGATGAATTGGTATCAAATTTTGGAATTCCAACACCTAACTTTTTAAAGATTGATGTTGATGGCTTAGAACTAGAAATTTTGAAAGGCGGGAATGAAGTGTTGTCTAAGGTGACCTCAGTGCTAATCGAGGTCGATGATGAATTTATTGGTCAGGCTCATGAGATTTCCAAATTGCTGATTGATTTGGGTTTTGAATTAGAGAATTTGAAGTTCTCGAATCACCTTACCCCAAACCAAATTTGGAGACGAAAGTAATTTTATGATTTCTCTAGGTGCGGAATTGAGAGCCTGAGTGTTTTTTCCACTATTCAAGACCCTGGACCTAGAAGGTTTTGTTGAGCTCACTTATTTTCCACCTAATAATTGGGAAAACCCTTTAAAAACAAACTTAAAGCTGTATTTGTTGTGGACGTCAGATGGTGTCTGGAAAACTCGTGAGCTCAGTCAAATTCAATATGGTCAAGTGATTAGGTTTTCTACGGAAGATTTTCCTGCTGAAACATTTCAAACAGGTATTGCATTGGTTTACCCTACTTCTAAGGCCCTCTCATCAACCTTAGAAACTTTACCAGTGGAAGCTTTTTGGAGTTCGCGGATACCAGAATGGAGGTGCACTTCGGGCCTTTACAATTCTTTGGCACAGACTAGCTATCAGTCAGAAATTTTTCCATTTCCGAACAAAGCTAGCCTCCTCACTTTTCACCCTTTCATTCAAAAAGGCGATCTCAAAAACTACTTAGTGCTTTTAAACGTGATCAAAGAACCTCGAGTGACTGAATCATTTTTGGAAATTCGTGATGCTTCATCTTTAAAACTTAGGGATAGGGTAAAAGTTTTCTCAAATTCCTTAAATTGTATTCCATTAGATGTTTACAAGTTCTCACAGGAGGATTTGCCGATCTTTTACATAGATTCCATGGCCGCAATTCCATTTGGCCTTGGTGTTTCTAAAGATAGGAAAATGCTCAGCATGGAACATACGCACCCACCGGCAAGCTTAGTTTTGTTTGGACAAAGGAATTCTATTCAAGGACGAATTAAGCAAAAATGGGTATCGCAATTCGGAGCAATTAATGGAAGCTAAGGATTTAATTAGAAAGTTTAAATACTTGCTCTTCATACCGCGTAAGGTGACAAGAGTTCCAAAGAATCATGAGAGCGTTATAAGTGATTTGTTTTGTATTCGGGATGATGCCAGCTGGCAAACATTTTTCGAGCTATTGGATGTGGTATCACTAATTGAAGGAATATCTGGTGGGCATCCAAACGAAGGCGTGACCATGTTTTTCTTTGACAAAAATGGAAATATTGTTTCTGAAAAATTTGTTCCATTTGGCAGTAATGCAAGAAAGACGATCAAAATAGATGAAGACTTCATAGGCACTTCAACTGCGGCTACATTTGCGGTTTTCCATCAGTCTTCGATTTCTCAAGAGGTCCTTAAAGGTAGCTATTTAGCCGAACGTGGCTACTGTGGCTATAAAAGATTTGATACTCAGATACGCGGTTATGTTCACGGAAATCTGGATTCAGTTGCATATTCGAAAGAAGGCTTAGAGCTGCTCGGCAACCAAGGCTTTTTCAGCCGGTATTACCAGGTCCAGCATCCATTAAGGGGTGATGCCGAGTATGAGTTTTTCTTGACAAATCCCTCAAAGAAAAAAGCCACCGTTACCTTTCAAATTCGGTCAGATGGGTCCGGATGGCGTCGACATCAGCGTTTCGTCCTTCCACCAGGAGGATGTTGCATGAGCAAGGTGAATAGCGTGAGTTCCGCATCCCAATTCGTACGAGTAAAGAGTCGCTTCTACCTTGGGCGACCCGTTGTATTTCGCAACCAATCACACTCTTTTGATGTTTTTCATGGCTGATTGCGGGTCCGACACGCTCAAACTCTCAATACGCACTTTACCCTTGCCTATCCCATAGACTAGACACCTGATTCCGGCAGGCTTGTTTCTCGCTGCCATTCGGCGAAAGCCCTGCTAGCACTTCCCCCACCCACCCACCCACCCACCGCACCCAGGAATCTTTTGAAGATTCTTTTCAAAAGGGC
>Ga0164293_10002091_pt1 | contig 16895 bp, 24 predicted proteins | sample GEODES118metaG_FD_111487 | JGI IMG/M metagenome (GOLD analysis project Ga0164293, IMG submission 111487) | Eutrophic lake water microbial communities from Lake Mendota, Wisconsin, USA - GEODES118 metaG | ecosystem: Environmental > Aquatic > Freshwater > Lake | place: USA: Lake Mendota...
AGATGCTATTGTCGTCATTGAAGGAGACGTGATTTTTAACATTTCTCCAGCTGACATGGCTTTTAGGCTCCATCATGCTCTAGAATTCGCAGAAAACCATCAAGGTTCTCTCTTTACTTTTGCTAATGTCGGATACGGGCTTGCTTCTGAAGCCTCTAAAAGGGACACCTCAGTGCCGATGGGTCCTTATACTAAGATCGATCACTTTATCACCGCTCACTGCTACATGGTTCTCAAAAAAGAGAGAAGCAACATCCAACACAAGCTCAGGACTGAAAAATGGCACGCCTGGGACATCTGGCTCTATTGGAATTATGACAAGAGAGTACCTATCTTCCGCACACCCGAGCCTTTGGTTTTTGAACCTGAAGGATTTTCGATGATCGACTACAAGACCAAAGAAATTAATGTAAAGCTTTGAAACAAAAGGTCTTTCTTCTATAGAATTAGAAAGAAGGAAATTATTGATGTGGACTGAGCTAATCGTATTTTTATCACAAACACTTTTTAACATTTTCAAAGTATTAGAGATCAAGTATACCTATCAAAATAGAGTAATGCCTCTTCTCTTGAATTCAGTTTGGATAAATCTAGTCTCATTAGTTTCTGTCTATTATTCAATCGATAACCTCTTCAAGGGAAATTTCGTAGTGATTATTTTTTACATTTCCGGCAGCGTCGCCGGCAAGTATTTAGGCATGAAGCTAGGGAATCCTGAAAATCAAATCTGGAAAAAGTTATTCAATGGAAAAGCCAAAACAAATACTAGAAGAACATCTTCTCACTGAAGAGTCTTCAAACATTAAGAAGAGCGTTTATAATCACTGGGAAAAAACTCTGACATTAGTCTTTCATAATGATCAGATCTACAAATATCTGGAAGTAGACGAAGAGACTTTTGAGCAGTATAAGACTCACGAATCAAAAGGCAAAGCTCACTTGCAGATGATCAAAGGAAAATTTGAATTTGAAAAATTACAATAAACAATGAACATGTCACAGAATCTTTTATTTGAGGCGACTTTACGCCACTATGAAGCTCAAGAAGCCGAAGCCAAAGCAATATTGTCAGTCTATTTTACAAATCCAGTCGGGATTGGAGAGCATCCTGATCTCTTGGCTGAGATCAAAAGATACACTGAAAAGTTAGACGCTGCTCAAGGTATCTTAGAGACATTGAAAAAGAATTTCTTAGAAGATGATGAAGATCAAGAACTAATCGTGGAGGCTTAATATGACGAGAATTATTTTAGTCGGAAAGGCAGCTTCTGGAAAAGATCATCTGAGAAAGAGATTTGAAAACAGGGGTTTCCGTTACGCAGTTTCATACACAACCCGTCCACCTCGTCCTGGAGAAGTTCATGAAGTCGATTACATTTTCATTTCTGAAGAAAAGTTTTCAGAGATGATAGAAAAAGACGAGTGGTACGAATGGGTATCTTTTAACGGTTGGAAGTACGGCACTTCTAGAATCCAGTTCGAAGAAGACGATCTCTTCATCATGACGCCTGGTGGCATTTCACACATATCTGAAGACGAAAGAAAGAAGAGCTTCATCATCTTCTTAGACGTCGATCAAGAGAAGAGAAGACAGAGATTAGGAGAGAGAATCATGCCAGGAGACTCAGTAGAAAGAAGAATAGTCGCAGACGAGGAAGACTTCAAAGACTTCACAACCTACGACATAAAAATAACAAATGACGATTTTTGACGGAATAGTCTTTTCAGAAAAAGATCTAAAAGACACAGAAAGATTGGAGAAGATGGTAGAATCTGAATCAGTTAGAATCTACCAATCAGACGAAGCTCGAAAAGGAAGAAGCCTCGAAGAAATACGTTCCAAAGTCCGCCAAGGAAAAATCGCAGAGCTCTATCTCATAGAAAATTACAGTTACACCGAATCAGACATCATGTGGCACGATCTCATCGATCCAATGGGAGACTACACGGAAGTCAAGGCTTACTCTGGCCTCTGGGACGAGCACGCACCTCAAGTTACTCGAGACCTCAAAAGATACAGATCAATCAGCAAATTCAAGTCTAAGTGGTATCTGCTTTTTTCTGTAGACAAGAGAAACTTTTACAAATTCATCGCTAAAATTAAAATAAAGGACTAAAATGGCTCAGAAGTACATCATTATCGAAGGTATGGATCGCTGCGGAAAGGACACTCAAATAGCCCTCATCCAAAAGAAATTCAAAGATGAGACTTTCCACGTTTTTCATTACGCAAAAGTTCCCTTTAAAACAAAAGGCGATCATCTTTCATATAATCAACGTCTTTATCGTGACATGTTTACGATGATGTTTGAAAATCAAGGCTCTGATAGGAATTTCATTTTTAATAGATCTCATCTAGGAGAATCTGTATATTCGCCTAAGTACAGAGACTATGACGGAGACTATGTTTTTGATATTGAAAAGAGCTTTGCAGAAACTCTCAAAGATCAGTTAATATTAATTGTTCTGGTCAATGTTCCTGACATACTGATGAGCAGAGACGATGGCAATTCTCTTTCTAACAAGAGAGAAGACATTTCTTATGAAAGATCTGCATTCATCAGAGGTTATGGTCTTAGTTCTATTCGTAACAAGAAACTGATAGAATGCGGTGAGAGAAACATTGATACGATCCATCAAGAGATCATAGAATTTATTCAAAAATCTTTAGAAACCGAAAATCTTTATGAACAAATCGATTAAAGGTGCTTCTTTCTCAGAGTGTTACAGAGATCTTCTCTGGAATCTGATAGAGAACCCTGAGTATGCATGTGCTCCAAGAGGAATGGTCATCAACGAAATAACTGATTTCAGCTTTACTTTTTCCAATCCTCTGCAATGTCTTTATGACAATAAGAGAAGAGGCAGCCAAGAAAAATACATCGCGGCTGAATTTCTCTGGTACTTTGGTGGCCGAAGAGATCTTGAATTCATTCAGAAATATGCTTCTTTCTGGAAGCAAGTTGCTAATCCGGATGGAACTCTAAATAGTGCTTATGGTTATCTTCTTTTCAATAGAAAGAATGAGCATGGAAAAACACAGTGGGAATGGGCTTATGATTCTTTAGTTTCTGACAAAGATACCCGTCAAGCCATTATGCACTTTAACACACCTGATCATCAGTGGAACGGTAACAAAGATTTTGTTTGTACTCTCTCTGGCATTTTCCAGATTCGAGAAAATAAACTAAATTTTACTATCACAATGAGAAGCAATGATGCCATATTAGGAACTGCCACAGATGTAGCTTTCTTCTGCACTTTACAGGTACAGATGTGGAAGCTTCTTAGAAGAACATATCCTGATCTCGAGCTCGGTAGCTACACTCACTTTGTTCATTCTATGCATATCTACGAAAGACATTTCGAGATGGTGAAAGAAATGCTGGACGAAGAATTCATTTCAATAGAACTCCCTCAGATGCAAAGCGATTTCGTGGATAAAACAGGAAAAGCTTCTGAATTCATAGAGGCATATATACAACATCTCGAAGCAGGAAACTCTATTCCTTCTTCTGAGAACAATAGCTTAGAACAATGGATAACAAAAAACCTTACGACTGGCTCATAGTCGGATCTGGTCTCGCCGGAGCAGTATTTGCTCACGAAATGACCAAAGCCGGTAAGAAATGTCTGGTGATAGACAGAAGAAAAACTATCGGCGGTAACTGCTACACTGAGGTTAAAGATGGAATTCCGATCCACGTATGGGGAGCTCACATCTTCCACACCAACTCTAAGAAAGTATGGGATTGGGTGACTCAATTCGTAGAATTCAAAAAGTATCACCATCAGGTGAAGTGTTTTTATCAAGGCAAATACTACACCTTTCCGATCAACCTCAAGACTTTGAACGAGATCGATGAGAACATCAAGACTCCGAAAGACGCAGAAGCTTATTTTGAACAGTTTAAGCACTTAATTTACGATCCTGCTTACGGTGATCTTACTGAAGACAATCTAGAGTCTCACTGTATCAAGCAGATCGGACCTGATCTTTACGAAATTTTCGTAAAAGGTTACACTGAAAAGCAGTGGGGTACTAAACCAAAAAATCTACCTTCTAGAATCATCAAACGGATTCCAGTTCGTACAAATTTCGATGATACTTATTTTCATAATGCGGATTATTGTGGCATTCCTAAAAATGGCTACACTGAAATTTTTGAAAATTGTCTAAAGGGAGTAGAAATCATTCTCGATGTCGATTATCATCTCGATAGAGAATCTTGGGATTCAAAAGCTGAGAACGTGCTCTACACCGGACCTCTAGACGAATATTTCGGTTGGGATGAAGGAGAACTTGAGTGGAGAAGCCTTGAATTTGATACCAAGAGAGAAGAAGTTCCTGATTATCAGGGTATGGCGGTGATCAACTATAACGAGGCTGCGGTACCTTGGACACGTATCTTGGAACACAAGCACTTCGGCGGCCACTCTTCAGAAGTCACCTGGGTGACTAAGGAATATCCTGCAGCTTGGAAGAGAGGAAGCGAAGCATATTATCCCATCGCAGACGATAAGAATAACTCTCTGCATAGTAAATATGTGGCACGCTTCAAAGAGACAGGCAAGCACTCTTGCGGTAGGCTAGCTGATTACAAATACTACGACATGGATCAAGTTATCGGATCAAGTCTAGCTTTAGTGGAAAGAATCTTAAAACACGAACAATGAAAATAGTAAATTTTAACAAACCTGATGAGAGCGTCAAATCAGTAATGCTTTTCTACTTTGGAAAGTATCCTAAGAAGACTAAGCCTGCTAAAGACATCACTCTCCCCATCAGACTATGGCCTAAAGCGAAGTATTACATCCGCTGTACAACAAAAGGCAACATCGGTAAGAACAATCTTCTTTATTTTAGAGAGCTGTTCAGAGGACACCAATTTGAGCTAGTGGAAGACGCGGTTTCAGCTGACATGCTCTTCATTCACCACGAGAATTACAATGCTTTTGGTGGAGTAGTTAGAGAATGCTGCGTAGATTTTGCTAGAGCTCTTAAAGAATGGAAAGGACCTGCTACAGTCTTTTACAATGACGAACTTTTCTCCGGTTACTATGATCTCAGAGACTACATTGAGAATAGAGCAAAGAATGAGAACTTTTTAGTAAAGAATCCAGGCATACTCGACAAAGTCAGAAGAAAAGAAGATTGGACCAATGTTACTCTGTTGATGAACGAAAACAAGATTACAGATTGGGCTGACGAACATGTTTGGGACGGACCGGTCAAAGATCAAATCACGGTGTCTTACCTGTCTGATATCATTCTCTACGATCTTCCTACTTCAGGCATCAGAGGCAAATCAGAATATGAGAAGAAAGGAGTATATGTTCCTCTCTTCACAGCAGAAAGAATCTCTGTCTGCGATAAACTATTTAACGGTAACGTAGACATCACCTTTGCTGGATCTCGTTCAGATGAATTGAAAGAAAACATCAGAGGAAACGGCAAGTACATAAATAACATAGAACTACCTAACTTTCTTAGAAAGTTCGATTGGACAATTTACATCGGAAAAGGCAAGCAGTCTTCTTATTTAGGAGCCACTTTCTACGAACCTCTTTTGAAAGGTCTTCCGGTCTTTGTCTGGACAGAAACTGACAAGATGAAAAAAGTCTTTGGTGATCTTGACTGTTATTTTAGTAACGAATCAGATCTCAAGAGATTGGTAGAAAAATGGGATATGAGAGATCTCTTTAAAGAACAAGTAAGAAGAATCTTTAACTCTGAAGTCGAAGATTCTCCGCTAGAACCTATTGAAACCGAAACTGTCACCCCTTCTCCGGAGCCAGTTCTAGAGAAAAAGAAAATAATGTCTCTTTTCTAATGATTGCAATTATAAGAACTAGACCGCCTTTTGCTCGAGTCGAATACGAGCCTTACCATTTTTTAAGATGGGCTTCTCTCTTTCCTGAGAAGGAATTTGTTTGGCTTTCCAAAAACCCTGATAAGATCAAGGGCAGATTTGGAGTCGATAATTTTCCAACCATCAGGTCTTACGACATGGCCGATTATTTCGATTTCGATACGGTAGAAGAAAAGGTTCAGTTCTTAGACAAAGCTGTTTCTGATTTAGGCATTACTCAGTTGATCACCATACACAACGACATTCGTGCACAGTTCAAAGGCGGCTCTGAGGAGAAAGGCGTTTCTTTCTTCGAGACTCAGAAAGTTCCTACATTTGCTTCAATGCGGTCTTTTTACGAGATGTCTTTTATCGGTTATCATTTGAGCAAGAGTCTTCCAACGCTTCATATTTTCGTAGATCCTCAAGAAGGACATTGGCACAAGATCAATGGAGCTGATGAGAAGAACTTTTTCTTCTATGAGAATCCTCGCATCGGTGCTGAATACTTTCCTTTTGTCGAGTGGAGCTTTGCTCAAGAGCTGGACAGAAAAAGAAAAAAGTCCAAGAAGTTCTCCTTTGGATTCACCGTGGTTACAGAAGACAGAGAGTCTCTCTATCACCAGCTGACAGCGTTGAACGAACACAACATCAACTTCCTGGTCAAATTTCCAAAATTGGACATTGATACCACGGTCAAGAGATCAGATTATGCTCAGATGTTGGAACAGAGTGAGTTTACCTTGGTGATTCCTTCTTACGAAGATACCGATTTTTCCTCTATACGCTTTTGGGATGCTCTCACCAAGGACTGCATACCTTTCATTCTAGACAGCTGCCAATGGGAACAGGCTTTCGTAATGCACCCTGAGATCTCTAAGATCATTAAAGAAGATCTGCTAGTTTCAGTAGAAACTGTAAAAGACAAAATAGAAAATACTGATCACTCGGTTCTTCTCAAAAAGATAAAATCTACCTCAGATTGGAAAAAGCTAAAAGATCGAGACTGGTTTCTTGAAAAATCCAAGCCTTTCTTCGATTCTCTAGCCGAGACTCCAAAAGCTGCTCCCATCAAAGAAAAGAAAATAATCTCACTTTTTTAATGTCTGAGATCGTTCTTCAAGGCTTCTTGATGAAAAAGAAAAATGAGATCTCTGCATCTAAAGCTGAAGAGATCAGAAACCAGAACATTTCTGCTCAGATTTACGCCTCGATTTCTTCAGCTATTCTAGGAGGTGGCAGCGTAGATGCCATCAAGAATTCAATCCAACAGGGCTTTCGTGAAGGAAAATCTCAAGTCGAAAGCTTAGAAAATGGCTTAGAGTATAGATCAGAATACTTTCAACATGGAGATCCAGATTCAGTCTCTCGGATTCTTCAAATAGAATCAGATCCCGATTTTGATAAATGGATCGATGAGATGGCCATAACAGAGATCAAGCTCTCGATCTCTGACTTTAGATTTTAGATATATAGAAAACAAAATTAGACATTTCGAAATGAGAATAAATGCCTTCTGGGACTTTGTAAATGAAGGAAAGGCTCCCTCTCAAAAAACTGAGCAGATGAATCTAGTGATCCTCTCTAGCAATACGAGCAACGAGACAGTTCAGAAATTTGAATCTTCAGCGGTTGAAAAAGGTTTTAATGTGTTTGCATTCGAACCTCAGAGACTCACGATCACGAAGCTCGATAACGGGCTTTTCAAATTTGCTGACGAGGACGGCGAAGGACCTAGTCTCAGCAGAGATACCACAGTGGTACTTTCTAGAAGAGGAGTTTTGGCTGGAACACACACCAAAAATCTTCTTTTTCAATTGGAAAAGAACAAATTCTTCTGTGTTAATAGCCTTGAATCGATGGAAATATGCGAGAACAAATATTTGACCACGATCCAGCTTTCTAACAATGGAATACCCGTTCCAAAAACTGCACTCTTACCAGACGATAAAGCCATCGATAAAGCTCTAAAGCAAGTCGGAGGTAAGTTTCCTCTAGTGGTAAAGCTATTAAGTGGAACACAGGGTATCGGAGTTTCAGTCGTAGATTCTTATTCTTCTCTAAAGTCTGTTTATCAGACTCTGAGAAAGCTGGATAGAAAAGCTGAAATTCTCATCCAAGAGATGATTCCATCTAATTATGATCTCAGAATTCACGTCTTAGCAAACAACGGAGACGGTTCTAGCGTCGAAGAAGCTCAAATTATTGGAGCGATGAGACGTAACAAAGTGAAGAAAGACTTCAGAACTAATTTTTCTCTAGGAGCCACCACGCAGAAAGTAAAGCTTACTGAAGAAGTAGCAGAAATTGCCAAGAAGGCTGCTCTTTCTGTAGGATGCGTCTGGTGCGGTGTCGACATCATCATCGATAAAAAGACCGGAAAGCCTTACGTGCTAGAAGTCAACAGTTCTCCAGGGATTAAAGGAATTGAAAAGACGACTGGCGTCTCTATCAGTGACCAATTAATGGCCTTCTTACAGGACAAAAAGAATTGGAAGACTGATAGATTAGAAGCAGGATTTAGAGAAATCATAGAAATCGATGGCGTTGGTGAATTTGTGGCAAAATTCGATACCGGAAACGGTTCTAAGAGTTGTTCTATGCATGTCGATAAAGTTACCGTTGACGGTGACATCTGCAAGTGGGAGCTCAAAGGGAATACTTACAAGAATAAGCTAGTAGGATACTCAAAAACTGAAGTAGGTGACACGATAGAGGAAAGACCGATAATAAATTTAAACATCACATTTGCAGGTAAAACTTTTGAAGATGTGCCCGTAAGCCCTGTCGATAGAAGCATGAAGAGCACTCCCGTCTTAATCAATAGAAAATTCATGGAGAGAGCCGGTATCAGCATTAACCCGGAAAAAGAGTTCACTCTCATCTCGATCAAGAAAGTCGATCAAGACTTTAATCCCATGAAAGCTAAAGGGAAGCAACATGCTGGAATAAATTTACAAGATGACGAAGACGAATAAACTAGTAAGACTCTTCGAAGAGTTCTCTGTCAAAAAAAAGATTCTCATACTCAATTTTGATCCCGGATCGGTTTCTACGCCTGGAACTGAAGATGAGTACGCGAGAGGTCATAAGAGAGCAGATACCCTTCTCATTGAAATAGCTGCAGAAAAAGGGCTTGAAGCTGTCTCTATGCAGTATGATAAAATACTAATAGACGGAGAAGAGATCTACGTAGGAGAAAAAAGACTCTGCGATTTCGATTATGTCATAATGGGTATGATGGCCAAGAAGACCGAAATAGTCAATCCCATCCTACAATATCTAGAGAAACACGGTATTTTGCATTTTGATTACGGTACTCCTTCTGATAGAGGAAACAAGATGCAGGACATGTGCAATTTGATACAAGCCGGTCTACCTTACGTTCCTAGTTTCGTCTCTTCTAATTCTTCTGAAGCCACAAAATACATCGCTAAACACTGGAAAAACGAATATCCTGTAGTCTGTAAAGTGTTGAATGCTTCTCAGGGTGATGGAGTCAGCAAATGCGATTCTGCTGAAGAGTTGAAAAAAGCTTTTCCTGATTCTAAAGATCCTCAGTATCAAGATTTCAGAATGGTCCAAAGATTCATTCCTAATGAAGGAGACTATCGAGTTCTCATCTTCTGTGACAAAATCATCGCTATAGCTAAAAGAGTTTCCAAAGATCCGAAGAAAGAATTCAGAAACAACATGTCAAAAGGAGGTCGAGGTTTCTTAGCTGATCTTCCACATGATGCTTCTCAGCTGGCTCTTGATTCAGTCAGAGTTCTTGATAAAGAAATGGCAGGCGTGGATCTCATCCAAGACGAAAATACCGGAAAATGGTACATCATGGAAGTCAACTCTGCTCCTCAGTATCATTACTTCCAAGAGATCTCTGGGATTGATTTTCCTCAGATGCTTATAGATAAGATATACTCTGAACTTTATGGAACAGCAAGAATTGAAAGGGCCTGATAAGGGACTAGGTGATACAGTAGCTAGAATCACTTCTTTTACCAGAATCGATAAGCTAGCAAAAAGAATCGCGGAAGCAGTCGGAGCTAAAGACTGTGGGTGCGACGAGAGAAAAAAGCTTCTCAACGAGATGTTCCCTTACGGGAAAGATTCTCAACAAAATAATCAAACTTTAAATTGAAAAAATTACTAGGATTTGTAGTCGTAGCTTTCTTTCTAAGCTCTGCTAACGCACAAGATGCCGTAAAACTCAAACATGAAAACTACGTCTCAGTTTTTAGTAAGTCACTCAAATATCCAGTCATGGTTGAGTGGTGGGTGACTAAAGCCAAAGTTACTTGTTCGCAGCCTATTCCTAGAAAAGACGATTTTCAACCTGATCCTCTTCTACCTGAACACACAAATCTAATGAAAGATTACGTTGGCAGCGGAACTGACAGAGGCCACATGGCTCCGGCCGCTGATAACCAATGTTCAGGACCAAAGGCGATGGTTGAATCTTTCTATTTTTCTAACATGGCTCCTCAGTACGGAGCTCTGAACAGAGGAGATTGGAAGACTCTGGAAATGAACACTCGTAAGATGGCCGCAGAATCTGACTCTCTTCACATCTGGGCCGGAAACGTAGGAGAAGCAAAGAGAATCGGAAGAGTAGCAGTTCCTACAAAGTGTTGGAAAGTCATTCACATCAAGAAGACCAACACCTGGAAAGCTTATATTTTCGATAACAATACGAGCAAGGCTGACGGTATCAAAAACAATGAAGTAAAAATCGAAGCTGTCGAAAAGCTTACAGGCTTCAAGTTCAAATAATCTTGGCGAAAAAGATAGAAAAGTATTTTTTCTTTTCGTGAAAATTTTCTATCTTTTTCAAAGATTACTTTCATGCCCAAGACCTTCTTTACATCAGATACTTATTTCGGCCGAAGTAACGCTATAACTCTCTTTAACAGACCTTTCCCAGACGTCGATGAAATGAATATCGAATTGGTGAAGAGGTGGAACAGCAGAGTAGGAAAAAGCGATACTGTCTATCATCTAGGAAATTTTGCATGGGATCCCATCACCGCATCTTTCGCAATAGAACTTCTGAACGGAAAGGTCTTTTTCCTTTTAGGCCACTCAGACGATTCTTTAAAAGAGATCATTCTCAAATCTTCCAAGAACAAAAAACTTCTCAGAGATCAGATCATCGAAATACCTGAGCTTAACGTAGTCGCTTCTCATTATCCCCTAGAAGCTTGGAACGGTAAAGAATTCAATGTGATCCACTTTCACGGCCATCTACCCTCGCTAAAGACGGATTTGAAAAAATCTTTGAGAATCAACTGCTGCGTTGACAATTGGGATTACTACCCAGTCGAATATTCGACTATACTAGACATTATAAAAATTGAAAAAGAAAGTTGATTCTCTTTTTCTATTTTCAGAAACTTTTTTTAGATTTGTACAATTATGAAGGAAACCTACAGAGAACTAGCCATTGCATTTAAGGAAAGCAAATCAGAGACCGTTTTTAATCGGCTATACGCCAAAATGAAACCCGGTTTGATGAACTACGTGTTTAACATCGTCAGAAACGCTGATGCCACAGAAGATATTGTTTCTGATACTTTAGCCAAACTTTACACTCACATCGACAGTTACGATCCTAATTTCGAAGTTACGACCTGGATGTACCGGATAGCTCGTAACAGTGCCATTCAATTCATCTATCAACAACAAGCTAAAATCAGTCTAGATAAATTTAAGGATTGGGGATTCGATGCCACTGAAAATGCAGCAGGAGATCTTTCGGTAGGATTCAATTCTGGCCTCGAAGGTGGTTTTCCAACTGAACACTTTTTTGGAAAAACTGAGGAGGACTACATCCAAGAATCTGCAGTACTTCTTAGAAAAAAAGAACTCGTGATAGAAGCAATCACCGGTTTAAAGATGAAATATCGCCGCATCATGGAAGATAGATTCATCCACAAGCTCAGCTACCAAGCAATCGTAGATAAGAACAACGACCCTATCAACCAAAAAATCGACAATCTCTTAGAAGACATTGCTCAGGTTGAAACTGATGAACAGAAGAAAAAGCTCTATTTCACCATCGAAAGAAGCAAGAGAGAACTTATTACTCTCCAAACTGTTAAGAACAGAATTAATCGTGGTAGAAAAAGCGTACAGGAAATTCTTCTCAGACACCCTCTCTTCAAGAATAAATAATACTAACAAACACGTATTATGAAATTCATGACTTTTGAAGCCTTTAACGAAGGCTTCGATTACGTAGACGAGATCAACGGTGCTCTTTCCACTGCAATGAAACAATATCACGAATCTTCTGCCAGACTTCACACTTTGCAGAAAAGATTCATAGAGACTCCTAAAGAAAAAATTGGAGAAAGAGAATCTCTAAAGAAGGCTTTGATAGAAGCTAACAGAGACATGCAGGCAAGACAAAGTGAATTTCATTCTCTCTTGGCCGATAACGGTGACGGAGATGTCTTCAACGATAATAGAGATCAGTAGTGCTGATTCACATAGCTCCTAACGAATTAGAAGAAGAATTTAGAGAGAGCTGGAAACTAGGCCACATCAAGTTTCCATCGATAGATTACGCAGACAACGCAATTTATGCTATTTTTGAAGAAAAGTTGGTGATCATTTTTAGATTCGACAAGTTCGGTTGGATCAACGATAACCGTTATAACTCCTATCTCATCTCAGCAGGATCAGCTGGCATAACCATTTCCCTAGAAAGAAATTGAAACTTTTTGCCTATTTGTTCATACAATATGTATGAATAGCAAAATACTCGTGACCGGAGGCTCCAGCATGGTCGGCAGTCATCTCAAATTATTACTGCCCGACGCTACATATTTTACCAGCAAACATGTTGATCTCACAAGTCAAACTGACGTGAGAAGAATGATAAAATATTTTCAGCCTCAAACTGTAATACACCTAGCCGCTAGAGTAGGTGGAATCTTAGACAACATTGCTCACCCAGCAGAATACTTTTATCAGAACGTGATGATGAACACGATCCTGATGGAAGAGAGCAGAAAGGAAGGAGTCGAAAAGTTCATCGGCATTTTATCGACCTGCATTTATCCTGACACGATGCCGATAGAGTCGTATCCTCTCACAGAAGAGGATCTTTTCTCAGGCCCTCCTACTCCTACAAACTTCTCATACGGCTATGCGAAGCGTTGTCTAGCCGTTCAAACTGAAGCTTACAATAAAGAGTATGGGCTTAATTACAGCTATCTCACTCCTTGCAATCTCTACAGCGAACACGATAAATTTGTACCAGGTAAGGCTCATTTCGTGGCAGATCTAGTGAGAAAAATAGTTGAGGCGAAGAAAGGAGACAAAAAACTCACTCTCTTCGGTTCAGGAGAACCTCTTAGACAGAATATGTACGCAGGAGATCTAGCTAAAGTGATCAAGATCTGCATAGATAGAAACATCACTGACAGCTTCAACGTTGCAGTCTCTGATAATCTTTCTATCAGAGAAACTGCAGAAATTGCTTTAAGGGCTTGTGAGGCTGAAGAGATTGAAATTCTATGGGATTCTAGCAAGCCTGACGGCCAATATAGAAAAGACGTTTCTAACCAAAAGATGCTCAGCATCATGCCAGATTTCAAATTTACTTCTTTGGAAGAAGGAATCAAAATAACATACAAAAAAATGATACAGAATGATTAAGCTTGTAAGCGACACTATCGACAGAGAAGACATCAATGCTCTCATCGATTGGTTAAAGCAAGACCCTATTCCTAAATTGACTAAGGGCGAATTAACAATAGAACTCGAGAAGAGATGGGCGAAGAAAGTAGGCACTAAATACTCAGTATTTGTGAACTCTGGATCTTCAGCCATTTTACTTCTCCTAGCTGCTTTGAAAGAACAAGGAGTTTTCAGTAAAAATAAGAAGATTGCAGTTCCTTCTCTTTCTTGGTTAACTGACGTTTCTTCTCCAATTCAACTAGGACTGAATCCTGTTCTTGTTGATTGTAACTTAGAAGATCTTTCAGTTGATCTAGGTCACTTAGAACAGGTCTTCATCAAAGAAAAACCTGCTGCAATGATTCTAGTTCACGTTTTAGGTTTAGTTCCTAAAATGAATGATCTCGTCGAGCTCTGCAGAAAATACGGAGTTTTAATTGTCGAAGATGTTTGTGAGTCAATGGGTTCTAAATATAAAGGCAAACCTCTTGGAAATTCTAACATGACCGTAGGTTCTGTCTATTCTACGTATTTCGGACACCACATCTCTACGATAGAAGGCGGGTTCATCAACTGCAATGATTCAGATCTCTACTACTTATTGCTTGCTCTTAGAAGTCACGGTTGGGATAGAGATCTTCCTAAAAACATCCAAAAAGCATGGAGATCAGAGTGGGAGATCGAAGAATTCGACGCTCTCTATACTTTCTACTATCCAGGCTTCAATCTCAGATCTACAGATCTTCAAGCTTTTATCGGTTTGAGACAGATAGAGAAGCTCGATCATTTTGCGCAGAGAAGACAGGAAAACTTCAAGATCTATCAAGATAACATTTCAGACAATCTCTTGAATGTGCAACATAGAAAAGGAGATTTCATTTCCAATTTCGCTTATCCTGTAGTCCACAAGGAGAGAGCTTCTATAGTGAAAGACTTGAAAAAGATAGGAGTTGAAGTTAGACCGCTGATCGCAGGATCGATGGCCGAAAAGCCTTTTTGGAAGGGCAAGAAACCTAAGATGCCTAACTGTGAGCTGATCAATAAATTTGGATTCTATCTTCCGAATCACCAAGATCTCTCAGAGGAAGACATTTTGAAAATATGCGAAATCGTAAATTATCATAGTTTACCTTTCTAATGAGATACTGTTTTGACTTAGATGGAACTCTCTGCTCTAACGAGTGGCCTGACTATGAAAAAGCTCAACCTTTCATAGAGAGGATAGAAAGAGTCAATGATCTCTATGAGCAGGGACATTACATCATAATCGATACTGCACGTGGTTCTAGCAGTGGAAGAGATTATTCTTCTCTCACTGAGAACCAACTAAAAGGTTGGTCTCTGAAGTATCACGAACTCAGAGTTGGAAAGAAGCCAGCAGCAGACATCTACATCGACGATAAAGGAATTAACGAACAAGACTTCTTTAAATAAAAATCTAAAAATGAGTAAAGTTGCTCTAATAACTGGAATTAACGGCCAAGACGGAGCCTATCTGTCTTCTTTTCTATTGGACAAAGGTTATGAAGTCCACGGGATAGTAAAGAGAAATTCAGTAGCTGAAAATCAAACCTACAGAGTCGATCATATCTTTGACAGACTTAATCTACACTACGGAGACATGACTGACATGTCTTCTTTAGTCAGAGTCATTGGTGAAGTTCAACCTTCAGAGATCTATAATTTAGCTGCACAGAGCCATGTTCGTATCAGTTTCGACCAACCTGTCTACACTACTAACGTGGTGGCTCTAGGAACCCTGAATCTATTAGAAGCAGTGAAGTCTCTCAAATCAGAAGCGAAGATCTATCAGGCTTCTTCTTCAGAAATGTTCGGCAACTCTATTGATCAAGATGGATTCCAAAGAGAAACTACTCCGATGCACCCTGTATCTCCTTACGGATGCGCTAAACTGTACGGATACAACATTACTCGGAATTATCGAAATTCTTACGGAATGTTCGTCTCTAACGGAATTCTTTTCAATCACGAATCTCCTCTTCGAGGAACTAACTTTGTGACTAACAAAGTCGCCAAAGAAGCAGTAAAATGCAAGCTAGGCCAGGCTAAAGAATTGGCAATGGGTAACCCTAAAGCGGCGAGAGACTGGGGACACGCAAAAGATTACGTCGAAGCAATGTGGCTCATTCTCCAGCAAGACAAACCTGACGATTTTGTCTGTGCAACGGGAGTTTCTCATACGGTAGGCGATCTCTTAGATTACACCTTCAATAAGCTAGGTCTTGATTCTAAAGATTTTGTGACTCACGATCAAAAGTTCTTCAGACCTGAAGAGCTTGAAGTTTTAAAAGGAGATTCTTCTAAATTGAGAAGAGTGACTGGATGGGAACCACAATATGATTTCTATTCAATGATGGATGAGATGATAGAGTACTGGTTAGATAGGCTCAGTTGAAATACATAAAATGAGTCAATTCATCAGGTCATTTTATGAGGTAGTTTCTCCGAAGAGTCGGAGAGCTATCTCTATTAGATCTCTGTTTCGGAAACTTTTTTCATTTTTCAACTAAAAATATTATGTACTGGATCAATTTATGGAGAGAGATTGCGCTCTGGAGAATGGTGAAGAGAGTAGCCAAACAGAACAAAGCTCTACTAGAAGAAAATAATTTAAGAATCGACTGGGTCGGTCGGATCTATACAGTTTTCAACCTGCCCCAAGAGGTGATTGAGACTCCTAACACTCGAGAACCTTGGTTATCGGCTCAGCTGAAACTCATTGATGACATTTTGATTGAATTGAACTTAAGCGATGTCGTCTATCCGGAGTTCACTCAGATAGAAGACACTAACAGCTATTTGTTAGTTCTTTATCCAGAGACAGAGTACATCAATCTCACTCTCTTTTTCTGGAACCTCTTTCTTTGGATCGGAGGCGGATATTTGCTGCTCGTTCTTTATAGATGGGCATCATCAACGCCTCAGGCGCAAGAATTCTTTTCACAAATCTCTAAATATCTCTAAATGTCCCATCTGACAGTAGACATCTCTCGGAAGAGACATTATTTCATTCCAGGCCAAGAAACTCCCGTTTTTCTCCCTTCAGTGACCACTATCATCGGTACGATGTCCGATAAGTCTGGTCTTGAACAGTGGAGAAAGAAAGTAGGAGAAGAGAAAGCTGATCAAATTAGTAAATTCTCGGCGAACCGCGGCACTATGATGCACACTCACATAGAAAACTACCTGGCTCATGAATCTGAAGACAAGAAGGTACGTCTCTTAGAATCTTTAAAAAAGACTCACGAAGATGGTCTTGAAGCAGGGTTTTCTAAAGAAGAGATGGCTGTAGGCCGCAAGCTGTTCTATAATTTTTATCTCACTAATTCTTTCGAC
>Ga0164293_10002093_pt1 | contig 16889 bp, 7 predicted proteins | sample GEODES118metaG_FD_111487 | JGI IMG/M metagenome (GOLD analysis project Ga0164293, IMG submission 111487) | Eutrophic lake water microbial communities from Lake Mendota, Wisconsin, USA - GEODES118 metaG | ecosystem: Environmental > Aquatic > Freshwater > Lake | place: USA: Lake Mendota, Wisconsin...
ACGCGGATCTTCTCGTGGTCGTTCATCCGCACGCCCAACACGTTCTCCACGAGGTCGTGAGCCACCGCCCCGCTGCCGGCCATGATCAGCCCGCTGACGGTGCCGAGGACGGTCGTGAACGCGATCGCCGAGATCACGGCGAAGAGCGTGTCGCTGAAGCTCTTCGCCAGGAGCGGGGCCGCCATGTTGGTGTCGGTGGGGTCGAGGGCACCGGAAGTCATCGCGCCGAGGCCGAGGAACAGCGTGAGCACGTAGAATACACCGATGGCGGCGATGCCCACCACGGTGCTCTTCCTTGCCGCAGCGGCGTCCTTGACGGTGTAGTAGCGGATCAGGATGTGCGGCAGCGACGCGGTGCCGCAGAACAGGGCCAGCATCAGGCTCGCAAAGTCGAGTCGGTCGGCGAGTTTTCCCGTGGTGAGACCCTTGAAGTATCCGCCGGGCTTGAGCAGGTCTGAGCCCTGCTTCTCGACGGGAGAATACGTGGTGTGTAATCCATCAGCATCCACGTGTTTCTTTGCAGACCACGTGACGATCGTCGAATCCTCGAGCGCCGAGAGGTAGGCAAGCGGCCCGAGTGGACCGGTTGTCCGCGCATCGCCGAATCGCTCCGGCAGCCTGAGGATCGTGCCCACCGGCCGCAGGTCGTGGTCCTTCGACTGTGGCGCACCGTCCACGAGCACGGCGCCGTCGGGCTGTACCGTCTTCACCTGCGGGGCGAGGTTCTCTTCACCGGAGCGACCGGCGTTGACGACCAATCCACGCCCCAGGATCAGCACCGTGAGCACGCCGCAGAAGAAGACGAGCAGCGACCCCTTGATGAACTGCACCCAAGTCGTCGAGACCATTCCCGCTGTGACCACGATCAGCGTGACCGTCACACCCACGAGGATCACGCCCGCCTCGTGCGGCAGGCCGAGCAGCGGCTTGATGAGTGAGCCGGCGCCAACCATCTGCGGGATCAGGTAGAAGATGCTCACCACCAGCGTCGAGATCGCCACGGCGAGCTTGATGCCGCGGCTGTTGAACCGGCTGTCGAGGGCGTCGGCAAACGTGAACTTGCCGAGGGCCTTGATCGGCTCGGCGATCACAAACAGCGCCACGATCCAGCCGGCCAGGAAGCCAATGGAGTAGAGAAAGCCGTCGTAGCCCGAGAACGCGATCATCCCGCAGATGCCGAGAAACGACGCGGCGGAGAGGTAGTCGCCGGCGAAGGCGATCCCGTTGACGAACCAGTGGATCTGACCGTGGGCGGCGTAGTAGCCGCTGGCCGACTGCCCCTTGCGTCCCAGCCAGAACGAGAGTGCGAGCACGCCAAGCACGAAGGCGGCAAAGATGGCGACGGCGACGAGCGAGGTCTGGTGGATCATCGTGGCGGCTCCCTCAGCGTTCTGCTCTGAGGATCATGTAGGCGACTGCCAGCCCGAAGGCGGCGGCGATCAACCCCATGCCGTAGACGATCGCGAGGTTCACGCCGCCAAACGGCCGCAGTGACAGCAGGTCGGGCCGCACGAGCACCAGCGCCATGAAGCCGCCGTAGAGGGCCACGTAGACCCAAAACAGGGCGAGTCCCACCGGGCTGGCCGCCGTGCTGTCGCCAGACTGTCGAGGATCGTGATCGGGCGCCATGGCTCCCCCTTCGTCAGATTCCGTTCGTGGCCCATGCGGGCGACGGCCGCAAGGATACCCGCTGATCGCGGCGGCGTGCGTCAGGCCGCTGGCTTTACCACTCGCCGCTTTGCCGGCCTGGAGTCCCCGGCCGGCTCCTCGACGACCGGATAGAGAAACACCGGCTTCTCGACGGTTCCTGCCGGGCGGCGGCCCGGAGCATGCGGGCCGCACAGTTCGGCCGCCATCCGCTCGGCTAGCAGGCGGAGCCGGACGACGGTGTCGGGATGCTCAGTCGCGACGTCTACGGTCTCGCCGACGTCGGCTTTGAGGTCATAGAGCCGGGGGTTCACCAGTGAGGCCTCGGCGGCGGTGTTCTCCGCGCCTGTGTCATTCGGCTGCGGCGCGATTACCAGTTTCCAGCGGCCGTCGCGAACCGCTTGGAGAGCTGTTCCCTTGAAATAGTAGTGGGCCTCACGGGCCGATTCGTGGCTCGTCCCCATGAGCAGGCCCGTGATGTCGCGGCCGTCGATCGTGGGCGTGGCGGCCACCTCGCCGCCGGCCAGGCCGACGAACGTCGGGAGGAGATCGATCGTGCCAGCAAAGGCATCGCATGTGCTCCCAGCCTGCACTCGCCCTGGCCACCAGGCGATCGTCGGCACCCGGACGCCTCCTTCCCAAGTGCTCGCCTTCGCTCCCCGCAGCGGACCGACCGACCCGCCATCCTTTCCCTTCGCCGCCCACGGGCCGTTGTCGCTCGTAAAGATCACGAGTGTGTCGCCGTCGAGCCCATCCTCCCGGAGCGTATCGAGGATCCTGCCCACGCTCCAATCAACTTCCTCAACCCAGTCGCCAAAACGCCCATTGCCGCTCTTTCCCCGAAATCGCTCGCCGGGAGCGAGCGGCACATGGACTGCCGTGTGCGGCACGTACAAGAAGAACGGTTTTCCTTTCGACTCGCGGATGAAGGCCACGGCCTCGTCGGTGCACCGTTCCACGATCCCGCGCTGCATCTCGTCGGTGAGCAGTTCGACGACGCGATCGTCGCGGACGAGCGGCACCACTCGGTCACCCGTCTCCGCGGACTTTTTCTGCATGTCGTTGGAGTAGGGGATCCCGAGGTAGCGGTCAAAGCCCTGGCGGCAGGGAAGGAACTCGCGCTGGTCACCGAGGTGCCACTTGCCGAAGCAGGCGGTCGCATAGCCAAGCGACTTGAGACGCTCGGCCATCGTGACCTCCGTGGGGTTCAAGCCATTCCTTCCAGCCGGAAAGAACACGCCCGGCACCGAGACCCGCACCCCGTAGCAGCCGGTGAGAAGCTGCGCCCGCGACACCGAGCAGACGGGCGCGGCGTAGAAACTCGTGAGCTTCATACCCTCGCAGGCCATCCGGTCGAGGTGGGGCGTTTTTTGTTTCGTGGCCCCGAACGGTCCGATGTCGCCATAGCCAAGGTCGTCGATGAGCACGACCACGACGTTCGGCGGCCGTACCGCGGTGCGGGTCGCCAGCGGGTCGCCGGCACGATGCTGCGCCGCGGCGAGCATCGCCTCGAGATCGCGGCGACGACCGGCGACGGCCGGATCAGCGGCGTGATCCCGCTGCTCGCCTGGGTCGCTCGCGACCTCAAAGACCTGCGTCACCTGTGACCGGGGATAGGCGATCAGCTTCCAGTCGGGAGTGACGACCGCCCGCTGGACGTTCTTGTAGGCAAGGAGAATCGATTCGCGAATCGCTGCCTGCTCGCCCCGGACAACCGGCGCCAGACTCAGCCCCTCGCTGTCCCTCGGAGCCGGCACGCCGGCGAGGTCTCCAAGCGTGGCCGTCAGGTCGAAGAGGTAGGCCAAGGCATCCACCCGGCGGCCTGCGGGCACGCCAGGCCCCGCCATCACCGCCGGCGCGCGCATGGAGTGTTCATAGAGATTCTGCTTTCCGAGGAGCCCGTGGCTGCCGAGTGCCAACCCCTGATCGGCGGCAAATAGCACGAGCGTGTCGTCGAGGCGACCCTTCTTCTCAAGGGCCGCGAGCACCCTGCCTATCTGATCGTCCATCCCTTCGATGAGGGCGTAGTAGTCGGCGAGTTCCGCCGAGATCCGCTGCGGCGCCAGCGGCCGTGGCAGCGTCTTTTCGTCACGGACCGCGAGGTCGCCGTTGTCGAACGGGTGCTCGGGAAGGAAGTTTCCTGGCGGTGGCGGCTCGTGACCGTCGTACCGGCGGCGGAACTCCGGCTGTGGCTGCCGCGGGTCGTGCGGCGCGGTGAACGCGCACCAAGCGAAGAAGGGCTCGTCACCGAGGTCTTCGATGAAGGCCTCGGCAGCGCCACCGATGATCGCCGACGAGTGGCGATCGGTCGCGGCGTCGGGCTCGGGCTCGGCGTGGCCGCGGAACGACACCGTCGGCAGACCGAAGTGGCCGTGCATCCCGCCGTAGAACACGTGGCTCCCCTCGGCAAAGCAACGGACGAGCGACTCCTTTCCATTGTGCCACTTGCCGGTGGCGAAGGTCCGGTAGCCGGCCCGCTCGAAGGCCTCGGGCCACGTGTCGCAACCCCCGAGCTGCTCGCGGACGCGAAACAATGACCGGCCCGACAAGAGCATCGCCCGGCTCGGCACGCAGACGGCCCCCTGCATCGCCCCCATGCAGTACGCCCGGTCGAAGGATGTGCCTCGGGTCACGAGCGCATCGATCGTAGGCGTGCGGATCGCCGCGTTACCAAGCGCGTGGATCGTGTCGGCCCGCATGTCGTCGGCGAGGAAGACGATCACGCTCGGCCGGCACCTGGCTTCTGCGGATTCGAAACGCTCGCCGTCTCCAGGCTTTTCGGCGATTGGCCGAGACGGAGCGGATGGCCCGTTCGCCGCATCGGCGAACGGGAGCGGCCAGTCGGGATGCGGAACGTGCTCGCGGTCGAGGATCAACCGCATCCGTTCAGCCACCGCAGGGTTTCGACCTGTGACGTTCGTCGTCTCCGACGGATCGGCCGCCAGGTCGTAGAGTTCGATCGGCCCTGGCTCAGCAGGCTTGTTCGGACCCACGGCCCGGCGGATCGCCTTCCAACGGCCGTCCACCGCCGCCTGCCACTTGCCTTCGGTGAGCTCGCGGTAGAGCATCCGCTCCGCGGGCGGCTCAGCCTCTCCGCGGAGCATCGCGGCGAGGCTCGTGCCGTCAACACCTGCGGGTATCCGTTCCGCGAGGCCCGCGAGATCGAGGAGCGTCGGCAGCCAGTCCTCGAAGCCGCTGGGCGAATCGATCACGCGGCCGGCTACGATTTGGCCGGGCCAGACGGCGACCGTCGGCACCCTGAGGCCACCCTCGTAGGGCGACCCCTTCCAGTCGCGCATGGTGTCGTTGCTCGCGAGTCGCTGCGTGTCGAGGCCGCCAGTTCCCGGCATCGTGGCCCCGTTGTCACTCGAGAACACGAAGATCGTGTCGTCGGCGAGATTCAACTCATCGAGGAGTTTCACGATCCGGCCCACCTCGCGATCCAGCCGCGTGACCATCGCCGCGTAGGTCGCCAGCGGTCGGCGGCATGGGACGTAGCCCCGGCCTCCGAGATATGGCTGCTCGTCGCCGAAGTGATCGTAGTAGCCGGCCAGCGACGGCTCGTCGGCGGGCACCTGGAGCGCCAGGTGTGGGACTGTCGTGGGCACGTACAGGAAGAACGGCCTCGTGGCATTGGCCCGCACGAACGCCAGTTGCTGCTCGGCGATCAGGTCGGCCGAGTAGGCCGTTCCCGAGAAGCTCGCGAAGGCAGCGTCGCCGGGGGGCGGGTCAGCCGGAATCGTTCCGCCTCGCGACACAGGCGGGTTGTCGATCTCAACCCGCTCGCGGTCGCTCCAGAGATGCTGCGGATAGTAGCTGTGGGCCTCCCGCTGGCAGTTGTAGCCGAAGAACCGCTCGAATCCGGAGGCCAGCGGCTCCGACGGGCTCCCTGGAGCGCCAAGACCCCACTTGCCGAAGCAGCCCGTCGCATAACCCGCATCCCGCAGGAGCGACGCGAGTGTCGCGGTGCCGGCCGGCATGGACGCCTGCCCCTCCGGCTTCGCTTCGCGATTCGAACGAACGACCGCATGACCCGGATGCCTGCCCGTGAGCAGCACACAGCGGCTCGGGGCGCAGACGGCGCTTCCCGCCCAGTGCCGGGAGAGCCGGGTGCCGCGGCCGAACAGGGCATCGATCTCGGGGGTCTTGATATCCCGAGAGCCCAGGCAAGAAAGGTCGCCGCTGCCGAGGTCGTCACAGAGAAAGAAGACGATGTTTGGCCGACGTGACGCCGGGCTCGTGCCGGCGTCAGCGGCAGCCGGCTGGAAACGCGCCGGAACGCCCATGCAGAGTGCCAGCACGGCGAGGATCGAAGCCACTCGCATCATCACCTCCTCCACCTGATCCGACGAAATCCAATGATACGGCGTCAGTCACGCGGCGCGAGGACATCGCAGAGATAATCCTTTACCGTGATGTACCGGGTTGTGGCCTCCGGATAGGCCAGTTCACAGTCCACGCCGACTGCGTCGAGCCGCTCCTTGAGCTTCGCGCCCAAGTTGGCCGAGTGTGTCGGGTCTTTCGCTGGCTTGCCCAGATCCGGCGGCGACGCGTAGACGAGATAGCCGGGCGGATCATCGGCCGAGACCAGCGCGTAGGGCGAATACCTCGCGATCTCGGGAAGGAGCCTGCTGCGGGCCGCGAGGAACTCGGCAAACGTCGGAGGTGGAAACGACTCCGGCGGAGTTTCTTCCTTCCCAGCCCCCTTCCGCGTCTTGCCGGCGGACTTCCTGACCGCGGGCTTCTTCGCGGGGGTCGATTCCTGCTGGCGGCGGTACGCGACCTTGAACGGGTTCTCCGCAGGACCGTCAAGGTTCTCATTGACGAGTTCCGCCTGCACACCCGCCCACCAGCGGTCGTAGAACTCGGCGAGGCGGCGGACCATGTCCGGGTTGCCATCGGCCACGTCCCGCACCTCGCCCGGATCGGCGGCAACGTCGTAGAGTTCCCAGCCGTCGGGGCTGTTGGCGACGTTGACGAGGCTCCAACGGCCTTCGCGAACGCGGACGTTCGCGAACTGGCTCGCCGCCGCCTGCCCACGCTTCCAGCGACCCTGATGCGTCACGAGCGGCCGGTCGGGCCACTCGGCGGTCGCGTCGCGGAGCAGGGGCACGAGGCTGCGGCCCTCGATCTTCGCCGCGACCTCTGGCGGGACCTCGACGCCGGCGATCTCGCAGAGCGTCGGCAGCACGTCGAGATGGGCGGTCACCGCCGGCACATCGACGCCCTCAGGCAGCGATCCCTTCCACCGCCAGAACGACGGCACCCGCGTGCCTCCCCGCCAGACGGTGCCCTTCGCCCCGCGCATCCCGGCGTTAAAGACGCTCGAACCGTTGGCTGTGCCGTTGTCGGTCGTGAACACCACCAGCGTGTCCCCGGCCATGCCGAGCCGTTCAAGTTCGGCGAGCAGCCGGCCAACGTTCGTGTCGATGTTCTCGATCATGCCGTAGAACTTCGCGATCTGGGCCCGCTGCTTCGGGTCCCCCACGCCCGCCTTCTCAAGCAGGTCGAGGTACACCCCATCCGAGCCCGCCGGACAATCGAGCGGCGCGTGCGGGGCGTTGGGCGTGATCATGCAGAAGAACGGTGTTTCGTTTTTCCTGCAGCGGCGCATCCAGGCGAGCGCCTCGTCGAAAAAGACGTCGGTGCAGTAGCCCGTCGTCGCCACGAACTTGCCGTCGCTGCGGATCACGGGATCGAAATACCTGTTGCCTTCGACGTCGCCGCAACTGCCGGGATACGTCTGGCCGATGCCCCCCGCGCCGTGGATGAACGAGCGGTCGAAGCCGCGACGGCCGGGCTGGTAGGCGTCTTCATCACCGAGATGCCACTTGCCGAAGATGCCGGTGGTGTAGCCGGCCCTTCGCAGCAGGTCGGGCAGGGTGGTGGCCGAGCGTGCCAACCGCTCCCGCTCATCGATCGTGTGCGTGACGCCCGAGTGGAACTCGTGCCGCCCAGTGAGCAGCGCCGCCCGCGTCGGGGCGCAGGTGGGGCTCGCATGAAACTCGGTGAGCCGCACGCTTTCCCGATACAGGCGGTCGAGATTCGGCGTACGGATCACCGGATTGCCGTGGGCGGCGATGTCCCCGTAGCCCTGATCGTCGGTCATCACGTAGACGATGTTCGGCGGCCACCGTGCGGCCTTTCCCGCCCGTTCCTTCGCCGACGTCGGCGCGGCGAGCGCCCGGCACTCGTCGGCGATCCGACTCCATTCGGCGTCGAGCGCCCGGACCTGCTCCGGCTGCGCTGCGGCGAGGTCGTTTGTTTCGCAGCGGTCGGTCGCGAGATCGTAGAGTTCCCACGGCTGCTCCTTGACCGCCACGAGCTTCATGTCGCCCACGCGAACGGCGCGGTGGCCTTCGTGGCACCACCAGAGGGCGTCGTGGGCCGGCGGCGCTGCTGGGCTCGCCAGCGACTTCGCGAAACTGCGACCGTGCAGCGGAGGCACGGTGGCGCCGTCGTGCTCTCGCGGAAGCGGCACCCCGGCGAGTTCCAGCGCCGTTGGCACGACATCGACGACGTGGACGGGCTGGTGGCGGAGTTCACCCCGCGCCGAAATGCCGCGCGGCCAGTGGACAATCCAGGGCGTGGCAATGCCCCCTTCGTGGACCCAGGTCTTGTGCCGCCGAAACGGTGCGTTGCAGCAGCTCGACCAGCCCGGCCCGAGGCATAGAAAGGTCTTCCGCGAACCGGGCGGGGCCGACCGGTCGTGCCCTTCACCGCGGACCATGATCTCGGCCGAGGCGCCGTTGTCGCTCAGAAAGAGGATCAGCGTTTCGTCGAGGGCCTGCATCGCCTCGAGCTGGCGGACGATCCTGCCGACCTCGCGATCCATGCCTTCAACCATCGCCGCATGGATCGCCATCTTGGTGGCCTGAAACTCCCGCTGCTCGGGCGTGAGCGTCTCCCATGGCAGGGGCCGCTCGACCTCGCCGGGGCCAAGCGCCTTCAAGGCGTCGGGGAACGAGTAGGGAGGGCCCACATCCCGTTCGATCGCGGCTGGTGGGGTCGTCACGATGCCATATTCCTTCAGCCGCGCCACGCGGGCCTGCCGCAGTTCATCCCAGCCGGGGCGGTAGCGGTCGCGAGTCTTCGCGATCAGATCGGGCGGCGCCTGAAGCGGGAAGTGGGGAGCAGTGAAGGCGACATAGTGGAAGAAGGGTGTTCCTGAGTGATTCCGCGAGTGCTCGGCAAGGCAGGCGACGGCATGGTCGCCGATCGCCGTCGTGGCATAGAAGTCGTCTGCTCTGCTCGCGGCTGGCATGCCAGCCGCTCCCGCGGGATCGAAGTAGTTGCTCTGGCCGATGGCGCTGATATCGAGCGACCGATGAAATCCCTGGGCGAGCGGATCGCCGTCGACGTGCCATTTTCCCGAGTGGTAGGAGCGGTAGCCCGCGGGCGCGAGCAGGGCGGGAAGAAGCCGCGCCCAGGCGGGCCGCGCCGCCTTCACGCCACCGTCGCCTCCCGGCAGCGCATCGCGGCGGATTGCCTGCGCGTAGTAGCCCGTCAGTAGTGCCGCGCGAGTGGGCCAGCAGCGGGCGGTGTTGTAGGCGTTCGTATAGCGGAGCCCTCCCGAAGCGAGCCGGTCGAGGTTCGGTGTGTCGATCTCGCCACCCTGGCAGCCAAGGTCGGAGAAGCCAAGATCGTCGGCCAGGATCACGACCACGTTGGGCGGGGCAGCCGGCACCGAACCCACCACCGCCGTGGCGGCAACCAGGGCGGCGATGGCGGCTGACCACTGGCCTCGCATGTCGTGCTCCTTCCGATGGTTCGGCCTGGGCTCGATGCCGTACTCCGTTCCGCTACGGCTTCTCGATCTCAGCGACCACCTTCGAGTAGGCCGCCGAGCGTTCCTCTGGCTTCATGCCCCGCAGTTCGAGAAGCATCGGCCGCAGGCCGGTCGCCCAGGAGGCGTCCTTCGCCACCTTCTCATCGGCCTTGGCCCTCAGGGCATCGGCATCCATGCCACCGGCGGCTGCGGCCGCCGCGATCACGCTCCGCAGATACTCCGCCGCCTGCACGTCGGGATTCGGTGCGGCCGGGGCGTCGAAGCGGCCGAGCGCCCAGGCGATGCCCTCGACCATGTGCTTCTGGAACATCGGTTCCTTCCAGGTTGCATCGTTGTGGCCAAAGTTCGTCGAGAACACACGGCCTTGCCCATAGTCGCGGACCCACGACACCGGCACGTGCCACGGCTCCTTCGGGGTGCTCGCCTGCATGTCGAGGCTTACGAGCACCCGGAGGTTCTCCGGCTTGTACCGCATGTCGTACTGGTAGATCTCGTCCTGGCAGCGGAACCGCTCCGGAAACATCGCCGCCACGCGGTGACCGGGCTCGTGCACCACGAAGGCGTGCTCACCGCCGGAGCCCCACGGATGCCCGGCGAAGTGGCCGCCGATCATCTCGCAGTAGGCGTCGGAACTCTTGAATGTGTCGGTGGCGGCGTGGAACCCGATGAAGGCCTTACCCGACTTAATCCACTCGAGGAAGGCCGTGAGGTCGGGCACCGGCAGCTCGCCCGTCGTGCTGAGGAAAATCACGCCGTCAAAGTCGCGGAGCGACTCCGTGGAAAAGACCTTCGCAAACTCCTTCGACAGCCCCGCCTGCCAGGCATCGTCGTCGCGGCGAAACTTCTCCTGCTCGGCCTGAAAGGCGGCCTCCTGGTTCTTCCAGTCGTCATCCGAAACATCCTTGCCCCGCTTCGGCGGCGTAGGCTGCGGCATCCGGCCCGGCGGCAGCCGCAGGAAATCGCAGTGAAAGAGGCCGGTCGAGCGGCCAAGTTCCTCGAGGATGGGCTCGGCCGTGCCGATCGACGCATGCCGAAATCCGGTGGTAACGCTCACCACCAGCAGCCGTGCCGGCTTTTCAGTCTCGGCGCGAGCCGCAACCCCGCCGAGCACCGCCACGACAGCCATCGAGACCACCGCCAGAAACCAACAAAAACTACGCATTACTTCTCTCCAATGCACCACAGGGAATCGTGCGTCCTCAGGAACATCCGCCCATCGACGCACACGGGCGTCGCCACCATCATCTCCTCCACGCTGCCGCCGCCGACGACCTCGGGGATTCGCCCGTGGTTCGCCGACTTCTCCCCAGCACCCGGCTCAGGCCAGCCCAACACGCTCGCCGCACCATCCTCCCGGACCACGAGCACGCGGCCATCCACGAGCACCGGCGACGCGCTGTAGGCACTGCGGTTCTTGGGGAGTTCCCTCCGCCAGCTCGTCTTGCCCGTGGCAGCGTCGAGCTCCTCGACGATTCCCTTGTCGCCGCAGACGACGATCCGGCCGTCTTTGACCGCGGGCGTCGGCACATCGGCGCCGACGTCTTTGCGGACCCAGACCACGTGGCTCTGCGTGACGTCACCCGATCCGCCACGGCGGATCGCCGTGATGGTGTCACCACGGGCATACGGCGCGATCACGAGATCGTCGGCAAGCACCGGCGAGGCGATCGAGCGGAAGAAGCCGTTGGCCTCGGGATTGAGCCCGCCAACCCGCCAGAGTTCCCTGCCGTTCGCCGCATCGTGGGCCGTGACGTGATCGGCGCCAAGCACAAAGAGCACCTCGGCTGGCTCACCCTTCGCGGGGTCGCCGGCAGCAACGAGCGGCGTCGAGTAGCTCTGGGCCGCCTCCTCGGGCGCGGGCACGTCACGGTCGTGCTTCCACCGCAGTTCGCCCGTCGTACGATCGAAGGCGGCGAGATAGGAGGGCCCCGTCTGCATCACGGCGATGACGACGGCGTTACTCGTAAGCACGGGTGAGGTACCGAGATCCCACCAGAGCGTGTCTTCGCCGAACCGCTGCTGGAGGTTCGTCCGCCACCGCTCCGCGCCGGTCGCCAGGTCGAGGCAGGCGAGTTCGCCGCTCTTGAAGTAGACCCACACGAGCTCACCGTCGGTGACAGGCGAAGAGTTCGCACCGGTTGCCTTCTTGTGCTTGCCGGCGCGGGCCTCGCCAAGCGTCTTTCGCCACAACTCCTTACCGGCGCGATCGAGGCAGATCACGGCGTCTTTGTCGTCGATGGTGCAGGTGACGATGAGCCGCTCGCCCCAAACCGCCGGCGTGCTGGCGCCAAGCCCGGGCAGCGGCACCTTCCAGAGCACGTGCTGCTCAGGGCCCCACTCCGACACGTAGCCACCGCCCGCTGCCGCGCCGTCGAGCGCGGGCCCGCGCCAGTTGGGCCAGTTGTCGGCGACGGCCGTGACGGTCGTCGCCATCATCAGTCCCACGACTCCTGCCCGTCCGCTCGATCGCCGCATCGACATGCCTCCTCATCCACTTGGTTGCGAGGGCTAGTCTACCCGCCTGCCGCCGCGGGCTTCCGCTTCGGCGGCAGGCCGTCAGGACCAAAGGGATCCACCGGATCGGGATTGGGTGTGGGCATGGCGGCGCCAACCTCCCGCCGCCAGGCCTCGAGTCGAGACCGCAGTTCGGCGGCGCGCTCCGGACGTTCGGCCGCGAGATCCCGCTGTTCCCCCTCGTCGGCGGCAAGGTCGAAGAGTTCCACCCGGCCGCCCTCGAGGTGCTCGACGATCTTCTCGCGACGGCCGTCCGGTGAGTCGCCGGCGAGCAGCGCCGCCGCGGGCCGCCCCCCTTGATTGGAATAGTGCGGGTAGTGCCAGACGAGGTCGCGGGCGGGAATCGCCCCGGTCCCCGAAAGCAGTGGTCGCAGGCTCGTGCCGTCGAGTATCTCGCCGGCCGGCGGCGGGCAACCCCCGAGATCGACGAGCGTGGCAGCGATGTCAAGCGTGGTCACCGGCACCTCGCACCGCAAACCCGGCTTCACGGTGCTGGGCCAGCGGATGAGGAGTGGCACGCGGATGCCCCCTTCGTAGAGATAGCCCTTACCGGCGCGAAGCGGGAGGTTCGACGTCGGCGCACCCTCAGCCGTCGACAGGCCGCCGTTGTCGCTCGTGAATACCACGAGCGTGTTGTCGACGAGATCCTGTTCCTCGAGGGCGACGAGCACGGTTGATACCGCCTCGTCCATCTCGTCGATCATGGCGGCATAGACGGGGTGATCCTGCACCGCCCGAGCCGTCCGGTCGCCTTCGGGAACCTCCCGGGGATCTGCACCCGGCAGCGCCGCGGCGCGGCGCTGCTCCTCGGCGACAAGTTCGGCGGTCGACCGCAGCGGAACGTGCACGGAGTGCAGCGGTAGGTAGCAGAAAAAGGGACGACCACGGTTGGCAGCGATGAACGCCGTTGCCTGCCGGGCAATCGCGCGGGCGTGGTGCGGATCGTCATCGGGACCCTGCGCTGGATTGACGTCGATCGAGCCGGAGGCCTCGAACCCGTGCGACGGCACGTCCGCCGGCGGCCCGAGGTGCCATTTGCCAAAGACCCCGGTGGTGTAGCCTGCCGCCTTGAGCCGCTCCGCGACCGTAGTCTCATCAGCAGGCAGTCCCCGGAGGTATTCGGCCGGGAGCAGCGATCCGCGCCGTTCGCCGCCGATGTAGTTCGTGATCCCGACGCGAGCCGGGAACTTTCCCGTTATCAGGGCTGCGCGGGTCGGCGAGCAGACGGGTGCGGCAGCATAGGCCTGCGTGAACGTCATCCCGGCGGCAGCGAGGGCGTCAATCGCAGGCGTACGGTAGAACGTGCTTCCTGTGCAGCCGAGATCCCGGGCGCCGAGATCGTCGGCCAGAAACACGAGAAGGTTCGGCTTTCGTGGCACGGCCGACGTCGATACCGGTTCGGGCTTCGGCACGCCCGGATCCCACCAGCGGTCGAGCTCGGCCCGCAACCGCGCCACCACATCCGGATGCTCTCCGGCAACGTTCGTTCGCTCGTCCGGATCGGCGATGACGTCGAAGAGTTCCGGCTCACCGCGTTCAAAGTTCTCCCGCGACGCGTCGTCGACGTGTCGCCCCTGCCACGCAGGAAACTGCTTTCCGGGAGCCGGCGGTGCCGGCACGATCAGCTTCCAGCGATCCTGCACCATCCACCGCCAGAGCAGGCTCGTCGTCGGATCGTCGAGGTCGACGATCGTGTGCGTGTAACACTCACCAAACACCTCCGTGCGGGCGGCGGTCGCCACCTCGTCCAGCAGGTTTACTCCCGGCAGCCCGACCGGCGACTCGACCCCGCATGCCTCGAGCACCGTCGGGGCGATGTCGATGGTGCTGGCAAGGGCCTGGCTCGTTCGCGGAGCAATCGTGCCCGGCCGGCGGAACATGATCGGCGTCCGCAGGCCGCCATCGTAGGGGGAGAGCTTCGACCGCGGGGCAAACCGCTTCGACTGGGGATCCTGGATCCAGCCGTTGTCGGTGACATACACCACGAGCGTGTCACGGGAGAGCCCTTCGCGGTCGAGATGGTCGAGCAGGTCGCCGACAGTGCGATCGAACCGCTCGACGTTGCCCCAGTAGCGAGCGACGTGGACGCTGTCGGTCTTCGACGAGTAGTGATCGACGAGTTCCTGCGGTGGATCGTGCGGATCGTGGGGCAGCATCGGGGCGTACCAGACGAAGAATGGCGTGCCGGCGGTGCGGCAGCGGCCGACGAAGTCATAGATCGGTTGCATGGTGCCACGGCCGATGGCGAGCCCCTCGTCACCGTGCCGCTCACCCTTCGTCATCCCCTCGTCGAAGCCGCCGCGGGAAAAGTCCCCTTGCCACCACTTACCGGTCTGGAGGCTTTTGTAGCCGGCAGGGGCGAGCAGTCGCGGCAGCGTGGGCCACTCGTCGAGGTGGCGGTTCATCCGCTCGCGACCGGCGATGAACGCCTTGGTGCCCTGTGGGCTCTGCCGAGGGCTGCCCGGCGTGTCGGGCGGATCATTGCCGACGATCCTGTGTTCGTGCGGATAACGGCCCGTGATGATCGACGCCAGGCTCGGGCAGCAGAGGCTGCTCGTCACATAGCCCCGCGGAAAAACGAGGCTCTCCCGGGCGAGTCGGTCGAGGTTCGGCGTCCGCAGGTGCTCGTGACCCATGAAGCCGTAGTCGTGCCAGTGCTGATCGTCGGCGACGATCAAGACCACGTTGGGACGGGATGGCTGGTCGCCGCCAGCTGCGGCCACGATCCCACTCGTCCCCAGGGCTACCACCACCGCCGCGATCCATCTCCTGATTCCCATTGTCGTAGACCCCATGCGCGACACCACGGCCGACAGCCTTGTCGGCAACCCGTCCAGGGACGAGATTGAGACAGTATGCGGGCAACGACGGCCGGCTGCATCACCCCTGAGTTCACCCCGGAGACGCTCCACGATGGCCGGCATGCGATCGCTGGCGGCGGCGCTCCTGCTGGCCTTCGCAGCCGCGGATGTGGGGGCGGTCGATCCAAACCCAAACGTGATCGTCGTGCTCGTCGACGACATGGGCTGGAAGGACCTTTCCTGCCAGGGGAGCGACTTCTACGAGACACCGCAGATCGACCGGCTGGCCGCCTCGGGCATGCGGTTCACGACAGCGTACTCCGCCTGCACCGTCTGCTCGCCGACCCGAGCGGCAATCATGACCGGCCAGTATCCGGCACGGCTGCACCTCACCGACTGGATCACCGGACACCATCGACCGCACGCGAAGCTGCAGCCCCCTGACTGGACCAAGCACCTACCGCTCGAGGTGGTGACGGTCGCAGAGCGGCTCAAGGCCAAGGGCTACGCAACCGCGTCGATCGGCAAGTGGCACCTTGGAGGCAAAGAGCAGTCCCCAGAAGATCAGGGATTCGATGTGAACCTGGGCGGCACCGCCAAAGGTCAGCCTCCGAGCTACTTCTCGCCTTACCGGATTTCCACGCTCTCAGACGGCCCCAAGGGGGAGTACCTCACTGACCGCGAGGCCGCTGAGGCCGTTGCCTTCATCGAGTCCCACCGCGACCGGTCGTTCTTCCTCTACCTCACGCACCACGGCGTGCACACGCCGCTTCAAGCGAAGCCGGGGGTGGCGGCTGGCTACGCAGCAAAGCGGCCTGGCATCCCAGCAACACTCGCCACCTACGCGGCGATGGTCGAGAGCGTCGATGATGCGATGGGGAAAATCCTCGACACCCTCGATCGACTCGGCATCCGAGACCGCACCGCGATCTTCTTCACAAGCGACAACGGCGGCCAGGCGTCGATCACCGACATGCTGCCGCTCCGCGCAGGCAAGGGCTCGGCCTACGAAGGGGGCGTCCGTGTGCCGTTCATCATGTCGTGGCCTGAAGTCACCAAGCCGGGCAGCACGAGCGACGTGCCAGTGATCACGCCCGATATCCCGGCGACGATCCTCGACCTCACCGGAGCGGGGATCAAACCGGGTCAGCCGATCGACGGCCGAAGCCTCTCTCCGTTGCTCCGCGGCGTCACGCTCGCCCGCGAGGCGCTCTACTGGCACTACCCGCACTACCATCCGGGCGGCGCCACGCCCCATTCGGCAATCCGGGCTGGGAACTGGCGGCTCGTTCACTTCTACGAGGACGACCGCGACGAACTCTACGACCTTGCAGCCGACCCCGGTGAGACTACCGACGTTGCAAAGGAGCGACCTGAGAAAACCGCGGACCTACGGCGGCGTCTCGACACTTGGCTCGCCGACGTCGGCGGCCAGTTGCCGACGCCGAACCCAGACGTCGATCCCGCCCGCGACCGGCCTTGAGGTGAGTGAGCACCTGCCCGCGGCCTCACGGTCGGTCGGCGGTGGTGCATCACAGGTTGAAAACCTGTGCTACGGGAGCGCCCTGAGTAGCCGCAGGTTGGCAACCTGCGGAAATCACGGCACAGGTTAACAACCTGTGCTACGCGAGGACCAGTGCTACGAGCGGCGCGCCAGCAGGAGCCTGAAGCCTTGCGGTCCAGCGGGCCGCGGTGTCGAATACCGCTCCGCGATTCGTTCGTTCCCAGCCCCCGAAGGAGCCTTGATCCATGGCCAAGAAGTCCGTCGCCGCCCTCGACCCCGCCGGCAAGACGATCCTCGTTCGCGTCGACTTCAACGTGCCGCAGGACGACTCGGGCGCGATCACGGACGACCGGCGAATTCGGATGGCGCTGCCGACGATCAAGTCGATCCTTGACCGTGGCGGCAAGGCCGTGCTGATGTCGCACCTCGGACGCCCGGGCGGAAAAGGCTTTGAGGCTGAGTTCTCGCTCGCGCCCGTGGCCAAGCGGCTCGGCGAACTGCTCGGCAGGCCCGTGGCCCTCGCCTCCGACACCGGCGGCCCCGACGCGCACGCCAAGGCCAAGGCACTGCCGGCCGGGGGTGTGTTGGTGCTGGAGAATGTCCGCTTCAACAAGGGGGAGAAGAAGGGGGACGA
>Ga0164293_10002094_pt1 | contig 16884 bp, 21 predicted proteins | sample GEODES118metaG_FD_111487 | JGI IMG/M metagenome (GOLD analysis project Ga0164293, IMG submission 111487) | Eutrophic lake water microbial communities from Lake Mendota, Wisconsin, USA - GEODES118 metaG | ecosystem: Environmental > Aquatic > Freshwater > Lake | place: USA: Lake Mendota...
AGTGATGTTACAAGAAGTTCAAAAACTATTACATAGAGTTGGGGAACTTGGTTTCTTTTTATGTGGACACAATGTTAAAGGATTTGATATTCCGATGTTGGCAAAACGAATGATAATGAATGGAATTATGCCGCCAAAAATATTACCCGGACACGATACTAAGCCATGGGAAATTAAAGCATTAGATACCAAAGAAGTTTGGCAATATGGTGGATATGGTTCAATCGCATCATTAGAACTCATGTGTGTATGTTTAGGTGTTGAGTCTTCTAAAAATATGGAAGTAACCGGAAACAAAGTTCATGAAGCTTTTTGGGGGAAAAAAGATATCGAAGGTATTGTAAAATATTGTGAAAAAGACGTATCGGTGTTAATCGATGTCATAAAAAAATTAAATGAATTAAAATAATGTTAGAGTTAAATAATATGGGAGCATTTGACCCAAAAACAAGAGAAGAGATTGCAAAACAATTTGAAAAAATTAAATCAGATTTGGGTATAGAAACTGATGAAGAGTATCAAAAAGAATTAGAAGAATTGCTAGGACTTTCAACTGAAGAAATGGAAAACGAAATTAACCAATCATTAAGGTCAAGAACCATTAAAGTTGAATTAGTCAATGAAGATTCTGTTTTTCCAAAATATGCTTATCCGTCTGATTCGGGTTTTGATTTACACGCCGCAGAAGAAGTAATCATAGGTCCATTTGGAAGAGCGTTAGTCCCAACAGGATTAAAAGTTTCATTTCAAGAAGGTTATGAGATTCAAGTTAGACCTAAAAGTGGTTTAGCTATCAAACAAGGGTTAACGGTTCTTAATACTCCGGGAACTGTAGACCAAGGATACACAGGAGAAATACAAGTAATTGTTTTCAACACAAATAATACGACTGTCACAATCCCTAAAGGAATGAAAGTTGGTCAAGGTGTGTTATGCCCTGTCGTTCAAGGAAAATATGTTATATTTGAACAAGTTGGTAAAGTCGAAGATAAAGATAGGGGGGATAATGGATTTGGTTCAACGGGAATTGTTTAATATGAAAATAGCGTTAGTTTGTATTGCAAAAAACGAAGATAATTATATCCAAGAATGGATTGATTATCATAAAAAATTAGGGTATGATGACATTTTTATTTATCAAAATAATTGGAGGTGTCAAATAGAAGAACCTAATGTTATTAAAATTGAATATGATGGTGAAGTTCGTCAAGTACCTGCATATAATGATTTTATCCAAAAAAATAAAACTAATTATGATTGGGTATCGTTTTTTGATGTTGATGAATTTTTGGTTTTAAAGAAACATAAAAACATAAAAGAATTTATACAAGATTATCAAGATTTTGATGGGATTGGGGTTAATTGGATTTTATTTGGTGATAATAATTTAACCGGAGTTACCGATGAATATAGTGTCATAAAGAGATTTACTAAAAGACAATTAGGTGTTAATGAACACATTAAGTCAACGATTAAACTAACCAATGATGTAATTATGGGGGTTCACGCACCTGATAATAAAATGTTGTGTAATACAAATAAAGAACTTTTTTCCGGAAGTTTTAATAGAAATACTTTAGATGATATAGCACAAATTAATCATTATTTTTGTAAAACAAGAGAAGAATTTATAGAGAAAATAAATCGAGGTAGGTCAGATACCTATCAAAAAAGAAATATAGATGAGTTTGATGCTCATAATATAAATGAAATCGAAGACGTTACAGCACTAAAATTTATACATAATGATAACAATAATTTACTCAACACATAAAGATTTGAATTACAATAAAGAATTCAAATCTCATTTATCTAAAACAATCGGAATTAAAGATTATGAAATATTAGAATTTGAAAATCATAATCAATATTCACTTGCCGAGGTGTATAATAAAGGAATATCACAATCAAAATATGATATTGTGGTATGTTGTCATAACGATATTAGATTAGAGAATGGGTGGGGTAAGAAATTAATTCAGGATTTTTCTAATTCCCCCGAATTCGGTGTAATTGGAAAAGCGGGTTCTTGTTATTTCCCTGAGTCAGGTGTTTATTGGGAAAGACTGAATCAAACAATGGTAGGTCAAGTTTACCATCATCCTCCGGGACAAAAGAAATGGATTAACAAATACTCCACAAAACTACCTGAATTAATCCCTGTTGTAACTATTGATGGATTATTCATTTCATTTAATAAAACAAAAATTAAACATTTGTTTGATGAAAGTTTTGGTAGATTTCATTTTTATGACCATGGATTTTGTTTACCGAATTATTTGGATGGAATAAAAATTGGAGTAACAACTTCATTTGAAATTACTCATCAATCCGTTGGTCAACCAAATGAAGAATTTTTTCATAGTAAAGATAAGTTTTTAGAAAAATACAAATCTGTCTTGCCAATAGATTTAAAACCAACTAAAGTTTTTGTTGACCAGATAAAGGAAAAACCAATTAAAAACATTAAAAAAGTTGCGGTCATCATACCGACAAAAGGAAATGTTGATATGTTATTTAATTGTATTAACTCATTAGTTACCCATTGTAATACAAATATTTTTGAAATCTTTATTGCCGATACCGGGTCTTCTGAAGAAGAAAAAACACAAATTAAAAACTTCATTATTAAAAACAAAGAGAATGTAATAATCAAATTGATTGCGTATGATTATTATAATTTTGCTAAAATAAATAACGATGTGGTTAAAAACCATATTGATGATACTTTTGAATTTTTATTATTCTGTAATAACGATATTGTGGTATTAAATAATGTTATTTATGGTATGTTAAAGACATTTAAAGATAATATTAATGTAGGGACTATTGGGGCAAGACTCCACTATGGTGACAATACAATACAACATAATGGTATTATTATGATTGCATATCCTGATAGGTCACTTAAAGTAACTCACGACGGACTCCATAGTTACTATAACTATAATAACTCAACAAAACAAGTGTTAGGTAATACAGGGGCATTACTCATGGTTAAAAAATCTTTATTTGAAAAGTGTGGATTTTTTAATGAAATTTATTATGGTTGTTTTGAAGATGTTGAACTTAATATTAAATGTATTTCACTAGGTTACAATAATTATTTTAATGGTAATTTAGTTGCATATCATTTAGAAAGTCAAACAAGAAATCAATCTTCGGATAAAAATGAACAAGAATTAATTGATTATAATACTAAATTAATTCCATTCATTAATCAAAATTTAGATAAAATAAAAAATTTATTATTATATGCAAACAATTGATAGTAAAATTACATTTATAATTCCTTCGGTAAATCGAACGACACTAACAAATAGTGTTAACTCACTTTTAAATCAATCCAATCCCAATTGGAAATGTATTATCATTTATGATGGTGTAGATGGTGTTGAGTTTAATGATGAAAGAATTAAATGTTTAAAAATAGAAAAGTTAGGGGGGAGCAGTCCTTATCATGGTATGTCGGGACTTGTTAGAAATGCAGGAATAGATTTAGTTGATACTGATTGGATTGGATTCTTAGATGATGACGATACGTTAGACCCAACATATGTTGACACATTATTTCATAAATACAATGATTATGATTTTATTATATGGAAAATGATATACCCTGACGGTAGGGTGTTACCCCAAGGAGATTCAATACAATTTGGGAATGTTGGGATATCATATTGTTATAGAAATAAATTCGAAAATCTTAGATTTGATAATAATAGAGATGGGGAGGATTTTGATTTTTTATTAAAATTAAAATCATTGACTAATAATTATATTGTCACTCCTGAGGTAATGTATAAAATAAACCATTAACCATGATTTACTGTGAAACTTTTTGATAAATTTGATAAAACTTTCTTAATTAATTTAAAAAAACGAGAGGATAGATTAAATAATTTTATAAGTCAAGTTAATCATTATGATTTAGGTGAGTTTGAAGTTTTTGAAGCTGTAGACGGCTCATCATTAAAAAATGAATATAAACATTTAAATAATGGGGAATTAGGTATAATTTACTCAACTATTAGAATTTTAGAAAAATCAATAGAAAACAATTATGAGACAATATTAATAATTGAGGATGATTGTAAATTTAATAACAACCTCTACAATCTAAACGAGTATTTTGAAAAGTTACCAAATGATTGGGATTTTGTATACTTTGGAGGGAATCATAATACTCATTCTGGTGTTATAAATTTAGATAGGGTTAATGATAAAATTATTAGAGTTTATAATACATATGCCGCCCATTGTGTTCTGATACATAAAAGAATGTTTGAAATTATTATTGGGGAATTAAAGAAGTTTAATTATCAATCTGATGTTGTGTACCAAAAATTACAAAATAATTACAATTTTTATAGTTTTAACCCTTTAATTGCAACACAATCACCAGGATTTAGTAATATACAAAATATGAATGTTGACTATACTTGGTTAATAACATAACAATAAATTAGTATTTAACTTAATTTATAATTTTAAAATAAAATGAAATAATATGAAAATAGGTATTATCGGTGCAGGTAGATTAGGTTTAACCTTTGCATTATTATGTGAAAAAAATGGATATGATGTTATCGTATCAGATGTTAGAGAAGATTATATCTTTAACTTAAATAAAAAAATTTGTAATACAAATGAACCTCTAATCCAATCAATGTTATTGGATTCAAAAAATTTTAGTGCAACTACTAACAATATTGAAATTATTAGGAATTCTGATATTATTTTTACATTTGTTGCAACACCATCAACATTAGATGGAAATTATGACACAACAAGAGTATTTGAAGTTGTTTCGGACTTTTACACAGCATCTTCGTTAAATATTCCATTACACGAAAAAAAGTTTATTGTCGGTTGTACAACAAATCCTGGTGATGTAGAACAAATCCAAACAAGATTAAATATGTTTAACATACAAGTTGCTTATAACCCTGAATTTATTGCACAAGGTGAAATTTTGAAAGGTCTTGAACAATCTGATATTGTTTTAATTGGGACGGAGTATACAGAATTATCAAATGAATTAATTGGAATTTATGACAAAATTCAAACTACTCCCGTAAATGCTTATGTAATGTCACCAAAGGCCGCAGAAATAACTAAAATCGGGATTAATTGTTTTCTAACAACAAAAATTAGTTATGCTAATATGATGGGTGATATCATGATTAAATCCGGAATTCAAGATGAAATTAACATAGTGTTAAGTGCCATTGGCGGGGATTCAAGAGTTGGTAAAAAATATTTAAAATATGGGTTTGGGTTTGGTGGACCTTATTTACCAAGAGATAACAGAGCTTTAGGACATTTTGCGAATAATCTTGGTATGGAATTAAACCTACCATTAACTGTTGATAATTTTAATAAGGAGCACGCTAACTTCATTAAAAATTACTTTATACAAAGAAATCCCGACAAATTAGTCCCATTTGTTATGGAATATATTACATATAAAAAAGGGACAGATATATTGGAAGAATCACAACAATTCCAATTGTGTATTGATTTATTAAATGAAGGTTATACTTTACATATTATTGAGATAGATTCCGTTATTAACAAGTTACAAGAAATGAGTGAATTATACGATAATCGATTAAAATTTTTTAAACCGGGGACGAACCCCCAAGGATATAAAATTAAATTATAATAATTGAATGAGCAACTTTATATCATGTAATTTAATGGGAGGGTTAGGAAATCAAATATTTCAAGCGGCGCACGCATTAGCTCAAGGAATGAAACACAATAGAGAAGTTGTTTTTACTCCTCAGTCGTGGACACCAATGCAAGGTCGACAAGCGTCAAACTATATTAATAATGTTTTTAGAAATTTGAAATTTGTGGATAGTATTGAGAAGTTTGAAAAAGTTTTTGAGGGTCCGTGGGAATATAGTGATGTGTCACCTAAAGACAATAATACCGTGTTTGATGGATACTTTCAAAGTAGTAAAAACTTTTTAGGGTTTGACGATGAAATAAAAAAAATATTCTCTCCAACCGAAGAATTTATCAATGAAATGTATGAAAGACACCCTGAACTAAAACAAAAAAATACTTTGTCAATCCACATTCGTAGAGGTGATTATTTTATGAATCCTGACATTCACCCTTTTGCAAATGAAATATATGTTGGGAGAGCACTTAAAGAAATTGGTGAATACTCACATGTTTTTGTTTTTAGTGACGATAAAGAATGGGTAAAGGATAAATTAAAATTCAACAATGTCACCTATGTTGAGGATGAAGATTACAAAGAGATGTGGTTAATGTCTTTGTGTGAAAATCACATCATGGTTAATTCTACTTTTTCATGGTGGGGTACATTCTTAAACACAAACCCAAATAAAAAAATTGTCGCCCCTTCAATTTGGTTTGGACCAAGGGGACCTCAAATTTATAAAGACATTTATGAACCAAATTGGAAGGTATTGAACGTAAAATATGAAGACGGATGCTTAAGTTAAATATGTTATCAAATAACTTTGCTCATGACAAGGGTTCAACATCAAATAAACCACCAGTCCACATTGAGTGGTGTTTTAATAGTTATAATAACCCAATTTCAGTTTATTTAGATAATGATTTATTTAAAGGAATTCGTGACCATAAAGTTGATGGTGGAACCCATAAAAAATTTCTATGGGTATTGGAATCAAGAAAATTTGATGGTGGTGCGGTGGACAACATTAAAAATCACTTAGATGATGTTCTTAATACTTTTGAACAGATTTGGACTCATAACGATGAGTTATTATTGTTACATCCTAAATTTAAATGGGTTCCAGCGTATGGTACTTATATTAAAGATTTTGGTGTTCACACAAAAACAAAAATGGTATCAATGATTACATCAAATAAAAGATGGACAAAGCAACACGAAATTAGACATGATTTTGCAATAACTAATCAAGATAAAATTGATGTTTATGGTAGAGGAATTCGAGAAATACCAATTAAAGAAATTGGTTTGAAGGATTATCGTTTCTCATTCTGTATTGAAAACGACACGTATGATACATATTTTACGGAAAAAATTTTAGACTGTTTTGCGACAGGTACAATTCCAATTTATATGGGAACTAAAAAAGTTGCCGATTATTTCAATCCTGATGGTATCATATTTTTTGAAGGTACATTTGACGTATCAACTCTTACTGAGGAATTATATAATTCAAAAATGGACGCAATAAAAGATAATTATGATAGGGTGCAAAAATACAGTGTTCTTGATGATTGGATTTTTGAAAACTATTTAATTAATTATGTCTAAAATTTGTTTAATTCGTCAACCCGCAGGGATTGGGGATATATTCTTTATTCAAAAAATTGCAAAACATTTTATATCTCAAGGTTATGAAGTTATATGGCCAGTTATAGAACAATTTGAATTTATTAAAGATTATATTAAGTTTGATGGTTTAACCTTTGTAAACGAGAATTCCAATTTTCCAAATAAACACATATACGGAGAAAGTTATAGCAGACCTATTCAAATCTCCGAAAATTTATTATACTTACCAATTCAACATTTTGATAAACATTATCCTAACATTTCTGTGATGCACTCAAAGTATGAAATGTTAGGTATGGATTACATCGATTGGCTAGATTATTTTTCATTTGAACGTAATTTAGAGAGGGAAGAAAAATTAATAAATCATTATGACGCTCAAAACAAAGAATTTGTTTTTGTAAATAGAACATTTGGTTCTCCACCAGATTCAAAACCTTGCCCACATATGGGTACTTTTGAAGACTCAATTGAAATGGAATATCTTGGTTGGGATAATTTATTCGATTGGATTGGGTTACTACTTAAGGCTAAACACATCTACACCGTTGAGACATCAATACTATATGTAATATCAAAACTTGGGTTAAAAAATGTTACCGTTTACTCAAGACATAACCCTCCAAGCTTCCATCAAGTAGAACACATCTTTGATAAACAATTAAATTATATAAAATGATTAAAATACCAGTTAGTATCGGGGAAATAATTGATAAATTATCAATTTTACAAATAAAAAAGAATAAAATTAATAATTTTGAAAAATTAAAATTGATTAATAAAGAATTTGAATTATTATATGAAATATCCTCACATTATTTGGGTGATGATGAAATATTAAAACTTTATCATCAATTAATTGAGGTTAATTCAAAACTTTGGGAAGTCGAGGACGAACTGAGAATAATAGAGTCAACCAAAAATTTTGACACCATATTTATTGAATTAGCAAGAAAAGTTTATCGTACTAATGACGATAGATTCTTATTAAAAAATAAGATAAACGAATTAACCTCATCTGAAATAAGAGAAGTCAAAAATTATGTCAAATATTAACATAAAAAAAATATCAATTATTAGCGTAGTTAGAAACGATAATTATGGATTATACCAATCAGAAAGAACTACCTCATTTTTAAAATCTTTGAATGAAATACCAAATAAAGACAGTTATGAACTAATTTTTGTAGAATGGAATCCGATAAATGGTGAATTAAGTTTCTATGAAAAATATAAAGAGTATTTTCCATTAGGTGTTGATATTAAAATTGTTAATGTTTCAGAACAAGCACACAAGTCAATTTATAACCCTTATAATTTACCCGTATTTGAATATTACGGTAAAAATGTTGGGGCAAGGTTTTCCGATTCGGATTTTTTAATATTTACCAATCCTGATAATATATTTTTCCCACAAACTTGGATTGATATTGAAAAAAACATTTCTGAAGAATATTTTATGAGATTGTGTAGGTCTGATGTTAAATTGGTTAATAGTGATATAATTTACAACACGTCGGGTATTGAAACCATTAAGGAATTAATGAAAAATCATTACCATTTTTATCAAGCTCCGGGGTATCATTTAAACGAAGCGGAGTCTTATAAAAAAATGACTGAAGGGTTTATATGGGAAATAAACCACGAAGGAGCCTCAGGGGATTTTTTTGGGGTTAGTAAACAAAATTATAATAAGATAAAAGGATATAGAGAATATTGGACTTATGGTGGATTTGATGGTATTATATGTAGAGATTGTAAGTCTATTGGACTAAAACAATTTATACTACCCAAATATTCAGTACATATTGACCATTCAAGACCACATCTCTCCACTACAATATCAACTGATTTAAATTTACAAAATTATAATACTGAAGATTGGGGTTTAAATAATATTGGTGGTGTGTCAGTAACAAATTATTATGTAAAAAATAAATGAATTAACTTCATCGGAAATAAAATAAATTAAGAATTATAAAGAATATAAGTAAATTATGAGTTTGTTTGGAGCTTTTTGGGATTTAGGTCATGATGATGACCCAAATGATGTGGGTTTTGCAAATTTTGGTAATCGAAATGGATTATTTAAAAATTTAGAATGGTTTCCTAAAGGAGTACTTCATATTGGTGCTTGGGACGCTTGGGAAGCAAAACAATATGCGGTATATTGTGGGAGTAATTGTGTTTGGATGGAAGCTCATCCAATATCATTTACAAAATTTAAAAGTGAAGTTGAGAAATTTGGTCAGAAAATTTATAATTATGCCGCTTGGAATGTTGACGATGTAGAAATTAATTTTTATTGTCCTTTATCAAATCCAGATTCCAGCTCTTTAATTGAGCAAGCGGGCGAGATAATCAAGACTAACACTATAACTGTCTCAACTTTATTTGAAAGGGAGAATTTAAATTTTTCTAATTATAATTTATTGAATATTGACACTGAAGGCGCAGAATTACAAGTACTTGAAGGTATTGGGGATAATATTAAAAATTTTGAATTTATTATTATCGAAGTTAGTGATTTAGGTTCTGATTTTGATAAATCAGTTAATAAAATATTAGAAGAAAAAGGATTTATGTGGATTAAAGATAGTATACATCATATTAGTTCTGTTAATGGTAAATCTTTTTGTGATAAACTTTATAAAAAAATAAATTAATGAAAGAAAAAATTTCAGTAGTTGTGATTGGAAAAAATGATGATTATGGTGGAAATTTAACACATCGATTTACTCATTGTTTAAATATTTTAACTCAATCATTTGATGAAATCATTTATGTTGATTGGAAATCAAATGGAAAATCTTTAATTGAAGAAGTCATCGATAATGTTGAAAAAAAAGATAATATTAAATCTTATATTGTAAGCGAACAAGACATACAAAACAATAATCCGGAATATATAGACTACTCTATTGTTGAGGTAATCGCAAGAAATATTGGAATTAGAAGAGCAACAAATGATTGGATATTAGTTACTAATGTTGATGTTTTAATTGAGAATTTTGATTTATCTCAATTTAATGACCACACACTCTACACATCAGCAAGAATTGATATTCCTCAAGAATTTCATTTAAACTATAATAATTCTACGGAACTTTTAAATTCAGTAAAAGAAAATAAAGATAGATTTAAAATGCAACCTGATGCGGTAGTTAATGGTCAACCAGTTTGGGATTCTGGTGACGTTTGGTCTTTAGTTGTTGGATGCGGAGATTTTCAATTTGCACATAAAAATGTTTGGTATGGAATTAAAGGATTTGAAGAGTCTTGTGGTGGTAGATGTTATGCCGATTCAAATTTAATGAAAAAAGGAGCGTTGTATTTTAAAATTGAAAAAGCTAAAGTTCCTCTATACCATTTAAATCATGGAACCAACAAAAATTCATTACCTAATGAAATATTACCAACAAATGATAGAATAGTTTGTGTAAACAATTTTACCAAAACTTCAAATTCAGAAAATTGGGGATGGAATGAATACCTTTTAAAAACTATATAAAATGATTGAAAATTTAAAAGAAACATTTAATTATTTGAATAATCTTGATTCAATTAATATTGTTGATGTCGGAGCTGCAGGTGGTGGTTTCAAAAGAGAAGTATTTCCATACATTACAAAAAGTAATTTTTGGGTTGGAATTGAACCTGATAAACGACACAATAATCATGGTGTAGAAAAAGAATATGATTTATGGTTTCAAAATGCAATAGATGATGTTGAAGGTCGAAAAACTATGCAATTTAATATAAACGAAAGTTCGTATTGTAATTCTTTGTTAGAACTAAATTCAGAAATAATAACCAAAGACATAAATCAAAAAAATAATTTATGGTATTGTCCTGACAATATATCTACAATAATATCTGTTGAAGATGTTGAAGTTGTGTCATTAAAAGAATTATTTGATGAAATTCCAAAATTTAAAAATGAACTAATTCATTTTTTAAAAATAGATGCTCAAGGTGTTGATATTAGAGTTGTTAAAAGTCTTAAAGAGTATATTAAGAAAACTATGTTTATTATGATGGAATCAATTGTTGAAACAGATAATAATCTTAGATTATATAAAAATCAAACTTCATTAACTGAGGATAATGAAGTTATGAATCAACTTGGATTTAAAAAATTATTTGACATAGATTATTCACATATATGCCCTGAGGCAGATGTAATATATTATAACATAAACTTATTAAATTTAGATTAAAATGTACGGAGAAGACATGTATAAAAATTGGTTATCAGAAATACCAAACACCTTAAATATTGTTTTGGATATTGGGAGTAATTACGGGGAATTTATACACCTATTGAATAATAAAAAAATTAATGAACTTCATTATTTTGAACCTGATGTAGATAATTTCAAAAAATGTTCAAAATTAATGTCAGAGTATGATTTCACTCACGGACATAACTATGGTATTTTTTATGGGGTTAAGGAATCAAAAGTACAAGGAGTTGGTGATAATAATGACGGAGGTTATATGGTTTCCGAAATTAATAAAGAATTTAAAGATGAAGTTTGGGGGGACAAGATTGAAACTTACGATGGTAAAATATTTAAGTTAGAAACCTTAGAATATTTTTTAGATTCTCCCGCAGATTTAGTTAAAATAGATGTTGAAGCATCGGAATATAACATATTAGAAAATTCAGAATTAATTAAAAAATCTAAAGTCATTTTTGTTGAATGGCATAATAAACCAATTTCGTTTGTTGAAGAATTTATCAAACAAAATTTATCAATGTACGAAATACACAGTCAGTATGAACAACATACTTTTCTTAAACTCAAAGATTAAAAACATGAAATTAAATTTAGACTATACAGGTGATAGTAGGTGGGAACAAATGTCCGACACACATAAACAAACTCTACCCGCACCAAACGTATTTGTAAGTTTACTTTATCAGTACCAAGATAAAATACCTAACTTAAATGAAATAAAATTTGCAGTTGAGACTGGAACTTATAACGCCAGCACTTCAGTAATTTTAGCAGAGCACTTTGACGTTACATTTACCATTGAACTATACCCTGATAAAAATCCGTATGACGGTAAGAGTTATAAAGAACTTTATGAGAAAATTGGTAAACAACACGAAAATTTAACTTTCTTGTTTGGTAATTCTCGTGATGTTTTAGGTGTTGTTTTATCCGAATTACCTGATGAAAGATTTTTTATCTTGTTGGATGCACATAGTGCGTTAGAAGGTCCGTTAAGAGAAGAATTAAAATTAATTAAAGAAAGTAGTAATCGTAATGACCACGTAATGTTAATTGATGATTGCAGAGATTTGGGACAAGGTAATTTTCCAACATTGGCAGAATTTGAGGAATTAATACGTGATATTAACCCTAATTACACAATCATAAACACCAAAGAAGGTAATCATATTTACCTTATCTATTAATATGAAAAAATTTATTGTAACAACAACAATTAACGAACCAACAGAAGCAACAATTAAGTTCTGTGAAATTGCTGATAAAAAAGACTTCACGTTTGTTATTATTGGAGACACTAAAACCCCTCATGAAAGTTATAAGTTACTTGAAGAAAGTTATGACAATGTGATTTATTTAACTCCTAATGACCAAGATAAATTATACCCTGAATTATCTGAAATAATTGGGTGGAAAACAATCCAAAGAAGAAACATTGGGTTTGTATATGCATATCAACAAGGAGCCGACATTGTTGCAACAGTTGATGATGATAACATTCCATATAGTTTTTGGGGTGATAATATTTTACTAGGTCAAGAAATTGAAGTTGACGAATATGAAAACTTGTCATGCTCTTATTTTGACGCAATCTCAACTACTGAACATAATGATTTATGGCATAGAGGCTTTCCAATTGAACATTTACAAGTTAAAAACAATATTGAATACAAGGGTAAAACAAAAATCACTCCCTTGGTTCAAGCCGAGTTTTGGGACGGTGACCCTGACATTGACGCAATTTGTAGGTTAAGCAAAAAACCAATTGTTAAGTTCAAACCATTTGAACCATTCACAACAAAACAACTTACACCATTCAATTCACAAAACACATTTATCCATAGAAGTGTTTTAAAATACTATTCTGTATTTCCGTATACAGGTAGAATGGATGATATTTGGGGAGCATATGTGATGCAACATCACTTCCCTAATTCAGTTATTTTTACAAAGGCTTCGGTTTATCAGGCAAGAAACCCTCAAGACTTGGTAAAAAATTTAGAGAACGAAGTTATTGGTTATAGAGGTACATTACCTTTATTAGAAAATTTACATAACTACAGGGGTTTACTTCCTGATAAAACTGTCGAATATTTCGACATATACCAAAAATATTTTAAATAATGAAAAGAATAGTAATTTTAGGCGGTGGTGGGTTTATAGGTGGTCATCTCGCAAAACGATTAAAAGAAGAAGGTAATCACGTAAGAATTTGTGATATAAAAAAACATGAATATTTTTCACATGACGAAATTTGTCATGAATTCATTTTAGGTGATTTAACTGACCCTAGTGTGGTTAAATTGGTCATTGAAGAAGACATTGATGAAGTTTATCAATTGGCTGCAGACATGGGGGGTGCGTTGTATATCTTTACCGGTGAGAACGATGCGAATGTTATGTATAACTCAGCAACAATAAATCTTAATGTTGTTCACGAGTGTGTTAAGAAAAAAGTTAAAAAAGTATTTTATTCATCATCTGCGTGTATGTATCCTGAACATAATCAGTTAGACCCATTAAATCCTAATTGCGAAGAATCTTCAGCATATCCGGCGAATCCTGATTCAGAATATGGGTGGGAAAAATTATTCTCAGAAAGATTATACTTAGCGTTTAATAGAAATTATGGGTTAGACGTTAGAATTGCGAGATTCCACAACATTTTTGGGCCACAAGGTACATGGACAGGGGGTAGAGAAAAATCACCCGCTGCGATGTGTAGAAAAGCAGCAGAAACTGAAGAAGGGGGCACCATTGAAGTTTGGGGTAATGGTTTACAAACTCGTTCATTCTTATATGTTGATGAGTGTGTGGAGGCAATATTAAGATTAATGGAAAGCAATTTTGTCGAACCTATCAACATTGGTTCTGAAGAAATGGTAACTATTAATGAATTAGCATCTATGGCTATTCAAATTTCAAATAAAAATATTAATATTAAAAATATAGAGGGAGAGGAATTTGTATCTAAATATGGATTTAAATGTCCGTTAGGTGTGAAAGGTCGTAATTCAGATAACAAACTTTATAAAGAAAAGGTTGGGTGGGAAGTTAATCAACCATTATTAGTAGGTCTTCAAAAAACTTACGAATGGATTTCAACTCAAGTTGAAAATAAAAAAAAAGACACTATTTGGATTTATGAAAGTCCTAACAAAGGGGATAGTATATACCGAAGAAAAATGTCAGAAACTAAAAGAGAAAAATTAAAATAATTTAGATGGGTAATCCAAGAGTAAAAAAAATATCGTCCACACCTCTAACTCAAGAGGGTAACATTAAAACAAGAAAAGAATTAATTTGTTCAATCTTAAAAAAGAAAACAAAAGAAAAATTCTTAACAGAAACCCAAAAAAAATATTACGACACTTTAGTCTCCAGTGAAATTACAATATGTTCAGGTCCCGCAGGTGTTGGTAAAAGTTATATTACAATGAAGGCGGCAGTTGATTTACTTTCAGACCCAACAACTCCCTATGAGAAAATAATTATAGTGAGACCAGCGGTTGAAGCGGAAGAGAAGTTGGGAAGTTTACCCGGAAATGTTGAAGAGAAATTGGACCCTTATATTTTCCCATCATATTATCTTTTAAATAAGATTATAGGTAAAGAAAATAGAGAAAAATTAAAAGAAATTGAAGTTATTGAAGTATTCGCCTTGGCATTTATGAGAGGAATGAATATAGACAACTCGATTTTAATTTTTGAGGAAGGTCAAAATGCAACTCCAAGTCAAATGAAATTACTATTGACAAGGATAGGGTTTAATAGTAAATTTTTCATATCAGGTGATGTTGAACAATCAGACAGATATAAAAATAAAACCCATAGTGGATTATGGGACGCGATTGAGAAGTTTAGAAATGATAAAAATGTTTCGACTTTTGAATTTAAAGATAAAAATGATATCGTTAGAAATCCTTTAATCAGTAAAATTTTACAAAAATACGATAACGAAACGGAATGAGAATCGCAATAGAATTAAATGGAGTATTACGAGATACCTTAAAAAAAATACAACAAGAGTATGAGAAGTGGTATTTAGAAAACCCATTCAAAGAAGACGAAGAAAAATCTGATTACGAAGTAATTTCTGATTTAACAACTTTAGATATTTCAAAACATCTTAAGTTTAAAGATGAAGATGAATTGTACAATTTTTTATACAAGGAACACACTATGGAAATTTTTGGTCACGCAGGTTCAGTAGAAACTTCAAGTATGATGGACTTTAATGACTTTTATTTAGATACGAGAGATAATCATGATATTCTGATAGTTTCCGATGAAATGGGTAAATCAAAACCAGCTTCATTATTTTTCATATCAAAATTTGGTTGTCTTGTTGAAACAGTTAAATTTTATAGTGAATCAACAATAAATTCAATGTGGGAATCAATAGATGTTTTACTTACCGCAAATCCTAACTTATTATTAAACCATCCTAAAGATAAAGTTGTTATTAAATATGAAACATCATATAATCAAGAAATTAATGTAGAACATTCAATAACAAAATTAAAGGAATTACAAAATAAAATAAAAGAACTATGATTGAAGTATTAGGTGAAAACTACTTTATTGATTTAGATAAAGTGGAGGAATATTTGGACATGTCAGACCAAAATTTCGAAAATGTATCTTCTGGCGAAACAGAAGTAAAAATTAATATGTTAAAATTTGAAATGGTAAAAATGTTATTTGACACTATTTTAACTGAACATAATGACATTGATGATAAAATTTTGAACTCAAGTTCAAAATCAGGAGGTAATACCAGCATACCTTTTAGGATTGCATTCAACAGCTTATTAAATAAAAAACTTATAAATCGATATTAAAATGGATACATCATTAAATGAAAAAGTAAAAAAATCGATACAGAACCTAAGGGAAAAACAATCAAGAATTTATTTTCTTATTCAAGACACCAAAGGAAATGCTAAAGCTTCTGTTAGATTAATTTATCAAATGGCGAAATCGCTATTAGATGCAGGGTTTAACCCTATAATTCTCCACGAGAAAAAAGAATATTCAGGTGTTATTGCTTGGTTAGATGAGGAATATATGTCAATACCTCACAAGTCAATTGAAGGTCAAAATTTGGAAATTTCACCGGAAGATTTCATAATCATTCCTGAGGTATTTGGTTATGTTATGGAGCAAATTAAAAATTTACCTTGTGGTAAAATTGTTTTAACCCAAAACTATAATCATATTGTTGAGACATTACAACCTGGTCAAAATTGGGCTCAATATGGTGTTTTCAAATGTTTAACTACAACAACAAAACAACAAGAGTATATTGAGACAGTAATGAGACAA
>Ga0164293_10002095_pt1 | contig 16871 bp, 14 predicted proteins | sample GEODES118metaG_FD_111487 | JGI IMG/M metagenome (GOLD analysis project Ga0164293, IMG submission 111487) | Eutrophic lake water microbial communities from Lake Mendota, Wisconsin, USA - GEODES118 metaG | ecosystem: Environmental > Aquatic > Freshwater > Lake | place: USA: Lake Mendota...
GGGAATGCCATATCCCTCGCACCGATCATGAGTGGAACGAGGTAGTTGGCGAAGCCAAATGCGAGCGGCATGCCGACGAGGAACACCATGGTCGTGCCGTGCATGGTGAAGCTCTGGTTGAAGACGTCCGGCGGCAGGAATTGGTTGTTGGGAAATGCCAACTGGATGCGCATGAGCGCCGCGAGGCAGCCGGCGATGACGAAGAAAAGCAACCCCGCCCCGATATACATGAGGCCGAGTTTTTTGTGGTCAACCGTGAAGACCAGTTGCTGGAAGACGCGGGTCAGCGAACCCGTTTCCTCCCCTACCCTCACAGGTTCAGGCATGCGGTAGTTCTCGTCGATGTTGATTTCTTGAGACATGGTTCTTGTGGGTGGCTACTTGAGAGTTTGAAGGTAGGCCACGAGCGAGTCGAGTTGCTGAGGCGAGAGTTTCATATCCGGCATGTAGCAACCGGGCTTAAGGGAGTCTGGATCATGAAGCCAAGCATGGAGATTTTCCGGCGTATTAGCAGCAACACCTGCACCCAGGGTCTGGCGGATCGCGAATTTTGTGAGATCTGGACCGAAAACGCCTTCTGCGGGTGTCGCGTCGATTTTATGACAGGAGACGCAGGAGAGTTCAAAAAAATCCTTTTTACCCTGGATGGCGATGGCATCTTTTGGTTCAGGAGGGAGTTGCTGTTGATTTTCCACCCATTTCTGAAAGTCCTCCGGCGTTTGAACAATGACGCGCAGGAGCATGTTGGCGTGTTGGGTGCCGCAATATTCGGCGCAATTCCCGAGGAAGACGCCGGTTTTGAAGGGCTCGATCCAAGTGTGGTTGACGCGATTCGGAACGAGGTCGGTTTTTCCTGCGAGTTGAGGCACCCAGAAGCTGTGAATGACATCCGCTGATTCGAGGATGATGTGCGTCGGCCGCTGTTTTCCATCTTTGCTACTCACTGGCACATGGATTTCATTTGCGGTGATGATGCCGAGGTCGGGATATTGGATTTCCCACCACCACTGGTGGCCGATGAGGCGGATTTTCAACGCGCCCTCCGGCATGGGCTGGTCTTGAATCTCCACGATCGAGCGGGCGGAAACGAGGACAAGGACGAAAACGATCAGGCAGGGAATGACCGTCCAGGCCATTTCGATATTGTAGCTGCCGTAAACCTGCGGAGGCTCTTCGAGATGGTCTTCCGGTCCGCGCGGTCGGAATTTGATGAGGACGTAGACCAGCACGGCAATAACGACGAGAAAAATGCCAAGGCAGATGAGGAGGACAAGGTGTGTCGGCTCGAGGAGCAACTCAGCTGGTCGAGAGAGCGGTTGAAATATGTCAGCGATTCGATGAATCTCAGGAATCGAGCCACTTTGTGGTTCTGCAGCGGAGGATGCGGAGCCCGCAATATAAAAAAGAAGCGCAGCTGTCGCAAAAGAGATGAAATTTTTTCGGAAACCCGGAATGTAGGACCTAATCGGCGACACGTAAGCAATCCAAATTGGGAAAACTCCGTGTGGGAAGTATTTTTTTATAAAATAACCGACATAATCAGCTGCGAAAATTGGAAGGGCGCGTCCCCTGTATTCTAAGGCTTGAGGATGGCGAAGGTTTTTTGGCCTGAGCGCTCCAAGAGAAGCAGAATGCCACGGTCGTTGTTCATGCCCGCCAAGATGGTTTCAAAATCCTTTTTACTGTTAATGGGGCGACCGCCCGCCTCAGTGATGATGTCTCCCCGCTCCAAGCCAGCGGCAGCAGATGCGCTGTGGGGAACGACCTGTGTCACGATAACTCCTCCGCTGGATTTGCGCTTGATGTTCATTTCCTGAAGCAGCGCGGGAGTGGCGTCGCTCACGTCTAAGCCAGGGCCGACAGGAAGCTCGGCGCCATTTGCCTTTGGAACTGGAGCAGGGCGGGAATTTCTGCTTGACGAGCGCATCGAAGCCCGAACGAATTTGTCAGGCTGCTCGCCGGTTTGCACTGTAACGCGGAGCGTGCGGCCTTTGCGCCAAATCTCGAGTTCCACAGACTGGCCGATTTTTTTACCAAGAATCTCGCGTTGGAGATCGGCCGAGACGCCAACAGACTTGCCATCCACTTTGGTGATAACATCTCCTGGGATGAGATCGCTGCGATGGGCTGGGGCTCCAGGCTCGATGCCACGCAGGACGACGCCTTGGTCGATACCGGAAAAGAGTTGGCGAAGTTGGCTATCCTCTTCAAGACTAGTTATAGAAATCCCCAGCCAGGGACGGCTCACATGGCCTTTGGTGATGAGCTGCTCAGCGATGTTTTTTGCCGTATTGATAGGAATGGCAAAGCCAACACCCCGGTTGATGCCGCTGATGAGGGTATTGATCCCCACGACGCGTCCATCTATATCGCAGAGTGGACCGCCACTGTTGCCGGGGTTGATTGAAGTGTCTGTCTGAATGAACTCGTCATAATACCCGCCGAGGGCGAGTGTGCGGCCTTTGGCACTAATAATGCCAGAAGTGAAGGTGTAGGGCAGCTCCATGGGGGTTCCAATGGCGAAGGCGAGCTCACCAACGCGTACGGCATCACTATCACCAAGAGTTGCCACGCTTAGATTCGGAGCGTTGATTTTGATCACGGCCACATCGCTGCGCTCGTCGGCTCCGATGATCTCAGCATCGAAACGGCGTCCATCCCGAAGCTTGACCCTTATCTCGCTGGCGCCGGCGACGACATGGTTATTCGTTACAATATGGCCGTCTTTGGAGAATATAAAGCCGGAGCCGATATTCGGCGGTGTGTCTGCGTTGGCACCTGTCTCGGGAACCACGCGGTAAGGGGCGCCATTAGGGCCTCGAAAAAAGAACTCCAACCCTCCTGGAAGACCCGAGACGGGATTTTCTCCGGCTTGACGGGATTCGATGACGACGACGGAGGGCGCCGCTTTCTCAAAAACAGTCGCAAAGGAGTTGCTCAACTGCCGCAGAGAGGAAGGCGCGGATGCCGCTTGCTGAACAATAGGCTCTGTGGACCGGGCGGTGACCACGGGGAGACAGAGCAACGTAATAAGCCATGTCTTTTTCATGCAGGCGAAAAATACATTCGCTTTAGTTGAATTCAAGGGGGAGGCAGCTTTTTTTTCAAAAAAAAGCGAACCGGGATTGCCGATTCGCTCTCAGGTTGAATACGTGTGTGATTTTTACTCGTCTTCTAAAACTACATCCACCAGCTCATCGGCTTTACGGCTGAGGCGGTTTGAGAGAATGAAGAAGCTCGGGACCCAAAGGCCAATGAAAATGCCAAAACGTTCGCCGTAGGCGCGGTTCTCGCGGGATGCGGTGAACCATGTGGCCACTGAAGCAATGATCGAGAGGAAGCCAAGATAAAGGCAAACATCTGAAAGCAGGCGAAGATTTTCGCGATTGTAGCTGTCACGGGCGGGTTGGAGGTATTTGGTGAATTTTGTTGTATCCATAGGCTGAAACATTGTTTCCAGCGCCTTGCCGTGTCAATGGATTTGGGCTTAGTTGATCGCCCCATGAAAAAAATCATCATTGGCCTTGTTATTGGGGCCCTCCTGATCTTTGTCGGCATTGTGTTGTTCAAAGGCTCTGGCGGCGAGACCCAGGCAGCAGCACTTGCACCAGAGGACACCGTTTTTTTTGTCAATATCCCGAACATACCCCGGACCGGTTTTCGGTGGATTGGGACAGCGCTGGCGCAAATCGCGGCCGATCCGGAAATGCAGGCCTTTCTCGAGCTACCGCTGAAAAATCTGAAGGAGTCCCACTCTACTGGCGAGGCCACTGGAGTGCTGGTTGGACTCAAACCAGGTAATATCTTCCTCGCCGCAACACATGCCGACGGCCAGCGCGCCGAGGGATTGCTCGGCTTTCAGTTTTGGGGAAACCGGAAAGACTACGACAACGCCATAGCTCGCCTGCGCAAAGAGCTTCCAGAACCTGATCAGGAGGTAGTCAAAGACACTCACAACGGCTTAGAGATCTTGGTGACACGGCACGGTGACCTCACAGTCTACTCCGCCGCCGCCGGACGCTGGGGATTTCTCTCCACAAATCTGGAACAAATAAAAACCGCTCTCGACCGTGCCACGGGAAACTCGCCACTGACCTCGCTGAAGACGAATCCACGCTTTGTGAAAGTCATCGCCCAACTGCCAGTAGACCCGGAACTATTATTTTACTTCGAACCTGAGAAAATGCTGGACTCCCTGCTCGCCGTCAGCCGATCGGTCGCAGCGAGCCAAGTCCCCTCGCAGATAGAGGAACTCAAATCCGCCGAAGCTGTCGGCGGCATGCTCAAGATCGATGGACGCCTGCAGCGCGATGCCATTTTTGTGCTGCGTTCATCGCGTGAGGACTCGCTACCCAAGTTGACCCACCCTGCCATGGCGCTCACCAACCGGGACACAACGGTGTTTTTTGATTTCGCCCTGAATTTCACTGCCATTCCGAGTCTGGTGGAGGGGCTTGCCGAAGCATATCCGAGAGCAGCTGCCCACTTGGGACCGCTCACCGAAGCAGCGGCTCAAATCTACGGACCCGAGTGCGCGCTCGTCGCAAACTGGCCCGATGGCAATATGACGCCCACTCCGCTTCTTGCCGTGACGGTCAAGGATGAGGCGCGGTCGAACGATTTTCTGGCACAGACAATCGGCAACGTGCCAGGCACGACCCGTCAGGATTTGAAGGGGAACACCGTTTATTCATTCCCTACCGGCTACACCTCATTGTCAATGGCTCAAAGCAATGGGTTCCTCCTGCTTGGAATGAACCCGGAAGCATTGCTCCAAGCCGGGGAGATCAAAACCAGCGGAGGCACACTGCGTGACGCGCCGGATTTCAAAGATGCTATTTCTGCATTCCAATCCGCCAACGAGGCCTTCTGCTACATCGACACGCGCACGGTGTTCACCCGGGTCTACAACTCCTTCGTGCCGGTTATTCGTTTTGCAGGGGCCATGATGCCGGATTTGAAAACACGCATCGATGTTTCCAAACTGCCGAAGGCCGAGACCATCGCCAAGCACCTCCCACCCATCGTGCTTTCTCAGAAGCGCACCACTGAGGGAACCCTCATCGAGTCCAGCGGCCCGGTGAGCATGACGCAATTTCTCATTTTAAGCAGTGCGGGAACGATGCTCGCGAATCAAAGCCTCCTCGGCAACTGACCTCACCGCCACTCGTCACTACTCAAGAGCGCGTTTATTTTGCGACTTGAAAGTCGTAAGTCATAAAGCATAATGTTCTCTGATGAGGATTACCCTTTCCATACCCGATGCGATAGCCTATCGGTTTCAAGCGATCGTCCCCCCTCGACAGCGCTCGCGCCTCGTAAGCCGCCTCTTAGAAGCCAGTTTGGCAAGTCACGAAGACGCTCTTGCCGCCGCTTGTCGGGCAGCCAATGAGGATAGGGAGCTTGAACGCGAGATTGATGACTGGCAGGCATTTGATGATGGAGAAGAAGTGCTATGACACGAGGCGATGTCTGGTGGGTGGCGCTTGATCCTACCCAAGGCTCGGAAATCAAGAAAACGCGACCTTGCGTTTTGCTCTCGCACGACACATTGAACAAACTTCGCAAAACAGTTGTCGTGGTGCCTCTTTCTACCGCAGCCAAGCCCCATCCACCAATTACCGTTGCTGTGACTTGTCAGGGGCAGGCGGCCGTTGCCGTGATCGACCAGATTCGCGCTGTCGCCAAGCACCGGCTTCAGTCCAAAATGGAAACCCTCGCTGCAAAAGACTTGGCGGCAATTACAAGAGCCATATCAACTATTCTCGAAATCCGATAGAGCGCCCTTTCACCAGGGGTTCCATAGATAGGAGCGGGGTATTTTTTTGCGGAAGGGGCTGGTTCGCATAATAGTGCCTCGCCGCCCAATCATTCACCGCCACTCGTGCTTCGGATACTGCCGCTGGAGCTGTTGTTTCAGCCCGGGGTAGGTTTCAGTCCAAAAGGATTTCAGGCTGCGCGTCACTTGAACCGGTCGATGGCTCGGCGCCAAGATGTGCAGCGTGAGCGCATGGCGACCGAGTGCGATTTTGATATCGTCCGTGACTCCGTAGAAATCCTGAATCCTGGCTGAGAGAAATGGATCCGCAGTCTCGGCATAAGTCACCTTCGCGCGGCGCCCACCGGGAAGCTCGATCCGCTCAGGAGCCTGCTTTTCGACGAACTGCTGCTGATCCCAAGTGAGGAGCGATTTTGCGTGGGACAGCACCTGCGCGTCCTTGATGTCACGGTAACAAACCGCACCTTCGCAAACCAAGAGGATGATATGGTGTCGCTCGTCCTCGCCCATGAAAGGGAGATTTTGCTCGGGGCAGAGGCGCGCAAGAAAATTCACGCGGTGGAGCCACTGCTCCACGGCATCATCCCAGGCATTCAATCGCAGGTTGCCTTCCAGCACCTGTTCGGCAAGACATGAGGACGCTGCCAGGCCAGGTTCGGCATCGCGGTCTCGGTTCTCAAGGATCAGATCGCGAAAAACCTTCGCACGCCGCACCACCACGCGGTTCTGGCTTTTATCGAAGAAATGATCCGCCTTCTCCGAGAAATCCAGTGGGAACATTTCGCGGAGCCAGGCTTCTTGGATTTCCGTGGCGAGGCTGAGCAGTACGCGTGCATCGCCGACACGGCCCTCGATTTCAGCAATCTCAGCGGCAACGAGGAGGGAACTTCCACTGGCCACACTCTGGCGCGAAAGAAGTCCCCTGCGGCCATGGACAATATCGCAGATGAGTGTTCCTGTACCACGGCGCACGGCCACCTGATCCGCAAAACCCGCCAACACGCACTTGGCGATATGGGAGTCATTGGGAGGTGTATCCTCAAGAAGCAAAGCCTCGGCGTAAGCGATGTCGAGGAACTGATTAAAAAGTTTTTCCACCTGCCGTGCGGAGTCCGAGTGAATGCCGAGAGTGCGGCATTCGTTCATTCGAAAATCCCGCGACCGCGCCCACTCGAAGACGCGCATGAGAACAAGGAAATCGGAGGTGCCACCACTGAAGATTTCCGCGCGTTCGTCCTCTGTTTTTTTATCCACCCTCATCAGCATGGAGCGGGTTTGCGTAATCGCGGCAATGAGCGCTGCCGCCCTCACACAGCCAAGTTCCTCTGCAGCGATGAACATGCGGGCGTAGCGGGGATGAACCGGGAAATTCAACATCCGACGGCCGATGGTGGTAATGTCACCAAAGGAATCCAGAGCGCCCAAATCGCGGAGAAGGGTCTCTGCGCGTTCGAGTGCCTGAACCTCAGGTGGCTCGATCCAGCGGAATGCCTGCAAATTCCCTACCCCAGCGGCCTTGAGGCTCAAGAGGGTTTCGGCAAGGTCGAGCCGTTTGATTTCGGAGAGTTCGCGCAGCGGACGGCGTGTGTGGTCACGCTCAGTCCAGAGGCGCACGCAGAGGCCAGGCGCGGTGCGTCCCGCGCGGCCTGCCCGCTGGGCTGCCGATGCCGCGCTGATTTTTTCGATAAGAAGCGTATTGATGCCGCGATTCGGGTCGTAGCGGGCAACCCGCGCGAGGCCGGAGTCCACCACCAGAGTCACGCCATCGATCGTTAGAGATGTTTCGGCGACATTAGTGGAAACAATAACCTTTCGCCCTTGCGAACGGTTCACAGCACGGTCCTGCTCGGCGGCAGGAAGTTCTCCATGCAGCGGCAAAACTGCGCACCGACCGCCTAAGCGCCCCTGCAGCTCGCGGATGGTGCGTTGGATTTCATAAGCGCCGGGCATAAATACCAGCACGTTCCCTTCAGTGCTTTCAAAGTGCTCGGCGACTGCATCCGTCGCCGTTTCCCAGATGGGATCGTCCTTGGGATCATGCGAGAGATGTATGATTTCAACAGGAAACATGCGCCCCTCGGAAGTGAGGATTTCGGCCGGTTTGAGGTATTCTTGCAATTCCGCGCCGTCGAGAGTGGCCGACATGACGACGATTTTCAGGTCGGGCCTGACTGAATCCTGGAGATCCAACGCCTTGGCCAGCGTGATGTCGCCGTAGAGGTGCCGCTCGTGGAATTCATCGAAGACCAAAGTCGAAATGTCTCGCAGTTGCGGGTCGGCAAGCATCTGACGCAGAATGATACCTTCGGTAACGAAAAGGATTTTTGTTTCCTTCGAAGAAAAATTGTCGAGGCGAATTTGGTAGCCCACCTCTCCGCCAAGGCGCACCGAGCGTTCAGAGGCCACGCGGGCGGCCAGCATGCGAGCAGCCAAGCGGCGGGGTTGAAGGATCACACAACGCCCACCACCAAGAACTCCGCCATCGAGGAGAATCTGAGGAACCTGAGTGGATTTTCCAGAGCCGGTCGGCGCCTGCAAAATCAGCCGGTTTCCACGAGTAAGGGCGGCCACAATTTCCTCATCGAGGTCGTAGATGGGAAGTTCTTCAGACATTCCCCGTTAAAGCTGTGTGGCTTTGAACAAGTCCAGAGTGATATCCCTCGCTGCGGAGTGGTCCACAATCGGAGCAGGATAACCCTTGGCAAGACGCAGGCCCGGTGCGGGCGGGTCTTGGAATTTTACCGGATCGACATCGCGGAGTTCGGGTATCCATCGCTTGATATAAACCCCATCGGCATCGAAGCGCTTCGTCTGGCTCCAAGGGTTTTGAATGCGGAAATATGGGGCGGCGTCGGCACCCGTTCCGGCGCTCCACTGCCAACCGCCATTGTTACTGGCAATCTCGCCATCCGTGAGCATTTGCATGAAATAAGATTCTCCATGCCGCCAGTCGAGATGGAGGTCCTTCGTCAAAAACATGGCGACTATCATTCGAGTGCGGTTGTGCATGAATCCTGTCTCACGGAGCTCACGCATGGCAGCATCCACAATCGGGAAACCGGTCTCGCCATTCTTCCAGCGCTCGAGATTTGCCATCTCACCAGGCCAGACCATACCGCGGTATTTCGGGTTGAACTCCAACTCCAACACCTCAGGAAAATTCCAGAGAATCTGCATATAGAACTCACGCCAGACGAGTTCGGCGATGTATTTCATCGCGCTGCCGCGCGCCTTGGCATCGAACGCCTCGGCTTTTTTAAGGCACTCTTGATGCAGTTCACGAATTGAAAGCAGGCCATAGCGCAAATCCTGTGATAGCCGGGATGTGCCACCTCCAGCGGGCAGGTCGCGGATTTCGCCATAGCGGGAGAGGCCATAGTCCAGGAAATCCCGCATACGGGCACGCGCCGCTTTTTCCTCCGCCTCCAGAACCCCACTGGCGGGAGACGGCAAATCCCATAAGGAATTGTCGGGCAGCGGCAGCGAAGCCAATCCCGCAGGCGTGGCCAGCGACTTGATGCGGGGAACGACGGAAGGCTTGGACAACTTTTCCCAAGCTTTGAAGTAAGGGGTGAACACGCGAAATGTATCGCCAGCACCCGTTAAAACCTCGCGCCGCTCGTGAATGGCCACATCCTTGAAGGGCTTGATGGAAATGCCAAGCGCGAGACCCATTTTCTCCAATTTCTCTTCGACTGCGCGCCCGTACGGATCCGGGTCTCGATTGAAAAAAATCGCCTCAGCCCGGGTCTCCACAGCGAGTTTTTCAAGTTCATCCAATGCATCACCCTGCAGAAGGATCAGGCGGGAACCAACGGACTGAAGATTGGCATCCAGCGAACGCAGGCACCCACAAAGGAAGTGCTGGCGGTTCGAACCAGTCCAACGATGGTTCTTTTTCCAATCGCTCAAGATGTAAACGGGAATGACCTGCGCACCTGTGAGTGAGGCGGCGTGGAGGGCGGTGTTATCAGTGAGGCGAAGGTCTCGACGGAACCAGTGGATGATGTTTTTCAAAATAGGTTAGCTAGACAGCTCGGAATAACACACAGAATCACCTATGGCAAAGCCCGCATCGCCGTACTGGAGAGAGCGCTTTCCCGCCTGCGAACTCCCTTTTCCCAATCCACTGAGCCCCCGGCATTGAGGAAACTACAAAAGAAAAAAGCCGGATGGCAGCACCCGCCACCATCCGGCTCCACCTACCCATGAAAATAAATCATACTGCGGACTCCACCTTGGAGCGTTCTTTTTTATTCAAGGCTCTACGGAGTTTGTTGAGGGCAATGTTTTGCACTTGGCGGATACGCTCGCGGGTGACACCGAATTTTTCCCCGACTTCCTCGAGCGTCTTGAGGCGCTGGCCATCAAGTCCGAAACGGGAGTTGATAATGCGGCGCTCGCGTTCGTCGAGAACATCAAGGAGATCGCCTACTTCGTCACGGAGGTCTTTGTCGCGAAGGGCTTCATAGGGGTCCATTGCCTCCTCATCGCCGATGATGTCACCGAGAGAGGTGGAATCCTCGTCGTTGATCGGTTGATCCAACGAGGTCGGGCGAATGGCTGCACTTTTAAGAGCGGCAACCTTCGATACGCCCATGCCGACTTCCTCGGCAAGTTCCTCATCGGTGGGTTCGCGGCCGAGTTCCTCTGTCATCTGATTGGAAACGCGACGAAGCTTGGCGATCTTGTCCACAAGGTGGACCGGAAGGCGGATCGTTTTGCTCTGGTTTGCGAGAGCTCGCTTGATCGATTGCTTGATCCACCAAGCCGCGTAGGTGCTGAGTTTTCCACCTTTTTTAGGGTCAAAGCGCTCCACAGCCTTCATGAGGCCGATGTTGCCCTCGGAGATGAGGTCGAGGAGCGGAAGGCCAAAATTGCTGTAGTCGCGTGCGATTTTCACAACGAGTCGGAGGTTCGAGCGGATCATAATAGCTCGCGCCTCCTTGTCACCGCGTTTGATGCGTCGGGCGAGCTTACTCTCATCTTCAATAGTGATGAGGGGATATTCGCCTATTTCGCGCAAGTAGAGTTGAAAGCCGTTGTCGTTGTCTTCGAATGCCATTGTTTTGATTTTTTGAAGTTACGAATTGAATTTTTTTGGGGATGCTTCGAATGTTGTTTAGACGACGAGAAGCAATATTCACTCAGACCTCTGGTTTTCGAATTCGTTCAAAAATTTTCTACACCACTGGACTTCATACCGAAATTATGGGATGTCTCATATCGTGCCTGCTCTAACGTCATCCAGTACATCGGCACCCCGCCTTGGGATTTTAAATCAATTGGCCGGCCTCCGCATCCAAGGCATGGCACTAGGTATTTGGACATCTGGAATTTTTATATTTCTTTATTTTCCAATTATTTTGCTTGTAGTCTTTTCATTCAATTCCTCACGACTGAATATCCAATGGGAGGGATTTTCCACGCAGTGGTATGAGGCATTATTCTCCAACAAGGTTTTGCTCGGTGCATTCCAGAACAGCCTCATCGTGGCTTCCTCGACAACCGTACTCTCGACTGTGCTGGGGACACTCGGCGCTTGGATACTGCACCGCTATCGTTTTCCATTTCAACGGGCTCTCGGCTTGCTCATTTTTATTCCCATGGTAATGCCAGAGGTTTTAATGGGGGTCAGTTTTTTAGTTTTATTTGTTCAGGTTCTCAACATCCCTCTTGGATTCACAACGCTGATCATTTCCCACACGACGTTTTGTTTTCCCTTCGTGCTGGTGGGTGTTCAAGCACGGCTTCAAGGGCTTGATCCCTCGCTGGAAGAAGCCGCAATGGATCTCGGAGCCTCACCTTTACAAGCTTTCTGGAAGGTCATAGTGCCATTTCTCATGCCGGCCATCGTAGCTGGTGCGCTTATGTCTTTCACATTGTCACTGGATGAATACATAGTGAGTGTCTTTACATCTGGAGCGCAGTCACAGACGCTGCCTCTTAAGGTCTATGGCATGGCCAAGGTCGGTCTGAACCCGCAGTTAAATGCACTAAGCGCGCTTTTCATCGCTACAGCTTTTGCATTTGCTTTTTGTGGCCACTTTTTGGGAAGAAAGAAAAATCTATGAAAAAAATAACGCTTCTCCTCTTCACGCTGACTGCACTTGGCTTGGTTTCGTCCGCAAGCGCCGCAGCCACAAAAAACCTGAACATCTACTGCTGGTCGGAGTACATCCCTCAACCAATTATCGATCAGTTCGCAAAAGAAACCGGGGTCAAAGTGACTGTGGAAAACTACGCTTCGAATGAAGAAATGCTTTCCAAACTCGCTGCGGGTGGAGGCGAATACGACATCATCCAACCCAGCGAATATGTCATCGAAGCGCTGGTTAAGGAGAAAGTCCTCCATTCGATCGACCATTCGAAAATTCCCAACCTCAAAAACATCGAGCCACAGTTTTTGAATATGCCCTTTGATCCAGGCAACAAATTTAGCGTTCCTTTCATGGCTGGGACCGTCGGCATCGTCGTCAATACCGACCTTGTGAAAGACGAGATCAAGGGATTTTCCGATGTCTTCAAGCCTGCAAACAAAGGTAAGATTGTTGTCTTGGATGACGCACGGGAAATTGTCTCTTGGGCCCTTCTAAGCAAAGGAATCAACGTCAACCAAGTCACAGAAAAAAATCTGCAAAAAATCAAACCCCTCCTCGAACAATGGCTCCCGCTGGTGAAAGTTTATGACTCGGACAGCCCGAAGACAGCGCTGCTCAATGGTGATGTCTCCCTGGGCGTGGTATGGGGCGGTGAGGGCGCGATTTTGCTGAATAAAAACAAGAAGTTCCGCTGGGTTATTCCAAGCGAAGGCACCCACCTCTTCATCGATAGCTTGGCCATTCCAAAGACAGCAAAAAACGTCGATAATGCCGAAGCTTTCATCAATTTCATCCTCCGTCCCGAGATCAGCAAACAAATCTCCGAGGAATTCCCCTACCTGAATCCGAACCTCGCTGCGAGGGAACTCATGACCAAGAAACAACTGGAGAATCCAGCGAGTTTTCCGAGTGAGGAAGAGATGAAAAAAATGCAGATTTTTAAAGACATCGGCACCAAAGGGTCCGATGTGGAAGAGCTCATCACCACGCTCAAAGCACAATAGCATGCCTGGCTTCCTCGGGTCGGGCAGTGGCGTCCCGCGAAAAGGCAGGCATCACCGGGATCCTGGCCTTTGGGCGTGGATTGTTCTCTCGCCCCTGATCCTCTGGCTCCTGCTTTTTGTTATCGCTCCGACAGCCATGCTCACGCTGGTGAGTTTCGCTGAACGAGATTCTCTGGGACGCATTCTCTGGAATTTCAGCCTTCAGAATTATGCCCGCGCCTTTGACTGGGTGTGGTTGAAAATCCTGCTCGATTCGCTCTTTTACGCTTTCTTGACCACGGTCATCTGCTTGGCTTTGGGCTATCCTGCAGCGTATTTCATCGCAAGGGCGCCCGAACGCTGGCGGGGAATTCTACTCATGCTGGTGATGGTTCCGTTTTGGACGAGTTTTCTCATCCGCACCTACGCTTGGATCAGCATTCTGAGCAAGGAGGGGCTTCTAAACAGCCTACTGATTTCAGCAGGTATTTTCAAAGAACCTGTGTCCCTTCTTTATTCACCTTTCGCCATTGTTCTGGGACTCGTCTATAACTTCCTGCCCTTTATGATACTCCCGATCTACACGAGCGTGGAGAAACTCGACAACGCCATGGTCGAGGCGGCCTACGATCTGGGCGCCGGGCCGCTGCGTGCGTTTTCGCAAGTCATCATTCCCCTCACACGCCCGGGCATTGCAGCAGGAGTGATGTTGGTTTTTGTGCCATCCATCGCCATGTTTGCTATCACCACTCTCATGGGCGGCGGGACAAATCCCACCATTGGCGAGGTCATTTTCAAGCAATTCACCGCAGGGCGAAATCAACCCTTCGGCGCCGCCCTCGGAACCATCCTACTTTTCGTATTTATCCTCACCTTCTGGCTCGCAAGGAGTCAGCGGGAGCGAGAGGATTGAGTAAAGCCGCCGCTACAGAGCGACTTTTTTTGAGATATACTGGATGACTTTATCGAGTCCCTCTTTGATCTCAGCGCAGACGGGAATGACCTTGAGTTTCGGGAAGCGGGTTTTGAAAGCCTTCAAGTTTTCTTCCGACTCTGGAAGGTCCATTTTATTGGCAATAATACACGACGGCTTGGCCGTGAGCGTGGGATCGTAGAGACGGAGTTCCTTGCGGAGCGATTGGTAGTCGTCAATCGGATTCCGTCCCTCGCTGCCGGCCATGTCGAGGACGAAGAAGAGCGATTTGCAGCGAACGATGTGGCGAAGGAATTCGTGGCCAAGGCCGCGATTTTCGTGAGCGCCATCGATCAAGCCGGGTATGTCGGCCATGGTGACGCGCCCGTATTCGGGAAGATCAATGACACCTACGAGCGGGTGCAGCGTGGTGAATGGGTAGGCTGCCGTCTTGGGCTTGGCGGCGGAGAGTTCGCGAAGGAGCGTGGACTTCCCAGCATTCGGATACCCTACCAGCCCAATATCGGCAATAGTCCGGAGCTCAAATAAAAACCAACCCTCTTCGCCGGGATAGCCTTTGGTGACCTGACGCGGCACACGATTCGTGGACGATTTGAAATGCGTGTTACCCTTGCCGCCATCGCCACCTTTGCACAGGATGAATTCCTGCCCGGGCTCGGAGAGATCCGCTATGGGCTCTTTTTCCACTTCATCGCGCTGGGACTGGCCCGCACGGCAGATCACCGTGCCAATAGGAACCTTGATATAGTTATCCTCGGCACTCCGGCCATGCTTGTCCTTTCCCTTACCGTGTCCTCCACGCTTGGAGCGGATCAATGGTTCGAAAAACAATGCCACCAAGCTGTCCACATCATGATCGGCCACCAGAATGATATCGCCGCCCTTGCCGCCATCACCACCATCCGGACCGCCGCGCGGGACGAACTTTTCACGGCGAAAGCTGCAGCAACCATTCCCACCATCACCCGCTTTGGCGTGCACGCGGATCTCATCAACAAATTTCATGCACGCAAAGTGGCCGACATGATTCGACAAGTCGAACCCGAATTGGAAATGCGAAGGAGTTTTGAGTGTGGATGGCCGATCGATCGAATGCTATGGTTTACAAATGAGCACCAGCCCCTCGATTGAAACGCTGCGCGACTTGGATCGGCAATACCACCTGCATCCCTTCACGAACCATCTGGACATGCACCAGCCGGGCACCCATTTGATCAAGTCCGGCGATGGATGCCACCTCATCGATGAGAACGACCGCCGACTGCTCGACGGGCTGGCCGGCCTATGGTGCGTGAATGTTGGCTACAATTGCGCCGCCATTGTAAGGGCCGTCGAGGCCCAGATGACCAAGCTCCCCTACTACCCGTCCTTTTTCAACACCACCACCGAACCTCCGATTCGCGTTGCCGAGTTTTTGGCAAAAAAAGCCCCAGCCCGCGTAAATCGCACGGTCTTTTCCAACTCGGGCTCCGAAGCGAACGAGACCGCGCTCAAGCTCATCCGCTCCTACCACAAGCTGCGTGGCCAACCTGGAAAAAAGAAGATCCTCTCCCGCACATTCTCTTATCACGGCGTGACTCTGGCCACCTCGAGCCTCACCGGCTTGCCGACAGTCTATGAGCCATTCGATCTGCCGCTTCCAGGCTTCATCCATGTTCCAGGGCCGCACCCCTACGGCTACAACTCGCCGATGGATACCGAGGCCTTTGGTCGCTGGTGCCTGGCGGAAACGGCACGCGTCATTCGCGAAGAAGGCCCGGAGACCATTGCCGCCATGTTCGTCGAGCCGATCCAAGGCGCGGGCGGCGTCATTCCACCTCCTCCTGGCTACTTGCTTGAACTCCGCGAACTCCTCCGAAAAAATGGCATTCTTTTCGTAGCCGACGAAGTCATCACTGCCTTCGGACGCGTCGGCGACTGGTTCGCCAGCACACTCTGGAATCTGGATCCTGACATCATCACTCTGGCCAAAGGCATCACCAGCGGCTACCTGCCACTCGGTGCCACCATGGTCAGCAACGAAATCGCCGAGACCGTCTTCAAAGGCGGCTACTTCGCCCACGGCTTCACCTACTCCGGCCACCCCACCAGCGCCGCCGCAGCCCTCGCCAACCTCGAAACCATCGAGAACCTCGGCCTGGTGGAGCGCGTCCGTGATGATGTGGGACCCTACTTCCAGAAAAAACTCCACGCTTTTGCAGAGCACCCCGCCGTCGGCGAAATCCGCGGCCACATGCTCATCGGAGCCATCGAACTCCTCCCCAAAGGCGGTCGCCAGGCCATCACTCCCTCCACCTCACTCGGCATCCCCGCCGCTGCCCACATCCGCAACGAAGGATCGATCGTGCGAGGCATACGCAACCTCATCGCCGTGGCACCACCGCTCATTATCACCCACGCTGAAATCGACGAACTCTTTGCCAGTATCGAGCGGGGATTGGAGAAACTTTGGGACTGAAAAGTCTCACTAGTAAAACGCGGCGGCTTTGTTAACGGAGATATGATCGCAGGAGATTCAACAGCCGAAAAAATCCGCCTCATCGTTTAGGATCGGACATCACGATATCATCCACAAAAATAGTGCAGCGAGGAAGACGGCTCACACTTAGAAAAAGAATTTGAATCACAGATTTCACATAAAAACACAAATTACCAAAGCATTGCAGAGTTCAAGGCACTCACCCTGCGGGTGAATTGGGATGAAGCGATACTTGATACGCAACTGATTTAATCTGTGCACTCTGAAATCTGTGGTTAATTCCTGCTGCCAGATTTAGATTCAAGTCAGAATTCAGCGCTGCCACGGGCAGCGCCTCCAGCTCGGAGTGACCCCACGCCCTTTCCCTACCACCTCAGGATAACCCCGAAAACGGATTTTTAAACATGAGGGCAGGATGAGGAGATTTTATAGGAGGGCTTTGGCTTTTGTTTGATATCGCACAAATCATTTCAAACACATCACATCACAAAAAGATCATCCTCTGTGACGGTATGAAGTCATGCAGCAACCAGCGCTGGGCAAGTCGAAATGATTGATCCAATGTCCTCGGTGGAACCCGTGAGTGCTTGCAACA